>ERZ827512.3567-NODE-3567-length-10773-cov-18.148162_pt1 | contig 10773 bp, 6 predicted proteins | sample MGYA00519916_ERZ827512 | MGnify/ENA primary metagenome ERZ827512 (study PRJEB31778, sample SAMEA3449335) | human gut metagenome | biome: human gut; feature: human-associated habitat; material: faeces | place: United Kingdom | collected 2010/2012 ... | reverse complement strand
GCCATGACCGGAATCCCTTACAATCTCTACTCTTTTGGAGTTTTGCTCATGGCTGACCCTATTTCTCCTATCGAGGTGACATATATGATGGACTACTATCTTCTGGCGGATCTGGCGGCGCGGCTGGGCTGCCAGCTGGCGCTGGCGGGCGCCGAGACCTTCCGGGTGGAGGACACCGTGCGCCGTATCCTGCGGACTTACGGCGTGGAGTGCGAGGTGTTCGCCATCCCCAACAGCTTGACCGTCAGCTTCGAGGCCACCAACGGCAAACCCCTGACCATTATGAAGCGTATCGGCTACCACGGTAACGATCTGGAGGCGCTGGAGCAGCTGAACGCTCTCAGCCGCTGCATCTGCCGGGAGAAGCCAACGGTGGAGGAGGCCTCGGAGTGGCTGCGGCAGACCATGGCCCGGTGCCGGGTGTACCGCCCCGCCGTGGCGTATCTGGGCAGCTTTCTGGGAGGGCTTGGCTTCGCGCTGGTGTTCGGCGGCTCCCTACGGGACTGCCTGTGGGCGGGGCTGATGGGCATGATCATCGGCTTTGTGAACCGCTTTCTGGATCGCTTCGAGGCCAATCCCTTCTTCAGCACCATCCTCGCCTCGTTCCTGATGGCGGTGCCGGCCTATGTGGCGGCGGGGCTGGGCTGGCTGGATAACCCGGACGCGGCCATCATCGGCGCGCTGATGATCCTGGTGCCGGGGCTGCTCATCACCAACTCCATGCGGGATATCATCTACGGCGACACCAACTCCGGCGTGGTGCGCATCGTGCAGGTGTTTCTGTCGGCCTTCGCCATCGCGCTGGGCACGGCGGCGGCATGGCGGGTGACGGCGCCCATCTACGGCATCGGCGCGGTGGTGGAGTCGGCGTCGCTGGTGTGGCCCGCGTGGGCGCAGGCGCTGGCGGTGTTCGTGGGGTGCTACGGCTTCTCCATCCTGTTCAATATCCATGGCAAATGGATGGTGCTGTGCGTGCTGGGCGGAACGGCCACATGGATGATCTATCTGCTGTGCCAGGCGCTGGGGCTGGACGTGTACACCATGAACCTGTACGCCACCCTGTTTGCCGCGCTGTATGCCGAGGTGATGGCCCGTGTGCGCCGCTGCCCCGTGACGCCGTATCTGGTCCTCGCGATTTTCCCGCTGCTGCCGGGCGCCGGGGTGTACTACACCATGAGCTTGGGCCTACAGGGCGAGATGCTCGACGCCCTGCGCAAAGGTCTGGAAACGGCGGGCATCGCCGGTTCGCTGGCGGTGGGTATCCTGCTGGTGTCCACGGTTTTCCGGGTGTTGACGGCGTTCCTGTCCCGCCGGGAAAGACAGGAGCATACCTGATAAAAATTGGAGGAATCTTCCAAAAGCTCAGCTTGACATCTCTCACAAAATCTTGCTATACTGAACAAAAGGAATGAAAAGCGTGGAGAAAATCCACGCTTTTCGTCCATGTGAAGACAGAAAGAAGGCTTGTGAAAGAAAGAGAGGTCATTATGAGGAGAAAGAGGATCGCCGCGTGGCTGCTGTGCGCAGTGCTGGCGCTGGGACTGCTGCCCGCCACAGTGTGGGCCGCTCCGCCTGAGGGCAGACCCACAGAGGAGACGATCGAGGGCTTTGAAGGGCAAGATATCGTAAAATTCGTCTGTATAGATGACGAGAGTCACGACCACGACAGGGTATACGGTATGGAAGCCGTCTGCGTGGCCTGGCAATTCAGCAACAGCGGCGACAAATGTACGCTGTGGATCAATCCCAGACAATATTACAAGAACTTTTATCTCAAGGACGTTCCCGACAATAATCACCTCATGAAGGATGGAACGGAAACGCTGCTGCTTTACCTGACTTGGAGCGAGGAGAAGGGAAAGTGGGTGCCCGATCAGCCGGTGACACTGCCCATCACCTTCTATGTGGAGGAAGTTCCTGACATTACCTCCGATCAGTGCATTTCAATGCTGGATGATAAGCCGGTGCGCTTTGTTCCGGCGGAGGGAAGCCGCCATGATGCGGTGTACTGCAACCGCGGTACCACCAGCTACTGGCGGTATGGCAATACTTATCGTACCGTCAGTTTTGAAGCGGACAGGTATCTTGCACAGCTGAACGCTGCCTGCGGCGGAAATCACACGCTGATGGATGAGGATAAGGAAAAAGGGATCGAAGTGCGCTATGACAAGATGGATAAGACGTGGAAGGTAAACGGAAAAAACTATGTGGAGTTTCATTTCACCTGTGACCGTCCCACGCTGCCTGTGCTGGAGGAACTGGATCCATTGGTAGGGAATGTGGCGGTACAGTGCGCAGCCGGCCACGACCACGACAGTCAGTCATTCCGGCTGCAAGACCTCGGCCCTGATAGCTATGAAGTCCAGTTTTCCGGTGACAACACCTGCCGGGTGACGGTGTATCACGCCGCATTCGTAAAGCAGTTCTGCGAGAGCAGCGGTCAGCAGCACATTTTCGCGCCGGGCCAGAGCGACCGCACGCAGATTACTCTGGTGCGGAACGAGGGCACAGGGGCGTGGGCTGTGGATGGTATTTCTGAAGAGATACTGCCGCTTACCATCCGGGTTTCTTGTGACCAGCCTGCCGCGCCTACAGATGAGGAGATCGTGATGGTGGAGCGGGCGGTGAATTTTCTGGCGGACGAGCTTCACATTCGGGATTTTTACTCATGTAAACTCCAACCGGGGACATTCTTGAGAAAGAACAAGGACACGGAGGGCGCTTCTCAAGCCGAGGTGACTTCCTCTGATGATCTGACATGCTGGGAGTACAGTATCTGGCTGGACAACGGCGCCGCACCACTATATCGAAATCGATTTCTGGAGCAGACCCGGAATGTGGAAGCGGACAGAAAAATGGTCTACCGTCCCATTCTGGAGGTGCAGCCCCACATCCGCCTTACCTATGTGGACGGAGAGTGGCAGGTAACAAAAGGCGACCAAGCTACGATTCGTGTGGGCAGCGCATCGAAACGGTTTGACCTGAACGGTGACGGTGAGGAGACGGTCAGCGATCTGGCCTGTCTGTATAACTGGCTGAGCGCCAAAGTGAACGACGGACAGCTGGAGGCCGCAGTGCTTCAGGACAAGGCCGACCTGAACCATGACGGCGCGGCGGATGTCTATGATTTGCAGCTGCTGTACGAAAAGCTGAGTCAGTAGCGGAAGACAAACGCCTGATAAAGAAAAACAGCCCCGGAACGGTCAAACCGTTCCGGGGTGTTGTTTATCCTGTTTACCCGATCAGCTTCACGCATTGGATGCCGTCGTCCAGTCCGGCGGCAAAGGCGTCGCCGTCGGCCATTTCGCCGACGATGCAGCCGTAGTGGGTGGGCACGGCCACCTTGGGCCGGATCGTGTTGGCCAGCGCCGCCGCCTCCCGGGCGGTCATGGTGTAGGTGCCGCCCGCCGGCAGGAACGCCGCGTCGCACCGGACGGAACGGGCCTCGCCGATGTTATCGGTGTCGCCCGCCACGTAGAAGCGCAGGCCATCCGCCGTTGTGACCACATAGCCCAGCCAGCGGTTGGCCTCGGGGTGGAAATTTTTGCCCTCGTTATAGGCGGCCACCGCCCGGAAGGACAGTCCCAGCAGCTCATAGGTCACGCCGGTGTGAACCGGCAGCAGCGCCGATTCCTCAAAACCGGCCTCCAGCACCGTGCGGTAGCAGGTGTCCGGCAGGACGATAAAGCCGTCCGGCGACAGCACCCGGCGGATATCCTCCGGCGAAAAGTGGTCATAGTGGTCGTGGGTGATGAAAACAAGCCCCGCGTCGTGAGGCGTATCCTCCACCCGGAAGGGATCGAACCGCAGCACCATGTTGCCGTTGTCGCAGCGGATGCTGCTGTGGCAGTTGATGGAGAACCGATTTATAATGTCGCACATATGGCGTACCTCCCATAGAGTTTAAGTATCTACAGTATACGACAGATAGCTTACTTTTTCAAGTGCCCAAATAAACCTTTCTTCTCGTAGGGGGCAGAAGTATAGCCCGTGACCTTGTAGCCGGTGGGTTCAATCACGCCGCGCAGCGCGTCCTCGCCGATCTCCTGCTCCGTCAGGATCACGGATTCGCCCTTGCTGTGGGAGGACGTGACCTTTTTGACCGGGAATTTGGCCCGAATCGCGTCGTTGACATGGCTTTCGCACATACCGCAGGCCATACCGTCGATTTTCAAAGTGATCTGATACATGATACATACCTCCATGTAAAATAATTGTTTGGTTAGATACAGCTAACTATTGGGCCAAGGAAATGCCGCGTCCTCGCGGCATTTCCGGCGGCACAGAGCCGCTGTTATTTCTTAAAGCTGTCCTTCAGGGATACGCTGCGGTTGAACACCAGATGCTCCGCCGTGGAGTCCCGGTTGTCCAGACAGAAGTAGCCCACCCGCATGAACTGGAAGGTCGGCGCGTTGACGCCGGTGCGGTTCTCCTGCTTGTCGAACTCCGCCGCCACCTTGCGCATTTCCGGCTCCGCCTTGCAGCCGGTCAGCACCGTCAGGCTGCCGGGGTTCAGGCAGTCCAGAAAGTCCTTGTCGGGGCCGTCGGGCGTGGCATCGGAGAACAGGTTGTCGTACAGCCGCACCTCGGCGTCCAGACAATTCTCCGCGTCCACCCAGTGGAGGGTCGCGCCCTTCACCTTGCGGCCGTCGGCGGGGTCGCCGCCCCGGGAGTCGGGATCATACTCGCACAGCACCTCGGTGACGTTGCCGTTTTCGTCCTTCACGCAGCCGGTGCACTTCACCAGATACGCGCCCTTCAGACGGCATTCCAGACCGTCGGGGGTCAGGCGCTTGTACTTGGGCACGGGGATCTCCATAAAGTCGTCCGCCTCGATCCACAGATGGCGGGAGAAGGTGATATCGTGGGTGCCCTGGGTGGGATCGGTGGGGTTATTCTCCACGGAGAACACCTCGCTCTTGCCCTCGGGATAGTTGGTGACCGTCAGCTTCACCGGATGCAGCACCGCCATGGTGCGCTCGGCGGTGGCGTTGAGATCCTCCCGGAGACAGTGCTCCAGCGTGCCGTACTCGATGACGCTGGGGGTCTTGCCCACGCCGATCATCTCGCAGAAATTGCGGATGGCGGCGGCGGTGTAGCCACGGCGGCGCAGGCCGCACAATGTGGGCATACGGGGATCGTCCCAGCCGGAGACATAGTGCTCCTCCACCAGCTTGCGCAGCTTCCGCTTGGACATGACGGTGTGGTCGATGTTCAGGCGGGCAAACTCGATCTGCCGGGGCTTGTGATAGGGGATGGAGACGTTGTTCACCACCCAGTCGTACAGGGGACGGTGCTCCTCATACTCCAGCGAGCACAGGCTGTGGGTGATGCCCTCCAGCGCGTCCTGAATGGGGTGGGCGAAGTCGTACATAGGAAAGATGCACCACTTGGTGCCCTGCCGGTGGTGGTTGATGAAGCGGATGCGGTAGATGACGGGGTCGCGCATGTTGAAGTTGCCGCTGGCCAGGTCGATCTTGGCCCGGAGGGTCATCTTGCCCTCCTCCACCTCGCCGCTGCGCATCTTCTCAAACAGCCGCAGGTTTTCCTCGATGGGACGGTCACGGTAGGGGGACACAGCGGGGATGCCGATATCGCCGCGGTTCTGCTTGAACTCCTCCGGCGTCAGCTCGCAGACGTAAGCCAGACCCTTCTTGATCAGCTCCACCGCATACTCGTAGTCCTTTTCAAAATAGTCGCTGCCGTAGAAGAACCGGTCGCCCCAGTCAAAGCCCAGCCAGTGGATATCCTGCTGGATGGCGTCCACGTACTCGGTGTCCTCCTTGGCGGGGTTGGTGTCGTCCATGCGGAGGTTGCACAGGCCGTTGTACTTCTCGGCGGTGCCGAAGTCGATGCACAGGGCCTTGCAGTGGCCGATGTGCAGATAGCCGTTGGGCTCCGGCGGGAAACGGGTGTGGACGGTCATTCCCTGGAACTGACCACCCTCTGCGATGTCCTCGTCGATAAAGTTCAGAATAAAGTTTTTGCTCTCCGCCACCGCCTCGGTCTCGGGGGTATTGGTCTTTCTTTCCTCGGTCATTGTCTCACACTCCTTGTAGGTCGTATTTTTGTATTGTTTCCGGTAAAAAACCAGACCTATATTATACGCTGTTCGCCGTGGGATTGCAAGGGGTTTGCGGCGGAAATCCGCCGTTTTACAGCGCAGCCTCCAGATTCTGCCGGATGGCGGCGATAAACTGGGCGGAGGTAACGGCGTGAGCCGTAAAGCCCTCGTCCACCAGACCGGCCAGATCCTTGGTCATGGTGCCCTGCTCCAGCGTGGCGAGGCAAGCGGCCTCCAGCTTGTCGGCAAAGGCGGCCAGATCATCCAGACCGTCCAGCTGTCCCCGCTTGCGCAGGGCGCCCGTCCACGCGAAGATGGTGGCTATGGGGTTGGTGGAGGTCTCTTCGCCCTTGAGGTGCTTGTAGTAGTGGCGGGTCACGGTGCCGTGGGCGGCCTCAAACTCGGTGGTGCCGTCGGGGGACACCAGCACGGAGGTCATCATGGCAAGGCTGCCGAAGGCGGTGGAGATCATGTCGCTCATCACGTCGCCGTCGTAGTTCTTCAGCGCCCAGATAAAGCCGCCCTTGGAGCGGATGACCCGGGCCACCGCGTCGTCGATCAGGGTGTAGAAATAGGTGATGCCCAGCGCTTCAAAGCTGGCCTTGTAGTTCTGCTCATATTCCTCGTCGAAGATGCGCTTGAACTCGCCGTCGTACACCTTGGAGATGGTGTCCTTGGCGGAGAACCACAGATCCTGCTTGTTGTCGATGGCGAACTGGAAGCAGCTCTTGGCAAAGGCACGGATGCTCTTTTCTGTGTTGTGCTGGCCCTGCCACACGGCGGGGCCGCTGACGGTCTGCACCGTCAGGGTCTTTTCCGCGCCGCTCTCGCCCTTGAAGGTCAATGTGGCGGTGCCTGGCTCATCCGTCACCATGTCCACGGCCTTGTACATGTCGCCGTAGGCGTGACGGGCCACGGTGATGGGCTTTTCCCAGTTCTTTACCACCGGGTGGATAAAGGGCACCACGATGGGAGCGCGGAAGGCTGTGCCGTCCAGATAGGCGCGGATGGTACCGTTGGGGCTCTTCCACATCTCCGTCAGCTGGGGATACTCTTCCATCCGCTGCTTGTTGGGGGTGATGGTGGCGCATTTCACCGCTACGCCCAGACGCTCCGTGGCCTTGGCGGCCTCAATAGTCACCTGATCCTTCGTCTCATTGCGGTGCAGCAGCCCCAGATCATAGTACTCGGTCTTTAAGTCCACAAAGGGCAGGATCAGCTCGTCCTTGATCATCTGCCACAGCACGCGGGTCATTTCGTCGCCGTCCATCTCCACCAGCGGCGTCGTCATTTTGATCTTATCCATAATGTGTCCTTTCGTTGTATGTTGTGCGGTGGGTTCTTGTTCCTGTTCGTAGGGGCCGGCGTCCTCGACGGCCCGCACGGTATACAATGGCATTTCCGGTAAACGACGGGGCGTCGGGGACGCCGCCCCCTACGCTTGTTTACCGGCGGCCCTACGCTCAAATCCGCTTGGCGTAGTAATTCATCAAACAGCCGTCCAGCAAAATCTCCTTTTCATCCGCCGTCAGGCCGCGGACGTGGAGCAGCAGATCGTGGACGCTGCCGTCAGCGCAGATCACCTGGGCGGGGATATCCTCCCGGCCCTCCTCAATGGCCTGCCGGATGCCGGGAACAAACACGCAGTCGCCGGGCTGGTAGTCAAAGGCGGTATCCCTGTCCAGCGTGAAGGGCAGGATGCCCCAGTTGATGCAATTGCTGCGGTAGCGCTTGGTGGCGAACTCGTAGCAGATGTTGGCGAAGCCGCCCAGCACCTTCTGGCAGGAGGCCGCCTGCTCACGGGCGGAGCCGTCGCCGGGCTTGTTGGCGAACACGCAGGAGCCGAACTGGGTGCTGGCGGCCAGCGCCTTGGCGTCGCCTACCTTACCCAGCACCTCCAGCACATGGGCGGGCACGTCGCCTGCGCGGCGCTGGGCCTCCTGCGCCGCCACGGCCTTGGCCCGGGGCACGTACTCCGGCACCCGGCGGCTGAGGGTGAACTCCGCCAAACGCAGGGGGTTGGAGCGGTAGGAGGAGGTCTCGCCGGAGGGGATCAGCTCGTCGGTGGTGGTCACGTCGTCGTGGATGACGGCGGCCAGCTCCACCAGCAGATTCTCGGTGAGGTCGTACATTCTGGGCCAATCGGTGATGTTGGGGCCCATCACCAGCTCCACGCCGGGATCGGCCTTGCCGAAGCCGTAGTACAGCCGGTTGTCGTACACGGATTTATCGAAGTGATAGGCGCGGTGCACCGGCGCATAGTCCACATCGGTGGCGGCGGTGATGCGTCCGCCGTTGGCGGCAGTGGCGGCGATGGAGCGGGCGTCCATCAGGCACACGGCGGCGAACTGACCCTCGCCGGGCTTGGAGCCCTCGCGGTTGGGGAAGTTGCGGGTGGTGTGCCGCAGGCTCAGGCCGTTGTTGGCGGGCACGTCGCCTGCGCCGAAGCAGGGGCCGCAGAAGCTGGGCTTGATGACCGCGCCGGTGGTCAGCAGATCGGCCGTCACGCCGTCGCGGGTCAGCTCCAGCGACACGGGCACGGAGGTGGGGTACACGTCCAGCGTAAACGCGCCGTTGCCGGTGCTGCCGCCCTTGAGAATGTCCGCCGCCTCGGTGATGTTGTCAAACAGGCCGCCGGCGCAGCCGGCGATGACGCCCTGATCCGCCCACACGCCGCCGTCGTGGATCTTGTCGGTAAGGTGGGGGTGGGTCTTGGGGAAGCGCTTGGCGGCGTCGGCCTCCACCTTGGCCAGCAGCTCCTGTGCGTTCTCCAGAAATTCGTGGATCGTCCACGCGTTGGAGGGGTGGAAGGGCAGGGCGATCATGGACTCGATCTTGCTCAAATCGATGGCGATCATCCGGTCGTAATAGGCCACCTTTGCCGGATGCAGGGGCGCGTAGTCCTCCGGCCGCTGGTGGGCGGCGTAGAAGCCCTGGGTCTCCTCGTCCGTCTCCCAGATGGAGGAAAGACAGGTGGTCTCGGTGGTCATCACGTCCACGCCGTTGCGGAAGTCGATGGGCAGCTCACGGATGCCGGGACCCACGAACTCCAATACCTTATTATTCACAAAGCCGCTTTCAAAGGTGGCCTTTACCAGCGCGATGGCCACGTCGTGGGGGCCAATGCCCCGGCGGGGCTTGCCGGTGAGATACACCATCACCACCTCCGGCATAGGCGCGTCCCACGTGTTCTTCAGCAGCTGCTTGGCCAGCTCCGGGCCGCCCTCGCCCACGGCCATGGTGCCCAGCGCGCCGTAACGGGTGTGGGAGTCGGAGCCAAGGATCATGGCGCCGCACTTTGCCATCTGCTCCCGGGCATAGGAGTGGATGACGCTCTGGTTGGCGGGTACGTAGATGCCGCCGTACTTCTTGGCGGCGGAGAGGCCGAACACGTGGTCGTCCTCATTGATGGTGCCGCCCACCGCACACAGGCTGTTGTGACAGTTAGTCAGGGCGTAGGGGATGGGGAACTCCTTCATGCCGCTGGCTCTGGCCTGCTGGATGATGCCCACATAGGTAATGTCGTGGGACACCATGGCGTCAAACCGGATCTGAAGTCTCTCCGGATCGCCGGATACATTGTGGCCTTGCAGGATACGCCATGCCATGGTGCCCTGCCGCGCCTCCTGTTGGGCAACGTCCGCCTGCTCACAGGGAACGCCGTCCACCAGATACATGCCGTGGTTCGTCAGTTGGATCATAGTTGATAACCTCCTCGGGTACGTATATTCATTGCCCCTATTTTATACGCATCGGGCGGCAAATGTAAACTGCTTTTTCGCCAAAAAAGCGGCGGCGGCGTGGATTTCTCCCTTTTGACGGTATGACTGTCCTTCCCGGAAAGGCAAATGGTGGATTTTGTTTCTTGTAAGTAAATAATTCGTGAGAAATGTTGACGAACGATAAAATTTGTGCCATACTGTATGGTAACATACCGCCCTATATACTTTTACAGGGCGTCAGAGAGGAAAGGAGTGACCACCCTTTGAGCAGACTTGATATCAAGACGCCCAGCAAAGCGCAGACTGTGGTGGATAACCTTTACCGCGACGTTGAGCGCCGCATCGCGGCCTCACCTCCCGGCCTGTGCCCGGTGGATATGTCGCTGACCTTTTTGCAGCTGTGCCATGCCCAGACCTGCGGCAAGTGCGTGCCCTGCCGTATCGGACTGGGCCAGCTGACCAAGCTGATCGAGATGGTGCTGGACGGTCAGGCGGACATGTCCACGCTGGCGATCATTGAAAAGACCGCCAGCAGCATCGTCAACACCGCCGACTGCGCCATCGGCCGTGACGCGGCCCGTCTGGTGGTGGACGGCCTGGAGGGCTTCCGGGACGATTATATCGAGCATATCGAGCATCACCGGTGTCTTGCCAGCCTGGCCCTGCCGGTGCCCTGCGTGGCGCTGTGCCCGGCGGGCGTGGACGTGCCCGGCTATATGGCACTGGTGGGCGAGGGGCGCTGTGCCGACGCAGTGCGCCTGATCCGCAAGGATAACCCCATGCCTACCGCCTGCGCCTATATCTGCGAGCACCCCTGCGAAGCCCGGTGCCGCCGCGACATGATCGACGCGTCTCTGAACATCCGCGGCCTGAAGCGCTACGCCGTGGACAACGCCGGGGACGTGCCCCAGCCGGAATGCGCGCCGTCTACCGGAAAGACCGTGGCCGTCATCGGCGGCGGCCCCAGCGGCCTGAGCTGCGCCTACT
>ERZ827512.3563-NODE-3563-length-10784-cov-4.024699_pt1 | contig 10784 bp, 10 predicted proteins | sample MGYA00519916_ERZ827512 | MGnify/ENA primary metagenome ERZ827512 (study PRJEB31778, sample SAMEA3449335) | human gut metagenome | biome: human gut; feature: human-associated habitat; material: faeces | place: United Kingdom | collected 2010/2012 ... | reverse complement strand
GGGGAAGGGAACAACGCTTGCGCGCCGAGAAGGCGGTGCGCCCGCCGTTCGGAGAGCACTTTGCGGGCGGGACGGAAAAACCGGGAAAGAAGCGGTCGGCCTCTTTCCCGGTTTCGGCTTTAGACGGCAGTCGGCGTGCCGGCGGCGTTGGGCTATGCGTTTCTGCCCAGCGTGTACGCCTCCTGCAAAGCGGGGTGTCCGGCGACAGAGCCGGGCGCGTCCACACCGCCCGCGAACACGCGTCCGGCGAGCCGCGCGTGCTCGAAGCATTCAATCCAGCCCTCCAGCCCGCTGACGGCGCGGCGGTCCGCGTCGGGCGCGTCATCCGCGGCGGCGGAAAGCAAATACACATCGCGGAACGCGTAATCGTCTGTGTAGAGCGGATTGGCGCGGTCGAGCAGCGTTTTCATCTGGCCGCACATCCCATAATAATAAATCGGCGTGGCGAACACGAGGACGTCGGCCTGCTTCATCTGCTGCACGATGGCCGGCGCGTCGTCGCGGATCACACAGCGCTTCGTCTTCTGGCAGGACAGACAGCCCACACAGAAGCCGAGCGCCTTGCCGCGCAGACTGCACATAACCGCGTGATGGCCGGCCTCGGCCGCGCCGCGCGCGAACGCCGCCGCCAGCGCGTCGGAATTGCTGTCTTTGCGCAGGCTAGTCGATAGGATCAGTATGTTTTTTGGCATGTGTTTTCCTCCGTTTCCTTCGTAAGTTCCCCTTTGATGCATATCTCGCCGTTTGCGCCGGGGATGTCGCGGATGATTTCGCCCACCGCCGGAACGCAGATGCGGCCGGCGAGCGGGTTTTTGATGCTGACGACCGGCGTGGTGATTTCCGCGTTCACCTCGGAGCGCTCGAAGCAGAGGTCGGCGTCGAGCAGCTCGCAGTCGATCAGCCGCAGGTTTTTGCAGTAGCAGAGCGGCTGCGTGCCGATGATGCGGCAGTTTTCCAGCGTCAGGTTCTCGCTGTACCACGCCAGATACTCGCCTTTGACGAGGCTGTTTCGGACGGTGACGTTCTTCGCGTGCCAGAAAGCGTCCTTTGTGTCGAACGTGCAGCCGTCGAAAACGGCGTCTTCGATGTACTGGAACGAATATTTCCCCGTCATACGCACGTCCCGAAGGGTCAGCGCCGATGCGCGCAGCATAAAATATTCGCTCTCGGCGCTGCAGCCGGTCATCTCGATGCCGCGCGACGACCAGCCGAATTCGGCGGAAATGATGTCGCAGCCGCGCAGCCGGACGTCTTTGCATTCGCGCAGCGCCTTGATGCCATGCAGGCGGGTGCTGCCGATGTGTACGTTGTCGCAGTACCAGAGCGCCGCGCGGCAGAGCGGGGTCATCTCGCAATCCTCGATGGTCAGATTTCGGTCGTGCCAGAAGGGATAGCGCAGATTGAAAAAGCAGTGCGTGACCGTCAGGTCCGCGCCCTCCTTAAAGGCGCTTTCGCCGTCGGCCGGCCCGTCGAAGCGGCAGTCGGCCACGGTCAGGCCGCGGGCGCCGTACAGCGCGCGTTCTTCGTCAAAAGTTCGGTTTCGGATCGTTTCCATTGCGGATTTGCGGATTCTCCCTTCTTTTCGTCTGCGGCGCTGTGCCGGTACAGCGCCGGCGCCGTGCGCCCGCTTATTATGGTAGCACACGGCGGGCGGCTTGTCAAGAAGGAGCGGGGTGTTTTTCACAGAGCCATGTATCGTTCGTTGCGAGACCGGGAGCAAAGAAAAAGGGCGATCGCGCCCGTTGAAATAAAGGAACCACACCCAATTCTAACGAAAACTCTCAATCGCCATGGATTGTGCGGCACAGAATGGAAAGAAGAGCAAGAGAAATTTGCCGCACGAACCGACAACTTGAATATATGCCACGCGACTCTGCCGCCGAATAAAGGCTGTCGGCTTTGTATGCCGCCGCCGTAACGAACATCGGCATCGTATGCTCCCGACGCCATCCGCACAGACCACGGCGGAGCGTTTATCCATACGCAAAGCTCAGTTTGTACGCATCCGTTTGACACGCTCTGCGCGCGGCTTTATACTGCACGCAAAGTATGGCGCCCAAGAACGCTCTGGCATAACGGCAAAGCAGAACGCAGCTGCCGCGATCAGGAGCGATGCTTGCGTTTTATTCCTATAACGGCCCTCTAATCCGGATGAAGCGGTATATGTACCGATTCAATAGCATTCCGGTGTTGGTTCTTGGCCGGAAATCACCCAACCAAATGCAGCGCGAGCCGCAGACTGCACGCTTTTGCCGACCTCGGTCGGGCTGCGCTCTCCCTCCGTCAGTAAAACCGCGCTCAAAAAAACGAACGCTCTCCTCTTTTTACGCGCTCACATCCTTGTCAAACATACATACAAGGACGGGAAACGCTTGAAAATTCTCTTGCAAGAATCGGCAATATGTGGTATAATATACTTTAAGCAGATTTTCGCGCGCAGGCGAGGCCCGTGGGCTTTTCGCCGAGGCCGTTTTGTGTGCCGTTCGCCGGCCGCCTCCGCTTGCGGAATCGTTATGCGAACGTTCGGAAACGCCGCTTTTCCGTTCTGTCGGGGGAAAACGGGAGAGAATGCTCGGGAATACGCAAGCGGAGAAAAATGGAGATAAGCTTCAAGCGGAAAGCGAAGCAGGACTTCGGTATAAGCGCGCTGCAAACGGTTATCAATCGAGAAACGGGCGTCCGTTATTTGGTGACGGTGGACGCCGCCGTGTCCGGCGTCACGCCGATGCCGGATAAAAACGGAAAAGCGTAATGAAATAAGAAAATCGCTATTGTAAAGAAAATGATACCGACCTTCCCTCATCCTTACGCCGGCCGCGCAGCCATTTGCGGCGGCGGGGGGAACACAGTCACCGCATCAAGACAATGTGCTTTGGAAAGGGGGCGGCGAGATGACGCTGTCTGAATGTATCGAACGCGAACGGCGGGTAAAGGCCGGCTTCCGGCGGCAGTTCGTGTTCACCGTTTCGGCGGTGCTGCTGTTTTCGGCGGCCGCGCTGCTGCTCGGGTATGAACGCATCTATATGGGCAATATTCTGCGCTGGATCATTGACGCGCTTGCGCCGCTCGGCGAAGCGATCGCCGCGGCCTGCACGCAGGGGGACGCCGCCGCGCTTTACCTGTCCGTGATGGAATCGGAGGCGGCGCTGCTGGTGATGCAGATGGTCGTTTACGTCCTCACGCTCGGAATTCCGTTTTTCTGCTGCAGGCGGGCCGTCCTGCGCCGCACCGCCCGCCGCGACGGTCCGGCAATGCCGCGCCGGCCGTTCGCGGTGATGCTGTTGGCGCTCGGCGGAGGCTATATCGCCAGCGTCGTCGGCGCGCTTGTGTTTTCGTGGATGCCGCAGGGGCAGACGTCCGGCGGACTGCCGGAGTCGTTCGTCGGCGTCGTCCTCTACTTCGTCAGCGTGGCGATTCTGCCCGCGCTGATTGAGGAATGGGCCTTCCGCGGCGTGGTGCTGCGCGCGCTGCTGCCGTACGGAAGGACGTTCGCGGTCTTTTTCTCGTCGGCGCTTTTCGGGCTGATGCATCTGGACCCCGCGCAGTCGGTGTTCGCCTTCACGTTTGCGCTCGTGCTCGCCTTTGTTTACGCGTCGACCGGCTCGCTGTGGATGTGCGTGTTCCTGCACGCGGTCAACAACGCCATTTCGTTTTTGGCCGGCTATGTGACGCTGTACGGCGGCGAGGTGTCGCTGGTGCTGATGAACGGCTATATGATCGCCTGCATGCTCAGTGCGGGCGTCCTGTTCGTCTACTGGCTCGTGCGGCGGCGCGCGTCGCCCTTCTTCACCGAGCCGTCCGCCGTTTCCGCGCCCCGTCTGCGGGCGGGCGGACTGCTGTCCTCCGCGGCGCTGAACGCGTTCGCGGTGGTGTTCGCGCTGCTGTATGTGTACTTTATTTATCTGCAATATTGGGTGATGTCGTGAGCTATGACGAAAAATGGATGCGCCGCGCGCTGCGGTGCGCCAGAGCCGCCTTTGCGGCGGACGAGGCGCCGATCGGCGCGGTGATCGTGCGGGACGGCGAGGTGGTCGCCACCGGCCGGAATATGCGCGAGAAGAAGCGCAACGCGCTGCTGCACGCGGAGATCGTGGCCATCGACCGCGCCTGTAAGCGCCTCGGCGCGTGGCGGCTGGAGGGCTGCGAGCTTTACGTCACGCTGGAGCCGTGTCCGATGTGCATGGGCGCGATACTCAACGCGCGGCTGGACAGCGTGTATTTCGGGGCGTTCGACGCCAAGGCCGGCGCCTGCGGCAGCGTGGTCGATTTGAACGCGTATCCGTTCAACCACACCTGCGCCGTGTCCGGCGGACATATGGAAAACGAATCGGCGAAGCTGCTGGGGGATTTCTTCAAACGGCTTCGGAAACGGGTTAAACAGACGATTACGGAGGGGATTTCGGAATGAAAGAAAAGTTTTATATAACCACGGCCATCGCCTACACCTCGCAGAAGCCGCATATCGGCAACGTGTACGAGGCGGTGCTGACCGACGCCATCGCGCGCTACAAGCGCCAGAGCGGGAAGGACGTGTTCTTCCTCACCGGCACCGACGAGCACGGGCAGAAGATCGAGGACTACGCGGCGAAGGCCGGCGTGTCGCCCAAGGCGTACGTCGACGGCGTGGCCGGCGAGATCCGCGCTGTCTGGGATGCGTTCGGCGTGTCCTACGACGGGTTTATCCGCACGACCGACCCGCAGCACGAGCGGGTGGTGCAGAAGATTTTTCGCAGGCTGTACGAGCAGGGCGACATCTACAAGGGCGCGTACGAGGGGCATTACTGCAAGCCCTGCGAATCCTTCTGGACCGAGTCGCAGCTTGTGGACGGCTGCTGTCCCGACTGCGGCGCGCCCGTCACGCGCGCGAGCGAGGAGGCGTATTTCCTGCGCCTGTCCAAGTATCAGGACCGGCTGATCGAATACATTGAGACGCACGACGACTTCATCGTTCCCGCCTCGCGCCGGAACGAGATGATCAATAACTTCCTCCGCCCCGGCCTGCAGGACCTCTGCGTGTCGCGCAGCTCGTTCAAGTGGGGCATCCCCGTGGACTTTGACGACGGACACGTCATCTACGTCTGGATCGACGCTCTCTCGAACTATATCACCGCCATCGGCTACGATCCCGACGGTTCGTCCGACGCTTACAAAAAGCTCTGGCCTGCCGACCTCCACGTCATCGGGAAAGACATCGTGCGCTTCCATACCATCTACTGGCCCATCATTTTGATGGCGCTCGGCGAACCGCTGCCCCGCACGGTGCTCGGTCATCCGTGGCTGCTGTTCAACCGCGACAAGATGAGCAAATCGAAGGGCAACGTCATTTACGGCGACGACCTGATCGCCTTTTTCGGGCTGGACGCGGTCCGCTATTATCTGCTCAGCGAGCTGTCGCTGCAAAATGACGGCAACATCAGCTTTGAAGCGGTTGCCGCGCGCACCAACACCGATCTGGCCAACATCCTCGGCAACCTCGTTTCGCGCACCGCGGCGATGATCCGCCAGTACTTCGGCGGCGTCGTTCCGGCGGCGGGGGAGACGGCCGAGGCCGACGCCGCGCTGCAGACGGCCGTACTCGGCTGCGCTGCGTCGGCGGTTGCGCATTACGAGCGCTACGAGCTTGCGGACGCCTGCGCCGACGTGATTTCGCTGTTCCGCCACTGCAACAAATACATCGACGAGACCACGCCCTGGGTGCTGGCCAAGTCGGAGGCCGACCGCGCGCGCCTTGCGTCGGTGATGGCCAATCTGGCGGAGGCCGTCCGCATCGGCTGCGCGCTCTTTACGCCGATTGCGCCGGACAGCGCCGCCAAGATCGCCGACCTGTTCGGCTTCACGCCCGAGGAGCTAACTACGGATACGCTGGACGCGTTCCGCTTCTGCGCGTCGGGCCGCACCGTGGGCGAGTGCGGCGCGCTCTTCGCCCGCGTCGATCAGAAGAAGCTGGAGGAATATCTCAAGCAGCTTTCTACCGGTAAGCCGCAAGACAAAAAGCAGGAGGAGAAGCCCGCCGAGCCGGTTCCCGGCGTCATCGGCATCGAGGAATTTCAGAGGGCCGCCCTGCGCGTGGGCCAGATCGTCGCCTGCGAGCCGGTGCCCAAGTCGGATAAGCTGCTCAAGCTGTCCGTGGACCTCGGCAGCGAGCGGCGGCAGGTCGTTTCGGGCATCGCCAAGTTCTATACGCCCGAGTCGCTCGTCGGGAAAAAGATCATCCTCGTCGCCAACCTGAAGCCGGTCAAGCTGCGCGGCGTGGAGAGCAACGGGATGATCCTCGCGTCGGGCGAGGACGAAATCAAGGTCGTGTTCGTGGACGACAGCGTGCCCAACGGCAGCACCGTCCGCTGAGGGCGCGCCGATGCTGGATTCGCACGCCCACTACGACGACGCGCGCTTCGACGGCGACCGCGACGCGCTGCTGACGGCGCTGTTCGCGGAGAAAACCGTCACGCATATCGTCAACGCCGCCACCGACCTGCCGTCCGCCCGCGTGTGCGAGGCGCTTTCCGAGCGCTACGACGGGATGTACCACACTGTCGGCGTACACCCGCAGGAGGCATCCGGCGCGCCGGCGGAATATATAGACGTGCTGCGCCGGCTGGCACAGCATCCGAAGGCGGTCGCCGTCGGCGAGATCGGGCTGGATTACCATTACGACGACGTCCCGCGCGACGTCCAGCGCCGCGTCTTTGCCCGGCAGCTTGACCTCGCCTGCGAGCTGGGGCTTCCGGCCGTCATCCACGACCGCGAGGCGCATAAGGACTGCATCGACGAGGTGCTGGCCCGTCCGGCGCTGCAATGCGTCTTTCACAGCTTTTCCGGCAGCGAGGAGAGCGCGCGCGTGCTTGCCCGCCGCGGGGTGTATATGGCGTTCAACGGCGTCGTCACCTTCAAGAACGCCGAGAAAACGCGCCGCGCCGCCAAGGCCGTGCCCGACGAGCTGCTGCTCGTCGAGACCGACTGCCCCTACCTCGCGCCGCACCCGCACCGCGGCAAGCGCAACGACAGCGCGCTGATGCGCCTGACGATTGCGGCGCTGGCCGAGCAGCGCGGGCAGACGCCCGAATACATAGAAAGGATCACGACGGAAAACGCCCTGCGGCTGTTTCCGAAGATTTTGAGATGAAAAAAGGGAATGCGTATACTTATCCGGTCGGCCGCGGGCTGTATATCAACCTGACCAACCGCTGCACCAACCGCTGCGATTTCTGCATCCGCAACAACGGCGACGGCGTGTACGGCTCCGACCCCCTCTGGCTTGCGCATGAGCCGTCGGCTGCGGAGGTGCTCGCCTCCGTCGCGGCGCAGGACGTCGCGCGGTACGACGAGTTCGTTTTCTGCGGCTACGGCGAGCCGACCGTCCGGCTGGAGACGCTCGTCGAGGTCGGGCGCGCGCTGAAGGCGCAGTACGGCAAGCCTGTCCGCCTGAATACGAACGGGCAGGCGAATCTGATCCATAAAAGGAACGTCGCGCCGCTGCTGACCGGCGCCGTCGATATCGTTTCCATCAGCATGAACGCCGCGACCGCCGAAAAATATCAGGCCGTCTGCCACTCCGTGTTCGGCACGGCGGCGTACGACGGCATCCTCGAGTTTGCGCGCTGCTGCGTGCCGTGCGTGCAGCAGGTCGTGTTTACCGTCGTCGAGACCACGCTGCCGGACGAGGACGTCGGGCTGTGCCGACGGACGGCCGAGTCGATCGGCGCGTCCTTCCGCGTTCGGAAGCTGGATACGGGGACGGAAACGCGCTAAATTTTAACAAATTTCAAATTTTGCGTCCGCGCCCTTGCAAAATGGACGCGTAGGGTTTATAATAATTTGACTGATAAGGTTAAATAAAATTTTGGAGGTATATCAGAAATGGCAGTTAAGGTTGCTATTAACGGTTTCGGCCGTATCGGCCGTCTCGCGTTCAGACAGATGTTCGGCGCGGAGGGCTATGAGGTTGTCGCGATCAACGACCTCGTTGACGCGAAGATGCTCGCGCATCTGCTCAAGTACGATTCCACGCAGGGCAGATATGCGCTCTGCGACAAGGTCGAAGCGAAGGAGAACGCCATCGTCGTCGACGGCAAGGAGATCACCATCTACGCCGAGAAGGACGCGAAGGATCTGCCCTGGGGCAAGATCGGCGTTGACGTTGTGCTCGAGTGCTCGGGCTTCTACGCTTCCAAGGAGAAGGCCAGCGCCCACATCGCCGCCGGCGCCCGCAAGGTCGTCATCTCGGCGCCTGCCGGCAACGACCTGCCCACCATCGTTTACAGCGTGAACGAGAAGACCCTCAAGCCCAGCGACACGGTCATCTCCGCCGCTTCCTGCACGACGAACTGCCTTGCGCCGATGGCGGACACGCTCAACAAGCTTGCTTCCATCGAGAAGGGCTTTATGACCACGATCCACGCCTACACCGGCGACCAGATGCTTCTGGACGGCCCGCACAGAAAGGGCGACCTGAGAAGAGCCAGAGCGGGCGCTCTGAACATCGTTCCCAACTCCACCGGCGCCGCGAAGGCGATCGGTCTCGTTATCCCCGAGCTTGCCGGCAAGCTCGACGGCGCCGCACAGCGCGTTCCCACGCCGACCGGCTCCGTGACCGAGCTGGTTGCGGTCTGCAATAAGACCGTCACCGCCGACGAGGTCAACGCCGCGATGAAGGCCGCTGCGAACGATTCCTTCGGCTACTCTGAGGAGCAGCTCGTTTCGTCCGACATCATCGGCATCACCTACGGCTCGCTGTTCGATGCGACGCAGACGAAGGTCACCGCGCTTGACGGCGGCAAGACGCTCGTTAAGGTCGTTTCTTGGTACGACAACGAGAACTCCTACACCAGCCAGATGGTTCGTACCATCAAGTACTTCTCCGAGCTGAAGTAATTTACCGCAGAACGCATACAAGCCACCGAGTTTTTCGGTGGCTTGTTTTTTTGCGTATGTTCCTGTCCCGCGCTCCGGCTCTCCGACTGTCCGACCCTCAAACTGAAAAAAGGGCGGGCTTTCTGCCCGCCCTTTTGGGGTGCATATTTCGGGCGGAAGCCGTCCGACGGCTTAAATGACGTTCGCGCTTGCGTTCTGCTTCCAGAGGTTGAAGTTGACCGCCTCCTCCTTGTAATCCGTACCGCGGCCGAACGGGTCGAGCAGCGTTTCCTCCAGCTCGTCGATGGCGGGGATTTTGCCGTCCAGATAGTCCAGCAGACGCTCGCGGGCGTGACGGACCCGATATGCAAGCCCGCCGATGCGGATGTCCTGCACGTCGAAGCCATGCGGCTTGTTCTCGGTCATCCACTGCCGGCGGAACGCGTAATAGAAGTCGTCGACCAGCGCCGACAGCGATTCGTATTCGCCGACAAGCGCGCGGAGCGCGGCGGCGTCCTTCTGCCGGTAGGCGCTGCGTGTGCGTTTCCCGATGTCCGCTTTGACCGCGAGCAGCGCGCAGAGCTTCTGCATCGTTTCAAAGAGATAGCCGTATTCCGTGTTTTTGTCCACGGCCGCAAGCTGTTTGCCGCAGGCGGCGAATTGCGCGGCGGTGTCCGCGGAGAGGATGGGGTCTAGCAAGCCGGCAAGGCAGTCGTTGTACAGCGCGTATTTGTCGGCGTTGCGGATTTGCTGCGCCGAGTCGTTCGGCGTGCCCGGCAGGTCCAGCAGCATAAAGGTGTCGAAGTCTATGCCGAACATCGCGCGGAAGCCGTCCTTGATGCGCTGCATATCCGTGTTCCCGCGCGCCGCCTCCGCCGCGAAGTAGAGGGAGGGCAGCACGGAGAATTTGGCGCATTCGGCGCCGTCGTCGCCCCACATCGTGAGGAAGACGTCCTGCACGCCGTTTTCGCGGCAGGCAGCGAGCGCGGCGGAGGTTGCGGTGATGCTGTACCGGTTGTGCGGCGCAAAGCCGCTCCAAATCCAGAGCCCGCCCGCGAACCAGATGTTCTCCTTGATGGCGGAATGCGCCTTGATTTGTTTGTCGTAGCGCTGTTTGTCGGTGGAGTAGTAGTCCCAATAGATTAGGTTCACGTTTGCGGGGATTTTCTTTTTAACCTCGTCGGATACGGTCAGATGGTCCACATAATACGCGCCGCCGCTGATGAGCCGGAAGAACATATCGCCCCACATGATCAACTCGAAGCCGTGTGCTGCGGCAATCTCGGCGACGCGCGCCAGATGCTTCACCAGCAGCTCGCTTCTGTCCTCGAAGCCGTGCAGGTCTTGGTATTTTCCGCGTCCGAGCATGTGCGCTTCGTCCATGCCGATGTTGATCGTCCGCGAACGGAACGTGTTCTCGAGCGTCTGAAAGATGTCCTCCAGCAGTCGGTAGGTTTTGTCGTCTCCGGCCAGCAGGATGTCGTCGCAGTCGCGGATGTCGCCGTACACCGGCCAGCGGAAAATGGCGTTAAGGTGCGCCAGCGTTTGGATGCAGGGGATCAGTTCCATACCCTTCTGCGCCGCATAGTCGTCAAGCTCGCGCAGCTCGGCCTGCGAATAGCGGCCGCGCATATAGCCGAAATACGGCTGGTTGTTGACCTCGTAGGTGTCCTCTGTGTACAGCATCAGGGTGTTGTAGCCCATGCCGGCGGTGACATCGATCCACCGCTTGACCGCCGATGTGTTCATCACCGCGTTTCTGGAGCAGTCGATCATTGTGCCGAATCTGCGAAAAGCCGTTTCCATATCTCCCAATATACCTCCCGTTGAATAAATTTGATGTTGTACCCGCATTATAGCATACGACGGCGCGGATTGCAACCGCATTTGCGGGGATTTTTGCGGCAGAAGGGACGCGGCGGGCAGAATTGCCC
>ERZ827512.3555-NODE-3555-length-10806-cov-2.814808_pt1 | contig 10806 bp, 13 predicted proteins | sample MGYA00519916_ERZ827512 | MGnify/ENA primary metagenome ERZ827512 (study PRJEB31778, sample SAMEA3449335) | human gut metagenome | biome: human gut; feature: human-associated habitat; material: faeces | place: United Kingdom | collected 2010/2012 ... | reverse complement strand
AATAGATTTCTAACTCTATCTAATCTAAATTCTCTTCTTCTGACAACACGACGTGCTCCTCTTTTTTCTCTACGTTCTTTAGCTTTACTATCTCCAGTCTTTTCTACTTCACCTGGACTGAATATTCTACTACCAACATCTATTATTTTATAAGGAACATCATTTTCATCTAGTGCCAGTAAGCCCCAACCTACTGATGATATTCCAACATCTAGACCTAAAATATAATTGTACTTCATATTTACCTCTTTCTAAAAAAGAGCAGAATTAACCCCTTAAAAGATTAATACTGCTCATCTATTAATAATAGTACCATAGATATATTGATATGTAAATTAATGAATATTCAAAAATCACTTCTTAAAAGTCACTTGAAAAGTAGTAACTCCATCTAGAGAACTAGCTTTTATTTTTCCTTTATGAGATAGGACAATATTCTTAGCAATAGCAAGACCTAGACCATATCTATTATCTTTTCTATTTCTTGATTTATCAACACGATAAAATCTTTCAAATATTTTCTCTTCTTCTCCTTTAGGTATAGGGTCACCTTCATTTTGTACTAATAGAGTAACTTGAGAATCTTTTTTTAAAGAAACTTTAATATTACCATTTTTCTTAGAATGTTTAATGGCATTATCAAGTAATATTTCCACTAACTCTTTAATACTATCTTCATCCATTAAAATATTAATATTATCTTCTATTAACTTAACTTTATATCTTTTTCAAAAGCTCTTCCTTCAAAAGTAAGTAAAGAGAGTTCTATTGTTTTTGATAAATTGTTATTAACTAGTACAATCTCTTCCATTCTCTCACTTTTAGCAAGATCTAATAACTTACTAATAAGAAGATTCATTCTGTTAGCTTCATATTCAATATTCTTTAACCATTTACTATTCTGATTTGTAATATCTATCGCTTCACTACTAGCTACTATAACTGATAGTGGTGTCTTTAACTCGTGAGAAGCATCAGCAATAAACTGTTTTTGTTTAGCAAAACTTTCCTTAACTGGTTTAATTATCCAGATAGTTAAATACTTACTAAGTACGATAACTAATATCTCTAAAATAATAAAGATGAAAAGTGATACTTCTAAAGATAATAATAGTGAATTTTTAATCTTACTATTATCAAGTATTATTAAAGTGTCTCCTTTTGAATAAGCATAAGAGTAATCACTTAAATATAAATTACCAATATATCTATCTTTTATATTCTTATTACTAAGTATTTTCTTAGCAATAGAACTTATTTTTTCACTAGATGTTTCATCATTAGAATGATTGATTACTTCTAAAATATTATTGTTATCATCTAGAAGTATTGTATAAATTACTGAGTCCATAAATTTAATATTTTTATTTTTCATATCTTCAGTGTTATGAGTTACATTATCAACTGGTTCTGAGGCATCATCTATTTTAGTAGGTGGTATTACTTTTCTATCTTTTTTTGTCATTGAAACATTTAAACTATTGTTAATTGATTTTTTTTGTTCATAATAGTTTTGAATATTAAAGATACCTACTACGGTTAAGATAGAAATACTTAATATTAGAATTAATGTATAAAATATTTTATTACTTAACTTCTTGATTTCCATATTCTATCTTATCCCCCATTCCTCTTACTGATTTTATTATGACGATAGAATCAATTGCTCTTAGTTTTTTTCTAACAAATGATAAATAAGCTTCTAAGTTATTAGATTCTACTTCATTATCTAGTCCCCATACTCTATCATAAATTTGTTCTTTTGATAATACTCGATTAGGATTATTGATAAAGTATTCTAACAATTGAAATTCTTTCTTTATAAGTTCTACTACTTCATTAGTTTTCGTACAAGTCACTTTTAATATTGTTGTATTGAGCTCTAAATCCCCAAATGTTAAAACATTATTATGATTCTTAACATTTCTTTTTAACTGAACGTTTATTCTTGCTACTAATTCATCCATATGAAATGGTTTTGTTAAATAAACATCGGCACCATTTTCTAGTCCGTTAAGTTTATCTTCTAGCATTGATTTTGCTGTTAACATTATTATTTTGCTAGTAACTTTTTCTTCCCTTAATTTATTTAATATTTCAAAACCAGACATATTAGGAAGCATTACATCTAATATTATTAAATCATATACACCTGTTGCAGCATAGTAGTAACCTTCTTCTCCATCAGTTGCTATATCTACTGTTAATTTTTCTTTTTCTAATCTTTCCCTTATTACATCTGCTAAGTTATATTCATCTTCTACAATTAATACTTTCATATTCATCACCATTATTAGTTAATCATTAATTCATTAAATAAATATTAAATTTTTAATTATTACAGCACGGAAAAAGTCTTGTTAAATAACCAAGTTATGTGCTATAATTTATTTGTACCAATTAGGGGATTAGTTAAATGGTATAATAATGGTCTCCAAAACTTCCGATATAGAAGTTAAAAAGATTGATTTTACCTTATAACTATTGGGTTCTCTAAATGTTATATATTGAGTTGGTGGCACTTTTGGTGGCACAAGTTCAAAATTAAAACATAGCAGTTCAAATTAAATTAGTTTATAAATGATAAAAATATATCATTTTATAATATAAAGTAATTGCTCTTAATTGAGTATTTATAGGGGTATAATATAGTGGTAGTATGATGGTCTCCAAAACCATTCGCGAGGGTTCGAGTCCTTCTACCCCTGCCAGACTTTTATTCGCTTTATAGCGATTTACATAGATTTCTAGTAAGAATAATCTTGCTAGATTTTTTTATTTCCCTATTGAGAACATTATACATATATTTATATTTTTTTGCAAACTAACTTGATTAAATATTATATAAGAGTTAATATCACTAACGAAGGTGATGGTATGAATAAATATATTTATGATAATGTAGAAATTAATGAAGGTGTATTTGTAATTTTACAAACAATTGAAGCTTTTGAGGGAAAGTATTATGGAGCACTTCCTAAACATATCGAAGATGAGTTAAAAAAATTTAAAAGTATGTTAATTAATGAAATTGAAGGAAAAGATAAATATGAGGAAATAGATTTTGCTGATATTAAGTTAATACAACAATTTATATATAATAAGGATGAAGTTGAAAAAAACATTAAAAATAAAAATCAATAGTATTATATTTTTTAATATGTGTTATAATGTTTTTGCAGGTGGTTAGTTATGGATAATTTTACAAAGCTTAAAGAATTGATTAAAAGTAAACAAAACAATATGAATAGTTTTATTACTAATTCTGAAACTGATAATTTAGATATTAGTGATTTTGCTATTGATTATAAATCATTTGATAAAAATCCATATACTTTAAACTTATTTACTTATGAAAAAGCAATTCCTGAAAAAAAGAAAGATTTTGCAAATAAACTAGATTATGAAATGAAAAATTATTATTTCCTTAAACTATATATAAATAAAGATGATGATTTGCTAGAAATAACTTTAAATAGATCATCAACAAAAAAAGATATACATTTACTATTTTTGGACTATCTTGATAAAATTAATTTTTCCAATATAAACGATTTTTTAGAACATTTACTTGAAACTTTATAATTTAATTATGGTATAATAAATAAGAAAGGTAGTGAAGTTTATGAAAATAAAACCAATATATTTTTTAATTATAATTTTGATTATTGTAATAAGTGTTATATATATATTATTTAATTTTTTTGATAAAGAGAACGAAGAAGATTTATTAACACCTGATATAGAATATGCTACATATACATTTTCGGGTCAAAGTGATCATTTTAAATTTGATACTGGCAAAGTATATTTTTCAAATGAATCCAATAAAATATTAATTAAAAATTTTTTGCAAACCAAAGAAATTAAAAAATTAAAAAATGAAAAGTTAACAATTTTATTTAACGATATGCAATGGTCTTCGTTAGATAATAGTAATAATTTGAATGAACTAGAAAAATATATTACAGAATTTCAATTTTATGAAGCGGGAAAGAAATGCGAAGGCGATTTAATTGGTGAATGTGAAAGTACAGCATTTGACCTTGCAAATAAAGAAAATTTTCAAGATATTATAAAAATATTTATAGAATATTGTACGACTGACAGCATTTGTTCAAAAGAACAATTTAAAATAAACTTCAACAATTAATTAAAATCAAAAACTGTTTAAATAAATAAACAGTTTTTTAAATTTTAATATAATTACTATTTACATATTAGTATTTTTTTTATTTAAATGTCGATTTTTGTGGTATAATTAAATGGTAGTAAAAAATATTTATATTTGTTTTGGGAGTAGTATTATCCTAATTTTTGATAATACTGCTCTCTTTTTTTGTTTTCAAGAAAGGATGGTTATAGTGGATATTAAGGAAATAGATTATGGAACTGACTTTGGTACTATTAAACTTAAACTTAATGAATTAATGGATAAAAAAAACATATCAATAAGTACCATGAGTAAGTTAGCAAATATAAAATATGAAATTGTTAAGAAATACTATTATGGTGAGAATTATGCATTTACATCAGAAATTCTTGCAAAATTTTGTTATATTTTAGATTGCGAAATTGATGATATTTTAATTTATGAAACTTCAAAAGAGCCTGTAAATCAAGGTTAAAATTACATTTAGAGTTTATAAAGAGTTTATAATTTATCATATAAAGTGTTTGATTTATACAATGTCAAGGGGTACAATGATTATAATGAGTCATAACTATGAGGAAGGGATAAAAAAAATCCTTTTTTTATTCCACGAATTAGGAATTGACTTAGAAAAAACCTAGTGCTATCATAAACAACAAGTATTTAGAAACGGTCTATTATCTTAATACTTGAGGGGGATTGAGTAATATGGTTTGGATCAATTATCACTTCGATGATTATGTATTTAAAAATCAATTACAAGATTTTTCGCCCCTTTTTTTAAATAGCAGTAGAAATAACTACAAGAGAGCAAACTGACTTTTTAATAGTCTTTGCTCTCTTTTTGTATTTAATGAAACGGAGGACATTATGAGAAAAAGAAGAACTGAATTTTTAAACGAATATGTTGCAAATCAGTATCCAATTGAGAAATTCAAAGAATTAATATTTATTACTCTTGATATTGTAGAAAACTTTTTACTTACTTTGGAAAATGGATATAACTATAATTCTACTTCTATTGCATCTTATGAAGAAAAATATGGTTCTTCTCAACGAAATACAAATTCAAAAATCGAGAGCATTATAATTAAAAATATGAGAGATGAAGAAAGAATGAGCCAATTTTTAAACTGCTATTTTATTGCTTATAATACTTTAAATGAAGATGAAAAAGATATATTTGATGCGACATTTATTGATAGATTAACCGATCAAGAAATAATAGATAAATATAAAACTTATTCGAAACACATTACACAAGTTAAAAAAAGTGCAGTTATTAAATTCTGTTTACGAAGTGGTCTTGATAAATTCGTTGATGTTATTAAATAAAATATCGAGTTTATAGGGAGCTCGTTATAAAAAAACTAAATATATATAATAAGGAGGTGATATTTTAAAAACTTGTAGTCCATACTACTCTACAAGATTAGGTAACTTATATAAAGGTGATTGTTTGGAAGTTATGGATTATCTTATTGAACAAGGAATCAAAGTTGATGCTATTATAACTGATCCACCCTATGCAGTAACTGGTTATTCATGGGATCAGATTATTCCTTTTGATCAGATGTGGGACAAGCTTTCTAAATTGATTAAGGATGATGGTGCTATTGTTCTTTTTGGTAATGAACCATTTAGTAGTAATCTACGAATGAGTAATCCCAAGCTATATCGTTATGATTGGAAATGGGTTAAAACTCAAGTAACTGGATTTCAAAATGCTAAATATCAACCATTAAGATGTTATGAAGATATCATGGTATTTTCAAAATGTGGTGCTGTTGCATCTGCTAAACCACCAATGAGATACTTTCCACAGGGAACAATTTCAGTTAATCTAAAAGTCACTACTACTCCCATAAATTATTTGGGTGATAAAAAAAGTGATGAAAAAGTAAATTATACTCAAGAAGAAGCAAACTACCCAAGAAATGTTATTCAATTTGCAAGAGAAACTGATTTATATCATCCCACACAAAAACCTGTTGTTCTAATGGAATATATTGTTTCAACCTATTCTAAACGAGGTGATCTAGTTTTGGATTTTACAAGTGGTAGTGGCTCTACATTACTAGCATGTGAGGTTCTAAACCGAAGGTGGATTGGAATTGAACTTACTGATAAATATTGCGAAGTCATAAAAAAAAGAATTCAGAAAGGAATTCAACTAAAATTACAATTTGAATACGATAATGAGAACACATTATAGGAGGGATTTTTTTATAAATAAATTATTGTATAAAAAAAGTCGAAATAACAAGGCACTCGTTTCATTCGACTACTTACATTATAACAAAGAAATTAAACTTTTACTAGGAGGCATTATTTAGTGGAATCAATTCTTCAAGATGTTTTGAAATTAATAAATGATGCTATGGGATATTTGAGGTTGTTCGTAATTGGTGGAACAGCTTTTTTTGTTGCCAAAGATTATGCTCTTAAAATGGCATCAAGTGATGATAATCAAAAAGCAAGTTATGATCGTAAAATTAAAACTACAATAATCGCAGGTGTATCTGCACTTGTAACTACTCAATTCGTATCGTGGATTTTAGGATATTTTAAATAATGAAACAAAAAGATTTTAATAAAATAATAAATGAAGTTTTAAACGAAGGTAAAATCGAAGGACAAGATATTAATAATATTGATACTTTAAGATATTTACTTGAGGATAAAAAAATAAATAAAAGTTTATATAATGGATTTACTAAAAATTATGAAATGGAATATGGTTCAAATCGTGATTATATTTTAATGAAAATTCAAGATATGCTTTATAGATTACATTTATTAGTTAATTATAATTTTATTGAAAGATATGGAGTCGTTGATAATGATGCTATTAAAAATGCAGTAAGTGTTTTAGTAGATAATGAAGATATAGATTTCTACGATGCAGTATCTTTTGATGATTCAGATTTTGAAATAGTTGACTTACAAGATTTTGATGTAAGAAATGTGTTATGTATTAAAGATATATGAAAAAGAAAACTTGGCACTCATTTGTAAAAAGTCATAATTTGGTTAATAGAATATATGATATGCTAGATTACTTCCACTGCTTTGATGAAGTAGAAGATGTAGAGTTCGCAAAGGATGAAATAAAAAATAAGATTCGAAGTATATATTATGTTGAAACTCTAGCAAAATACTTTGAAGATAAGAAAAATAAACATATAAAAAATATAGAGTTAAGATGCAATTTAATTGATTTAATAAATGATTTAGATTATTTAAAACAATATTTAAATCATTCTTGATTTGACAATTATTTCATGTAGAGTTAACATTGCATCAAAGGAAGGTGATCTTATGAAAAAGATTATCATTTTTACAACTATAATTATTGTATTATGTGTTGTAGGATTTATATTATTCTTTAACAAGAATAATAAAATAGAATCAAAATACACAAATATTGTGGAAAAGGATTCTGAAATTTCTACATCTGATGATAAGGAAAGCATTAAAGAAAATGATATTGTTGATAAAAAAGAAGCTATCAACAATAATAGCGAAAAAACGGAGGAACCTTTAATTAAAAATTCAACTCCACCATCAAATGAAAAATCAGATAATAATAAATCAAATTCAACAAGTAATTCCACAAATAACACTACTGTGGTTGAAAATGAACAATCAGTTTCATCTCAACCTATTCAGAATAATGAACCTATTGTAGAAAATATTACTCCACCAACACCAAGTTGTACACAAAAAAAATTTATTAATAGTTGGTTTATTGGTGAGTTCACATCCCAACAAGCTTGTCTTGATGCTGGTGAAAAGTATATGTTTGATTATCTTGTTAGTTGTCCATATTTGGACGATGATTGTGGAACAACTTATTGGATGCTACAGCTCATTGATCGAAATAATAATATAGTTGATTATCATACTTTAAATTAATACTCGCAAGAGTATTTTTTTATGAGAAATTATAGGAGGAAATTAATGAAAAAATATTTAAAATCTTTTCTCTTTTTATTGATTGCATTAGCAGTTGCACCTAAAATTGATGTTAAGGCTGCAACCTATACTGATGTTATTAATGATGGAGGAAATTGGATTGCTAACAACTATGTAGTAAAAGAAAAAGGTTCAATTAGAAAGTATCAACAAATGAATGTAATTACTCGTAGAAGTGATGGACATTTTGTGTATTGTGTTCAACCTGGCACTCCAATAGAAGAAAAACCAATAACTGGTTATGATTCGGATTGGGCAATAGTTTCTAATATGACTCAAGCTCAATGGAATCGTGTATCTCAATTATCATATTATGGATATGGATATCAAGATTCATCTCATAATCATACTGATATTAAATGGTATGTTATAACACAATTTATGATTTGGCAAACAGTACCACATGATTATGACATATATTTTACTGATACCCTAAATGGTAATAGAATTACGAAATACACAGCAGAAATGCAAGAAATGGAAGATTTACTTGCACAACATCATAAAGTTCCAAGTTTTAATCAAACTAATTTTTCAATGTTTATTGGTGAAACTAAAACTATTACTGATAATAATGGTGTTTTAAGTAATGGGTACACTATTAAATCAAGTGAAGGTTCTACTACTTCTATTAATGGTAATTCATTAAATATTACTGCTAATAATGTTGGAAACTTTGAGATTATACTTGCAAAAAATAATAATAGATATGGAATTGCACCAATTATTTATGTTGATCCTACTTCTCAAAATGTATTCTCTCGTGGAGATATAGATCCAACTTATGCCAAATTAAATATTGAAATTAAAGGTGGAAAAATTACATTACATAAAACTGATGCCGATACTATAAAACAAAAACCACAAGGTGAAGCTACTCTTGAAGGTGCAGTTTATGGAATTTACCGTGAGTCTGATAATTTAAAAGTAGGCACTATCACAACTGATAAAGATGGGAATGCTACAAGTGGCTATCTTCCAAGCTTGGGAAGATTTTATTTACTTGAAGAAAAAGCATCTACTGGTTATGAACTAGATTCAACTAGATATTATTTTGAAATTAAATCAGATAATTTATTTCCTGAAATATCAGTTTATGAAAGAGTTATATCTCTTACATTTGATATTACTAAAGTATATGCTAATGAAAAAACTGGTATTATGACACCTGAACCTAATGTTAAATTTGGTTTTTATAATAATAAAGGTGAACTAGTTAAAGAGGCAATAACAGGAACTGATGGAAATATTAAAGTTAAACTTCCATATGGTACTTATACTGCAAAACAATTAACATCAACTAAAGATTATGAAAAAGTCGAAGACTTTACTCTTGAAGTTAAAGAATCAGGCAATGATGTTAAAATGGTTGTTTCTAATGCTGAAATCAAAGCAAAATTAAAAGTGGTTAAAATTGACAAAGATACAAAGGAAGTTGTTTTAAGAAAAGGTATTAAATTCAAAATATTTAATATTGATAAAAACGAATATGTTTGTCAAACAATCTCATATCCAACAGCTCAAACAATTTGTGAGTATGAAACTGATTCCAATGGTATCTTAATGACACCATACCCATTATCAAGTGGTAAATATAAATTAGAAGAAGTAGATCAAAAAATAGATGGATATCTATGGAATAATGAAAGTCAAGATTTTGAGATTGGAGAAAATGCAGAATTAATTACTGACAATGAATATGGAATATTATTTGAAACTAAATTTGAAAATAAAGAAGTTAAAGGTACTATTAACATTCATAAAACTGGTGAAGAATTAGTTGTTGATGAAGGAACTTTTAGTTATAAAGAAATTAACCTTGAAGGTGTTAAATATAATGTTTATGCAAAAGAAGATATTTATTCTGCAACTGGAAAGTTAAAATATAAGAAAGATGCACTAGTTGGAACTATTATTACCGATAAAAATGGAAATGGATCTATTGGTAATCTTTATTTAGGATATTACTATCTTGTAGAGGTTGAATCTGCAAACAATAATATGATCGATACTAAAAAGTATGAAGTTTCATTAAAATATCAAGATCAATATACTCCAATTATCAGTATTAAATTAGAACTAAAGAATTATCTTCCAAAAGGGACATTAGATTTTACTAAAACTGATTTTTCAGAATCTAAAACTTTACCTAATACAACTATTGAAGTATATACTGAAAATGATGAATTAATTTATACAGGTAAGACTGATGAAAATGGAAAAATAATTATAGAAAAAATGCCTACAGGAAAATTCTATATTTTAGAAAAGGAAGCTCCTGAAGGATACAAAATTAATGAGAAAAAAATGTATTTTGAAATCAAGGAAAATGGCGAAATTGTTAAATCAACTATGAAAGATGAAGATATTACAGGTACGCTTGAGTTTACTAAAGTTGATATATCTACTGATGAACCACTTCCTAATACATTAATTCAAATATTTGATGAAGATGATAATTTAGTATTTGAAGGTTATACTGATGAAAATGGTATGATAACAATTGAAAAAATTAAATTTGGAAAATATTATATTCTTGAAAAAGAGGCACCTGAAGGATACAAATTAAATCCTGATAAGATGTGGTTTGAAATACTAGAAGATGGCAAGATTATCAAAGCAGTAATGAAAGATGAAATTATAGAAGTCCCTAATACAGGGATTAATGATTCTCA
>ERZ827512.3553-NODE-3553-length-10811-cov-2.855430_pt1 | contig 10811 bp, 6 predicted proteins | sample MGYA00519916_ERZ827512 | MGnify/ENA primary metagenome ERZ827512 (study PRJEB31778, sample SAMEA3449335) | human gut metagenome | biome: human gut; feature: human-associated habitat; material: faeces | place: United Kingdom | collected 2010/2012 ... | reverse complement strand
AAAAAGGCTATGCTACATATTTTACTAGAGGTAGACATAGAAAAAATGATTGATAGGTTTTTAAAAGTTCAAGGGTTGCTTTCTTCAGAAATACAAGAAAAAGTCTCTGAAATATTTGGTTATGGTTATAAAGTAGAGATAATTCGTATGGCTTTAAAAAATGTGATTGAAAATAATATGGAAAGAGAAGATAAATTAACTCCTTTGCAATTGTCCCTTTTAGGAAATTTTATTTTTAACGTTGGCTGTGAAGGAACTCTAAAAGATGGTCAGGAGTATGATAAGCATTTTATCAAACAAGTTAATATTCTTAGCGAAATTTATACTTCTTATATAAGTGATGTTTGGAGTATTTCAAAAGAAGAAGCTGAAGAATATATGAATCTTACAATTGATAACTATGATCCGACTAGTTATGGAGTACTTTCTTCTAGTACAGTCCCTTGCGACTATGACGAAACTTATAGAATAAAAAAGAAATTTCCCCAAGATGCTTCTTCATTAGTTAACTATTCAGATGGAGAAACAGCATATCAACAAATAGTAAAAACTAAAACCCTAAAAAGATGAAAAAGTCCTTGCTATCTAAATTAGAAAATGGTATATTAATTAAGAAAAACAAGTGCGAAAGACGGAAATAAGGAAAGTTAGTAGAGACTTCTTGGGTGGTGAAAAAGAAGACGGAACTTATTTTAGATCACTTTCAAGTTGTGCTTTATGGATAAGATAAAGACGGGGACTAGACGTTAACTAGAATAAGATAGATTAATCTATGAAGAAAGGTGGTACCACGAGTTAATCGTCCTTTTGACATAGATTTTTTTGTTTAAAGGAGGCTAATTATGAAATTTAAAGAATTAAAAAAAGGTGATACACATAATATCGAACTGAATATCTTAAAAGAATGGGAAAAAGAAGATATCTTAAAGAAATGTATTGATAATAGAGAAGGTCATGAGAATTTTGTTTTCTATGATGGACCTGCTACTGCTAATGGAATGCCAGGACTTCATCATATGATGGCTAAGTTTTTAAAAGATACATTTTGTAAATATAAAACTATGCAAGGGTATCGTGTCTTAAGAAAAGTTGGTTGGGATACACATGGTTTACCAGTTGAATTGCAAGTTGAAAAGGAATTAGGTTTTAACTCTAAGAAAGATATTGAAGAGTATGGTATCGAAGACTTCAATAAAAAATGTAAGGAAAGTGTTTGGAAGAATGAGAAGGCTTTCTCCGATCTTACTAAAGAAATGGGTCAATTTATTGACTTGGAACATCCTTATGTTACTTATGATAATAACTATATTGAAACAGAATGGTGGATTTTAAAGAAATTCTTTGATGAAGGTTTATTCTATGAAGGTCATAAGATTTTACCATTTTGTACAAGATGTGGAACTGGACTTGCTTCGCATGAAGTAGCACAAGGTTATAAAGAAGTAACTGCTAATACAGTTATTGTTCCAATGAAGAAGAAAGATGAAGATGTTTACTTCTTAGTATGGACTACTACTCCTTGGACTTTAATTAGTAATGTTGCTTTATGTGTTAATCCAAAAGAGTTATATGTTTTAGTAGAAAGTCGTGGAACTAAGTTTATCGTTGCTAAAGCTTTAGCTAATAAAGTTTTAGGTGATGAATATACTGTTTTAGAAGAGTATAGTGGTAAAAACTTAGAATATATGGAATATGAACAGTTAATACCAAGTCTTAAAGTAGATAAAAAAGCTTTCTTTGTTACAGTAGCTGATTATGTAACAATGGATGCTGGAACAGGTATTGTTCATATAGCTCCTGCTTTTGGACAAGATGACTATAATGTAGGAAAACAATATAACTTACCAGTATTAAATCCAGTAGGAGAAGATGGCTGTTATACGGAAGGATTATGGAAAGGTAGAAATGTCTTTGATGTTGATATAGATGTTATCAAATACTTAAAAGAAAATGATAAACTATTCAAAAAGGAAAAGATGGTGCATGACTATCCACATTGTTGGAGATGTGGTACGCCACTTCTATACTATGCTAAACCATCATATTATTTAGAAGTTACTAAATTAAAAGACCAAGTTGTTAAAAATAACGATACAGTTAATTGGTATCCATCATTTGTTGGTGAAAAGAGATTTGGTAACTGGTTACTTAATATGAATGATTGGGCAATCTCAAGAAATCGTTATTGGGGTACACCATTACCACTTTGGAGATGTTCTTGTGGCCATATGGAAATGATTGGTTCACGTGAAGAATTAGTTGCTAAATCTATTGAAAAAATAGATGAATCTATCGATTTACATCGTCCATATGTTGATAATGTTCATATCACTTGTCCTGATTGTGGCAAAGAAATGGAAAGAGTTAAAGAAGTAATCGATTGTTGGTTTGATTCTGGTTCTATGCCATTTGCCCAATATCATTATCCTTTTGAAAATAAAGAATTATTTGAAGAACAATTCCCTGCTAATTTTATCTGTGAAGGAATTGACCAAACAAGAGGTTGGTTCTATACCTTATTATTAATTTCTACTTTTGTAACTGGTAAAGCTCCTTATAAAAATGTTTTAGTAAATGATTTATTGCTAGATAAATTTGGTAAGAAGATGAGTAAGAGTAAAGGTAATATCGTTGAACCATTTACTACTATGAAAAAATATGGCGCTGATACAATTCGTTTCTACTTACCTTACGTTTCACCAGTTTGGTCACCAATTAAATTTGATGATGATGGTCTAAAGGAAGTTTATTCTAAGTACTTATCAACTTTCAAAAATGCTTATTCTTTCTTTGAAATGTATGCTAATGCTGATAAAATTGATCCAAGAGAATATAATATTCCTGTTTCAAAACGAGATTTAACTGATAAATGGTTATTATCTAGATTAAATCATATGGTAAAAGATGTAACAGAAGGTTATGAAAAGTATGATTTAAATAGTGTAGTTCATACGATTGTTGATTTTATTAATGATGATTTTTCTAACTGGTATATTAGAAGTAATAGAAGAAGATTCTGGGCTAGTGAATTAACAGAAGATAAAAAAGCGGTTTACTTAACAACTTATGAAACATTATTAACTCTAACAAAAGTAACTGCTCCAATTACACCATATGTATCAGAAGAAATATATCAAAATTTAACTGGTAATACTTCTGTTCATTTAGAAGACTTTCCTAAGGTAGATGAATCTTTACTATCAAAAGACTTAGAACAAAGAATGGAATTAGTAAGAGATATTTGTAGTTTAGGAAGAAATGCTAGAGAAGAAGCTGTTATCAAAGTAAGACAACCATTAAACTTTATGATTTTACCACTTGTTGATGAAGCAGTTATTGCTGATTTTGAAAGTATCATTAAAGAAGAACTTAATATTAAAGAAATTGTTTATAAAGAAGATATGACTGAATATATGGACTATATCGTTAAACCTAACTTTAAAGTAGTAGGTAAAATGTTTGGACCTAAGATGAAAGACTTTCAAGAAGCAGTTAGTAAATTAGATATTAAAGCTGTTAATCAAATTAAAGCTGGCTACTTCAAAATGGACTTTTTAGGAGAAGAGTTAGAAGTTACCGAAGAGATGATTTTAACAACTCTTAAGAATAAACCAGGTTATTGTGCTGCTAGTAATGGAAAGACAAGTATCGTTTTAGATACCTTATTAACAGAAGATTTAATCTTAGAAGGACTTGCTCGTGAAGTAGTAAGAAAAGTTCAAAGTCTAAGGAAAGAAGCTGATTTTATTATTACTGATCATATCAACTTATACTATAATGGTGATGAGATGTTTGATAAAATGTTAGCGTCTTATGATGAATATATTAAAAATGAGACTTTAGCAGATGAATTAATTGAAGATAAGAAACTAGAAAAAGATACAGAATTAAATGATATCGTAGTAGGACTAAGAGTAGAAAGAATATAATCTTTCTACTTTTGATAAGGGGGGAGAAATAAATGCTTGATAAAGAATATGAGTTGCTTTGTACAAAAGGTGATAAAGAGTTAGTGGCAGCTATTGATAAAATGTTTAGTGTTTATTATGTGATTAAAGATAAAGATATTTATTACGCAAAACTTTCAAGGTCAGAGCGGATGAGTGTGGAAGATAAGTTAACTCTTTCTTTATTTTTAGCAAGTTTACTTGAAAATGATACTATATCAACGTTTTTTAAAAAGAGAAATATTACCTCTCAAAAAGTTGCTACATACTTATCTATTGATTTGTCTGCTGTTAAAGATTTAGATAAAGATAAGTGTAAGCAACTGTTTCTTACTAACAATAAGTTTTTTAAGAAACTTATCAAGTCTTCAGAATTAGAAGATTATGATCTTTTAAAATTAGTTACAAATATTTTTGATGATTGTTCATATGATAATATAATGTCTTCTTTTTTGAAAAATAAATCTGCATCAAAAATAAAAAATGACTTAGTAAAACTTGGTAAACCATCAATGGAAAAAGAAGATAAGCCGTTTGGAAGTGGTGAAGTATTACAAAAGAAAGATGAACTTTTAAAATATGGAGAATATTTAGTACCGAATAGTGCTGTCCCAAGAAAAAAAGAAATCAGAAAGTTAGAAGCTAGTTTAATATCTCCTGGAAGTGTTATTTTAATAGGAGAAGCCGGTGTTGGTAAAACCACGATTGTAGAAAATCTAGCATATTTAATTAAGAATCATGAAGTACCTGATGTTATTAAAGATAAGAAAGTCTTTAAGCTTGATTTACCTAGAGTAATTTCTAAAACTAAATATCGTGGTGACCTTGAAAGTAAACTAGATAAGTTAATTTCTCTTTTAGATACACATGAAGATTTGATTCTTTTTATAGATGAGATTCATATGATTATGGGAGCGGGTAGTTCTGAGAAAAATAATATTGATGTTGCTAATTTTCTAAAACCATATTTAAGTAGCGGTAGAGTGCAAGTGATTGGTGCTACTACTAAAGAGGAATATGAAAAAACAATACTAAAAGATGCTGCTTTTCGCCGAAGATTTAATGTTATAACAGTAGATGAACCAGATAAAGAGATGTTAACAAATATTCTAATGACGAAAAAGAATAATTATGAAGAATATTTAGGTATAAAAATGACTGATAGTTTTGAAATGATTGATATGTTAACTGATTTAACTAGTAAAGAACATAGAAATTATCAAGATAGTATTTCTAATCCTGCTCTTGCTGTTAATATTTTAGGACGTGCTTTTGCTTATGCGGCGATTGATGAAAAGAAAAATATAAATAAAGCTGATTTTAAAGAAGCAATACTTGAAGAAGAAACAATCTATCAAGGTGTGAGAGAAGATTATGCTAGAAGATTAACTACTAAATCTGAAAAAGTGAAAACGAAAGTAATTACTTTTCCGAAAAAGTAATTGTTTCTTTCCTAAATTTTTTCGATTATACTAATAATAGGTGATGAAGAAGATGAAAAAACTAAATGAATTATTTCCTGATATAGCTAGTAATACTGAAGTGACAGGAATAAAAATTAATTCTAAAGAGGTCGAAAAAGGGGATATTTTCGTTTGTACAATGGGAGTAACTGCTGATAGACACGATTTTATCGATGAAGCGATTAGTAATGGTGCTTGCGCAGTAGTAGTTTCTAAAGATGCAGGGGAGAAGTCTGTTCCTTTGATTAGAGTTAAAGATACTAATAGTTATTTAAGAGAGCTTTGTTCTAAGTATTATGATTATCCTTATAATAAGTTAGAAATGATTGGAATAACTGGTACTAATGGAAAAACAACGGTTGCTGAGATTATTTATCAGTTATTAGGTGATGATTGTGCTTATCTTGGAACTAATGGTCGTAAGTGGAAAGGTAAAAGCTTATCAATGCGTAATACTACTCCTGATGTTGATAGACTTTACAAATATTTAGCTGAATTCGTCAATGATGAGTGTAAAGAGCTTGTAATGGAAGCGTCAAGCGAAGCTTTTTTTAGACATCGACTTGACGATATTAAATATCATATAGCAGTCCTTACTAATATTACAGAAGACCACTTAAATATTCATAAAACTCTAGATAATTATATAGAATGTAAGTGTCAATTGTTTAGACAAGTCGAACCTGACGGCTTTTCTATTCTAAATAGTGGCGATGTAAACTTTACAAGAGTGTTAGCTAGTAGTAAGGGAACTATTCTTACTTATGGTTTTAAAGAATCAGATACTTTATATATCAAAAATTATGAAGAAGTTGCTAATAAATTAAAAATAACATTTATCTATAATAACAAAGAATATACTGTTCTAAGTCCACTACTTGGAGAATTTAATGTCTTAAATGTTGCTGCTGCTATTTTGGTATGTCTTGCAAAACAGATGAAAATCGAAGAAATCTTAGCAAAAGTTGAGAACTTAAAACAAATCGAAGGGCGCTTAGAAGTGTTACCATTTACTAATAAATATATGGTTATGCTTGATTATGCGCATACAACTGATGCTTTAGATAAAATACTTACTTATCTAAATAAAATAAAAAAGAATAGAATCATAACAGTGACTGGTTCTGCTGGAGGACGAGAAAGAGAAAAACGTCCTTCAATGGGAAAAGTTGTTCTTGAAAAATCTGATTATGTAATCTTTACTATGGATGATCCAAGAGAAGAAGATGTTAATCAAATAATAGATGATTTAGTAGCAACCAGTGATTTAACAAATTATGAGCGAATAGTAGATAGAAAAGAAGCTATTTATAAAGCTTTATCAATGGCAGAAGAAGATGATATTGTCTTTATTACAGGTAAAGGAAGAGATAATTATATGGCGCTTGGAAAAGAATATTTACCTTATTCTGACTACGAAGTGATTAAAAGTTATTTTACGGAGGTTGCCGAAAAGTAAAATCTTTAGTATCATATTAATAGGTGATTTAATGAAAAAGTTATTTGTTTTTATAGATACCTGTCTTGTAATGGCATCTATTTTAACAGTTACAACTGTTATACCGGATAGTAAATCTGTATCAGTTAAAAGGATAGATACTTTTGTTGATAGCAGTATAATTACTAAGGAAGTAGCAGTTCAAACTGTTTCTATTGAAACTAAAGAAGAAGTTAGTGAAGAAACAGAAACAGCTAAAGAAGAAACTAAACAAGTAGTTAGTCAAGCGAAAGAAGAAATAAAAAACGAACCAGTCGAAGAAACTAAACCAGTTAGTAATGACAGTGATAATACTAATAGTAATCAAGAAGAAACAAGAATGTATTATCAAGGTGAAGTCTTTACTGCTAAGATGAGTGGTTATGGGGCTGATATTGGTAATTACACTTCTTCTGGTTACCAAATAAGTGGTGGTAATATTACTTATAATGATAGTCAGTATGGAGAAGTACGAATTTTAGCAGGAGATAGAAATTATCCTTTTGGTACTATAGTTAGAATATCTAATAGTAATGAAGGAACAGTACTTGGTATTGTTCTAGATAGAGGACCAGATATTGGAAGAGGAACAGCTAAAAAATTTGCTTTTGACCTTTTATACGCAACTAGTCATGAAGCTAGACTAAAAGGTGTAAGTTATAATGCTAGCTTTGAAATACTAAGACTAGGTTACTAGTTTATAATATAGGATATATTAGGAGTAATATATTCTATTTTTTTTACAAGTAGGTAAAATATTGTAAAATTCTTTTAAGATATTTGAGTAAGAAACTTGATACATGATATACTATAGAAGTAGGAGGTAGGAAAGATGAAAGAAGAATGGAAAGGCTTTAATGAAGGAGCTTGGACCAGTGAAATTAATGTAAATGATTTTATTAAAAAGAACTACAAGAAATATGAAGGTGATGAGAGCTTTTTAGTAGGACCAACTGATAAAACAAAGAGAGTTTTAAAAGTCTATGATGATATGTGTAAAGAAGAAATTAAAAAACACGTAATCGATATAGATACAGTACATCCTGCAGGAATTAACGCTTTTAAACCTGGATATATTTCAGAAGATGACGACGTAATCGTAGGACTTCAAACTGATAAACTAGGTAAACGTGAAATTGTTCCTAAGGGTGGAATAAAAATGGTTTATCAAGAGTTAGAAGCTTATGGTTATAAAATGGATTCTGACCTTGAACATTTTATAAAAGATACTAATCTTGTTAAGACTCATAATGATGGAGTATTTGATGCTTATACAGCAGAAATTAGACGTGCTCGTCATAATAAATTATTAACAGGACTTCCTGATGCTTATGGACGTGGGAGAATAATAGGTGACTATAGAAGAGTAGCATTATATGGTATTGATTATTTAATGGAACAGAAGAAAAATGACTGGGATAATATGAAAATAACAGTTATGGATGATGAAACTATTAGACTTCGTGAAGAAATATCAATGCAGTATAGAGCTTTGAATGAAATTAAAGAAATGGCTAAGAGCTATGGATTTGATATTTCAGGACCAGCTAAAAATGCTAAAGAAGCTGTACAATGGACATACTTTGGTTACTTAGCAGCTATTAAAGAAAATAATGGTGCAGCAATGAGTTTAGGTAGAGTAGATGCTTTCTTTGATATTTATTTTGAAAGAGATTTAGCAAATGGTACTTTAACTGAAAGTGACGTTCAAGAAATAATTGATCAATTTGTTATTAAATTAAGAGCTGCTCGTCACTTACGTACACCTGAATATGATGAATTATTCTCAGGTGATCCTACTTGGGTTACTTGTTCATTAGGTGGTATGACTAATGAAGGGGAAACATTAGTTAATAAAACAAGTTTCAGAATTGTACATACACTAGAAAATCTAGAAAGTGCACCAGAACCTAATATGACAGTTCTATGGGCAGATAAGTTACCAGAACCTTGGAAAAAATATTGTGCTAAAGTAAGTATTGCAACTGATTCTATTCAATATGAAAATGATGATGTAATGCGTCCATCTATGGGTGATGACTATGGTATTGCTTGTTGTGTATCAGCAATGCGTATTGGTAAAGATATGCAATTCTTTGGAGCACGTTGTAATCTTGCTAAAACTTTATTATATGCCCTAAATGGTGGTGTTGATGAAGTAAGACGTGATTTAGTTATTCCAGGATTTGAAAAGATGACTGATGAAGTTCTTGATTATGATAAAGTAAAAGAAGCTTATTATAAGATGATGCACGAAGTAGCAAGAATTTATTCTGATGCTATGAACATTATTCATTATATGCATGATAAATATGCATATGAAGCAGGTCAAATGGCTTTACATGATACCTATGTTAATAGATTAATGGCTTATGGTGTTGCTGGATTTTCTGTAGCAGTTGATTCTTTATCCGCTATTAAATATGCTAAAGTAAAACCAATCAGAGATGAAGATGGTATAACTGTTGATTTTGAAATTGAAGGAGATTATCCTAAATACGGTAATGATGATGATAGAGTAGATGACATTGCTAAAGAAATAATTAATAAATTCTATGAAGAGTTATGTCTACATCCTTGTTATAGAAAAGCCCATCCAACACTATCTATTTTAACAATTACTTCAAATGTAGTATATGGTTCTAATACAGGAGCTACTCCAGATGGTAGAAAAGCAGGTGTTGCCTTTGCTCCAGGAGCTAACCCAATGCATGGAAGAGATTCATCTGGTGCGATTGCTTCACTTAACTCAGTAGCAAAACTAGATTGGGCTAATTGTTGTCGTGATGGTATTTCTAATACTTTCTCAATTGTTCCAAATACTCTAGGACATAGTGATGAAGAACGTATTGAAAACTTAGTATCTTTACTTGATGGTTATTTCATTCAAGGAGCACATCACTTAAATGTAAACGTTTTAAACCGTGAGACTTTAATTGATGCAATGAATAACCCTGATAAGTATCCATTACTTACTATTCGTGTTTCTGGTTATGCAGTTAGATTTAATAAACTTACAAGAAAGCAACAAGAGGAAGTAATTGCAAGAACTTTCCACGAGAAGATGTAATGACTGGTGCGATAGATTCAATTGAAACCTTTGGTCTTGTTGATGGACCAGGTATTAGAACGGTTGTTTTTCTAACTGGTTGTCGTCTTCGCTGTTTATATTGTCATAATCCGGAGATGTGGGTTAAAAGAGAAGATAATATTACTAGTGATGAACTTGTTAAGAAGATTTTAAGAAGTAAACCATATTTCAAAAGAAACTCAGGAGGAGTGACTTTCTCTGGTGGAGAGCCACTTCTTCAAATCAAGTTTTTGACTGATGTTTGTAAAAAGTTAAAGAAGGAAGACATTCATATTGCTTTAGATACTTGTGGAGTAGGAAAAGGTGATTATGATGAGATACTTAGTCTTGTTGATTTAATTTTATTTGATGTTAAGTTTACTAATCGTGATGGTTATAAACATTTAACAGGACGAGAGATGGATGATTCTTTAAAATTTATTGAAGCCATGAATAAAAGTGGCAAACCGGTTTGGATAAGACAAGTAGTTGTACCAGGAATGATGGATAATGAAGAATATATTGATTCTTTGGTAGAGTTTTTAAAGAGAATTGATAATATTGAAAGAGTAGAATTTTTACCATTTCATCATATGGGCTTTTCTAAATATGAAGAGCTTGGTATCAAAAATCCTTTAAAAGATGTTCCACCAATGGATGTTGATAAATGTAATGAATTACAAGAATTATTTCAAAAAAAGTGGAAAAATAGTTAATTTTCCCTAAAATGTTGATGATTTACTATAATTTAGGTATTCCATTTTAAAAAAAAATATGCTATACTAACGTAGTAAATCACTTTATGGGCTGTTAGCTCAGTTGGTAGAGCAACTGACTCTTAATCAGTGGGTCTA
>ERZ827512.3552-NODE-3552-length-10811-cov-4.466623_pt1 | contig 10811 bp, 9 predicted proteins | sample MGYA00519916_ERZ827512 | MGnify/ENA primary metagenome ERZ827512 (study PRJEB31778, sample SAMEA3449335) | human gut metagenome | biome: human gut; feature: human-associated habitat; material: faeces | place: United Kingdom | collected 2010/2012 ... | reverse complement strand
CGCTACTTCATATTTTCATATCGTTGGAAATGGAGAATTATAAGAAGATACAATTTGTTATTCAAAGGTTATGTTGGAAAACAACTAAAAAAGGCGCATAAAAACAATATATGCTATAGACTTTCTTATTTTTCGAAATTTAAAGCGGTAAAAAACCAAATTACTAACACTAATAAAGTTTTAACTGAATTTAGAGATGATCGAGATAATAAAAGAGAAGCTTTAGGTGACTTCTATTTTTTGGCTCAAAGTTTATCTTATGATTGTATTAATGTTACCAGCGAACTTTTATCGTATTGCTCTAAAATAGAGAACAAAAACATAATCGTGGTAGGAAGTGCAGGCAACGGCAAAACAAGCCTGCTTTGCCGTGCAACTGAAACTGCTATTAAAAATAAATATCCATGTTTACTTTTGAACTCAAAAGATATTGATAAAAACACTGTTAATTTTATTTTAGACCAATTACCTTTAATCTGGAAGGTGAAGAATTATTCTAAGTGGTTTTTGAAATTAATTAATTTTTTTCTGCTTGTTAGAAGAAAATACCTGTTTATTCTCATTGATGCCATCAACGAAAATGATTCAGAGGAATTTTTGAATTCAATCGGAACAGTATGTGATTACTTTGAGAATTATAGTAGAGTTAAAGTAATATTTTCTTGTAGAAGTGAGTATTTCGATTGTAGATATAAAAAATTGTTTGGCGAAGACGAAAAGAACCTTGATATATTTAAGTTGTGTACCACTGACTACAATCTGCGTGCTGTTAATAAATTTTTCTTAAAATACAGCAGTTATTATAAAGTTCCATACAAATTTTCTGATAACGTTCACAACAAAATAAGAACGTCATTGTTTCTTATGCGAATTTTCTTCGAAGTTAATAGTGGGCGCCCTTATGAAAATTTGGAATTTCAAAACGCCGAGATTTATAAGCAGTATATTGACAAAGTTGCTTCGGAACATAATGACATTGATGTAAATAAAATTATTAGGCAAATTTCATCTAAGATGGTTGATTCTAAATGTTATGACAAAGTCGAATTATCAGCGTTAAATCTTTCGAATACAGAGAAAAATGCTTTATTAAATCTGCTTGATAATAATCTGCTTATTAATAAAACTATCCAATTAGGCGTTGGTATTTCCGAAAGAACAACGGAATTTTTATATTTTATTTTTGATGAATTTAGAGATTTTTGTATTGCTAGGGAACTTATTATTCGCGATGAAGACGGTAATGATCAAGATTACTCGTTGCTTTTTAATACAATTAATTTTATGAGCAAAAATGCTTTAGCTCCGCTTGAGGGAATATTAAAATATGGCTATTACCATTTCAAGAAAATTGCTAAAGTTGAATTGTGTAAAAAAATTTTAAACTCATATGGAAAATCAAATATACAGCAGGCGAATTTTACGCATCGTTATTATCGTGAGAGGACTTACTATTTTGATGATTTTGGTCTGTCACTAATCTATATGGATGGCAGAATATTGCAGGATTACGAACATAAATATGTTTATAATTCACTTAGAACATCCAATCGCAGTAATATTCAGATATTCTTTTTTCTCCTCTATAATGAAATTGTAAATGAAGAACCAAATTTGTGCCAATATTTAGACATTGTTCTCAATGAAACGGACGAACAAATACTTTCTTCTTTGGTCGATGAGCTCGTAGAGGAAGAAAAATATTTCAGAAACACTCCAAAATTGATTGATACTTTCTATAAACGGATTAATATTACATACTCAAATTTATCACAAATTCCCGAAAATATTAAAAAGATTCTAATATTGATTTTTTCTTATGAGCCGTTGGAGTGGTATCAGACAAAATCGGGCGAGCCTATTGAGTTTGACGATTTATTATATGATGCTGTGATTTCAGCAATAAAATGTAAAGAATTGAAAAAAGCTGTTCAAGAATTAAAGGATTATAGAAATTCTACAGTAGATAGTATTGATGATATTATGGATCCCATTAGTGAGATTTACGGAAAGAAGTGAAAATATGAAAATAGGTACTTTGGTTTTCTATAAAAAAAGTCTCAAAACATCACCTATAGGTGTTTATCACTTTTTTGGCGTAAAAAGAAGAAGTTATGCCGGCAGTATTGTAAAAAGAATATATGATTATTTTTGTGGTGGAGCAAAGAATTTGTATTTAGAATACCTTTTGTGTTACCGAAAGGAATATGAATCGTATAAGCAATTCCTTTTAGAAAAATACAATCTGTTTGAATGTGAGGTTGAAAATATTATTTCCTGGCGTCTTTATTGCCAAGATTTATCCTGTGCTCCCGATATTAATGTGAAAAATTTTTTAGAGTATGATGAGATGAAAAACGCTATAAGAGACTTATTGGGGGAAGTTCCATATGAAGATTAGAGATGGTTTTGTAACAAATAGTTCATCAACAAATTTTATGATAATATGTAAAGAAGAATTAACCGCTGATTATTTGGAAAAAAAGTTGGGTTTTAAAAATAACTCTTTTATTAGAGCTATAGCAAAAGACTGGGTTTATCAAATTATTTCAGGAACTAACAGAGGTGTTAGGTGGTTTGAAATAGATGAGATTAATTATGAAAATGTTTTAAAGATTTTTGGGGAGGAAAGTGCGAAAAAGTACCGTGAACTTGCTAAAAAAGGTTTTCATACATACATGGGATATACTGGCTCTGATGACGATTGTCTCACTTCGTTTATGACTACGGACAGTTTTATAATAGATAAAAAAGACTTCTATATGGATGGAAAGAATTGCGTGTGGTAATATGATATTTTATAAGGATAAGATATATAATTTTATTGAATGTTTCAATGAGAACAACGGATTTTTGCTAAGGAGCAATATATTGAAAAATGGAGTAGAAACAGATGTTGTTCCATTAAGGCGTTCATATCCGGAATTGATTGATGTTGGCATTATGGGGACTTGCACAGCCTGCGACAAAGGAATATGCAAAGCCGCAGGTATTGATTGTTATCAAAACGCCTCGTTATCTAAGCGCCCCAATATGCCATTGAAGGTTTATAAAGCAATTGTTGAACAGAGCAAAGGAAAAACATTTCAAATTGCTTTGGGCGGTGCTGGGGATCCAAATAAGCACGAAAGTTTTAGAGAAATTCTTGAATTGACGCGCGAAAATCTTATAGTACCCAATTTGACAACAAGCGGTTATAAACTTACCGATGATGAAATATCATTGATGAAAAAACATTGTGGAGCAGTTGCGGTTTCATTTTATTCCAGATTGCTTCCCAATAAACAAGAATCAAATGAAATTACTATTAGCGCCATAAAGCGTTTAATTAGTGCTGGATGTACTACAAATATTCATTATGTTGTTTCAAAAAACAATTTGGAGGAAATAATCTATCGTTTACAAAATGACATTTTTCCTGATGGTGTAAATGCGTGTGTTTTTTTATTATATAAACCTGTTGGGCAAGCTGATTGTACGAAAATGCCAACAATAGATGATGAAGCATACAAAAAGTTTATTGATTTGGCAACGAATAAAAAGTATAGATTCAAAGTTGGTTTTGATACATGTCAATCGCCTGCGCTTAGGATGTTCGGAAAAACTATTTCTGAGGAATCTTTGGATTTTTGTGAATCCGCAAGATTTTCTATGTACATAGATTGTGAGAATCAAGCATATCCTTGTTCATTTGGTTGGATGACTAACGAATATAGGGTGGATTTAAATGACAATACCATTTCTGAAGCATGGAATTCCGATCAGTTTAATGATTTCACAAAAGAACAACATTTAAAATGCGGCGGGGATAACAAGACGGAATGTCGGTGTTGCGCATTAGATTTAGGAATTAGATTATGTGATAAAGTATCCTTTTGAAAGTGTCGCTGAAATGTGGCGCTTTTGCTTTTTATAAATAATTCTCTGGACTTGTGAAAGTTATTGTGGTATGTGTTTGTATTGCAAAAGAAGGTGCAATGCGCATGACGATATCAGCATATGCAGATGATTCGATACACATCGTAATCTTCCTCGCGGCTTATTACAGACTTCGTCATAGTAAGGTGCTTGGTCTTAAATGGTCGGTGGCGGATTTTTAACATAATCTAATAAAACGATACATAAGTTTATGTTAGGAGAAAAGTTTGAATGAATAAAAATGATATTTTTAAATTTGCCGAAATGATAAATGATTCGGAACGTATCGTGTTTTTCGGCGGTGCAGGAGTGTCAACAGAAAGCGGACTGAAAGATTACAGGAGCGAGGACGGAATTTATCATACTGCCGTTAATTACGGAATGTCGCCGGAAGAAATTTTAAGTCATAACTGCTTTTTTGAAAACACGGATTTGTTTTACCGCTTTTTCAGAGATTTTTTTATGGAAAGTGCAGAGCCGAATATCACACATAAAGCTCTGGCAGAGCTTGAAAAGCACGGAAAGGACATAACGGTAGTTACACAGAACATAGACGGACTTCACCAAAAAGCCGGAAGTAAAAAGGTGTATGAGCTGCACGGCACAACCTCGAAATTTCATTGCACTGACTGCGGCAGGGAATATGGGTTGGATTATCTCAGAACAAACGGCGAGAATATTCCGCACTGTTTATGCGGCGGAGTTTTAAAGCCGGATGTTGTGCTTTATGGCGAACAGCTTGACAACAGCACCGTAAACGGAGCGCTGAGGGCAATAGAAAACGCCGACCTGCTTATTATAGGCGGAACATCGCTTGCGGTATATCCTGCGGCAGGATTTGTAAGATATTTTAAAGGCGAAAATCTTGCGATTATAAATAAGGAAAGAACTGATTACGATAAATACGCAGACCTCGTATTTCACGACGGACTGGGCGCGGTGTTTACCGAAGCGATGAAAATGTTTTCTTGAAAACATACAAAACTTCTTGTATTTTACAGTTGTCGGTATGATTGCTGCATATTTTTATCTGTACTGTTTAGACTGAAAAACGATACTGATTGCGGGTCATTGACAAACTTATAATTATTATGTATAATATAATCGGAGTCGAGAGTTATCCCGTCCGGGGGTTGCATTTGGCTCCATTTATTTACACTAATAATTAAATGCTTTTAATGTTAAGATAGTTAAAAATGATTCAGGGTAGTGATTGTTATTGACTTTTATAAAAAGTATGATATTATAAGAGTTGCAAAGTCACCGAGTGTCTTAATGCATTGGCTTGGGCGAAGGCTCTGGGCCACCGAATATGGGGAGCATATTCCCCGTATGCGAGGAATTACCCCGCAATATTAAATTGCCGCTTATTCTTAAGAATGGGCGGTAATTTGTTTTTTAGATAAATAAAGAATTGACGGAACGGTAAAATGAGGATATAATATATTTGAAAGGCGGGTGTCTGTATTGGAAAGAAAAATAATTAACTATATAGTTGTTTGTATAAACGAATTTGCTTTAAGCAAAAACCTTACCGAGCAGGAGGCTTTTCGCTATCTTTACGCAAATAAGGGTATAGAGTTTCTTACCGAAAACTACGATGTCGAGCATACACTCTCCCTACAGGACGCCGTTAACGATTTAAGCATTGTATGCCGTAATAACGGGGGTATGATACAGTGATTTTATATCATGGGACTAATTGATCTATTGATAAAATAGATGCCGTCCTTATAAGGACTTCAGTAAAAGCTTAGCAAAAATCAAGATAGTAAAATAATGTTGTTTCTTTCAGTTCGGGAGAAGCAACTTTTTTGTGCAGGAACTGTAAAAAAGTTTCAATATAATATAGGAGCTGAAAAAATGAAAACGTACACACCGGAAAAGAAGCAAGAGGCTATTGATCGTTTTATATCCGGTGAATCAGCAGCAGCCATACTCGCCGATATCGGCATACCGAAAAGCACATTTTATAATTGGGTGCGCATTTATCAGGAAGAACAGGCAGAGCTTAACAGGAAAACGGTAGATATACGTAATTTTCATTTGCTTGAAAACAAGGTTGCACGTTTGGAAACAATCATCGAAATTCTCAAATCCGCAAGCTGCACACCTAAGTCACCGTTAAAACAACGATTGTATGCTGCAGAACAGCTTTATGGGGAATACAACATACATGTAATATGCGATGCATTTGATATACCCAGGGGAACATTTTATAACCATGTTCTTCGCAACAAAAAGGACAATACTTGGTATGCAAAACGCCGGGAAGAACTGCGGCTTCAAATACAGGAAATATATGACGAAAGCAATCAGATATTCGGCGCTGCGAAAATTGCGGCTGTTATGAAAAGCAATGGAATTAAAGTCAGTGATGAAATGGTACGTACACTTATGCGCGATATGGGATTGGTAAGTATACGGCAAAGTGCTAAAAAATTATACGAGGATGAATGTCGCAAATACAAAAATCACCTTAATCAGGAATTTGATGTAAGCAGACCGAATGAGGTGTGGGTCAGTGATGTCACTTATTTTAAGTACGGCAAAAGCGCGTATTATATTTGTGTGATTATTGATTTATTTTCCCGTATGGTTATAGCATATAAAATCGGAAAGAACAACAGCGCTCAACTTGTAAAGGGAACATTTCAAATTGCGTATAAAACGCGTCAGCCTGACTCGAATCTGACCTTTCATACCGACCGTGGCAGCAACTATCGATCCAAGATTATGAATGATTATATTCGTTCATTAAACATAACACAGTCCTTTTCAAGGGCATATGTGCCATATGACAATTCAGTTATGGAATCTTTCTTTTCTTCCATGAAACGTGAGGAACTGTATCGGACGAAATATCGTTCAGAAACCGACTTTCGTAAATCCGTCGATGAGTACATAATTTTCTACAACACTAAACGTCCGCACAGAAAACTCCAATACAAGACTCCGAAACAGAAGGAAGAAGAATATGCCTTAAAATCAGCGGATTAAAAGGATAAGTACGGATAGACTGATGGGTTCATAAATGCTGACTTTGGATATTAAATCAGAATTATTTGCATTTAACTGTTTTTAGTCCAAATGAAAAAGAAAAAATGCGACCTTGAAAAGCCGCATAAACAAATGATTTTATAATTAAAACACCATTGAAATTGGACTTGTGGGTTCAAATTTCAATGGTGTTTTCAGATGGCTGGGGTGGCGAGATTCGAACTCACGAATGCAGCAGTCAAAGTGCTGTGTCTTACCGCTTGACGACACCCCAATATTCATACTATATAAAAAACTCCGCCGCTGTACGGCAGCAACGGATTAAAGAAAAGTAAACACGCATATGCGTGTTTACTTATGGGGTGGAAGATGGGATTCGAACCCACGGTCTCCAGTGCCACAAACTGGCGCTTTAACCAACTAAGCTACATCCACCGTAACGCAAAAACTATTATACCATAGAAATTCGTTTTGTCAACAAAAATTTTTATTTAAAGCGAAAAATCTTCGGGCTTGTAGCCGTCTGCAATTTTTACACGATCGGGAATACGCTTAATAGGATCGTATTTATAACTGCGGCAGCAGTCGCGTGGGCCTGTAACGCCGTGCTTTTTGCAGAGTATCTCGTTTTCAAAAAGTGAATTTTTCCCGTGAATGCAGTATTTGCAGGAGTGCGGTAGCTCCTTGTTAAAAAGCCTTGCCATATATCATCACCGTAAACATTATACGATATCGTCAAGAATTTTTCCAGTACTTTTTTTATTAAATACCGATATTATAAGAATTATAACCATAACAAGCATTGAAAAGCCCAAAGCGCCGCCGCCGTAAAATGGCTTATACCTTACTGCCGATGATACAAAAACCGTTATATTGAATATTTTTATTAAAAGGCGCGTTATAATTGCCGAAACAGCACCGTGAACCGCTCTGACGGCCGCAAAAACAAATAAATTTATTTTTAATGATTTACCTACGCTTAAGACCTGACACCAAATACTGATACCCGCAAACCCCAAAAGAAAAGCCATAACCTCTATGCTTTTTGCCGAATATACTGCGTTTGTAACCTCAAAAAATGCTTTTGCATATTTTAAGAAAGGAAAATTTTCGGAATAGCAGTTTAAATATGCGTTTACTGCGGAAAAAAAAATAACATACCCGCAAATTCCGAGTACGGACGACGCCGCAGACGATACCGAGTATACAAAGCAATCGGCAGCGTTATGTCGGATTATGCTTTGCTTGTTTATACCGTTTTGCGGCTTTATAAAAAAACCGCATAAAACGCCGATAATAAGCGACGACGCTAAATGCGCGGCAAAAAGAACCGTTCCCGCCGGTTTTGAACCCAAAACTCCGCTTCCGACCGCAATTATAACAAACGCCGGACCGGCATTAACACAGTAGTTCAGCATAATTCCGGCATTTTCGGGCGATATTTTTTTATTATCAACAGCCTCATTCAGTAATTTTGCACCTATCGGATATCCGCCTATACAGCTTAAAAGCATTATTGCAAAAAGTTCGCCGTTTATGTTAAATATTCGCTTTGTAACAGGCGATAAGTACCTGAAAGGCGAAAGCGCTCCCGAACCGCTTAAAAATAATACGCAGGCGGTAAACGGGAAAAGCGAGGGAATTATTATTCTGCCCGAAATAATAATGCCTTCGGCAACGCCCGAAGTGCAGACTTCGGGATCTGCAAGAATAAGCGCGATAAAAGCTAAAATAAAGATTACGGCAGTATATTTTTTAAAATAGGTTTTTAACTTCAACTTTATCGCCCCCAAAATAACTATATGCTTTTTAGAATTATTATAATGATAATTTCATAATATAAATTGCAGAGGAGTTGTGAGGAGTGGCTAAAAAATTCAAATACAAATCCGAAAAGCCAAAGGAAAAATGGCGCATTTTCGGGTGCGGAGACGTTGATATCAAAACCGATATGGTGAACGGAACGCATATTGAGCTTTTTTCCAACAGGGAAATAACCGTTGAGGGGTGTATAGGCGTATTTGAATACAGTGACGCATACTTAAAGCTGCGGCTTAATAAGGGCGCTCTTATACTATGCGGCAGCGGCTTTGATATAGCCTCATTTGAAGGGTCTAACATTACCGTCAAGGGTAAGATATCTTCCCTTGAATTTTGCGTGTAGGTGAATTTATGCTGTGGATTTACAGATTTATTTGCGGTTTTTTAACGGTAGAGGTTTCGGGCGATATTGCGGAAAACATACTTAATATCTGTGCAAAAAACGGAATACCGCTGTGGGGAATAAAGCGGACGGGAAAAAAGCTTTGCTGCCGTATGACGATCAAAAGCTTTAAGCTGCTGCCGAAGGTAAGAAAAAACAGCGGCATAAGAATACATATTTTAAAAAAATACGGCATTCCATTTATCGCCGCGCGTTATAAAAAAAGATATGGAATTATTGCGGGCGCGGCAATATTTTTCGGGCTTTTAAAGCTTATGTCTCTTTTTGTTTGGATCATCGAGGTTGAAGGCAACAAGACGGTTTCGGCAAGTGAAATTACAGCAGCCTGTGAAGAAATCGGCATATACGCGGGAATGAATAAAAAAGACCTTGATCCTAAAAACGCGGGTCAAAGCCTGCTTTTAAAGTGCGGAAGGCTTGCGTGGGCTTCCTTCAATTTAGAGGGTTGCAGACTGACAGTTAACGTGACAGAGGCAAATCCTAAGGCGGAGGATAACAGCATACCGACAAATTTAAAAGCCGCCGCAGACGGCATTATAACAAAAATAGACGTAACCTCCGGCAATTGCGTGGTAAAGGTAGGCGACGCGGTAGCAAAGGGCGACCTTTTGGTTTCGGGCATAATTGAAAACGAAAACGGTACGCGCTTTGTTCATTCAATAGGAAAAATCGAAGCCGTAACCGAACGTGAAATAATTTTAGACGGAAGCTTTGAAAAGAAGGAAACGGTTAAAACAGGTGAAAAAAAGAAAAAAAGCGCACTGTATTTTTTCACGCTTAAAATTCCGCTTTATTTAGGCAGGGTCAGCGGCGGATATGAAAGCCGAACCGAGGTTAAAAGCGTTAAGTTGTTTAATAGAAGCCTGCCGATAAGGATTTATACAAAAACTTTCGAAATTACCGAGGACAGAACCGTAAGATTAAGCAGGGAACAGCTTGAAAACGAGCTTTTAAAGCGATATAACGAATATGCCAAGGTAGAAAATATAAGCGGTTTTGAGGTTAAAAATCGTGAATTTGACGAAATAGAGGGCGGTATACGCCTTAAAATGGTAATTTGTGGCACTGAAAATATTGCAGGGCAGGACGTTATGTTATTTAATACTGGAAATTGAGAAAAAATGTGGTATAATAATAAAAGCAGTAAACGTGTTTAAGGAGAAGTTGTATTGTTTGAGCAAACGGTTGATATAGAGCGTATCGAACAGCTTGTAAATCTGTTCGGTAATTTTGATGAAAATATCAAACGGATAGAAAAGAAATACGGCGTAGCCGTAACCTCGCACGGCTCGCAAATTAAGATAAGGGGCGAGGTTACCGACGTTATGAACGCAGTAAGAACCGTCAACGCCCTTATCGCTATGATAAATAAAGGCGAACAGATAACCGATCAAAACGTCGACTATGTCGCGGCGCTTGTAGAAGACGGGGAAGACGGCAAAATAAGCGCCGTAACAGACGCAGACTGCGTATGCATCACCTCAAAGGGAAAGCCCGTAAAGCCAAAAACCGTGGGTCAGCGCCATTATGTGGACGCAATCAAGAAAAACACAATTACAATAGGCGTGGGTCCTGCCGGAACGGGTAAAACATATTTGGCGGTTGCGTGCGCGGTGAGCGCATTCAGAGCAAAAGAGGTAAACCGCATTATTTTAACGCGCCCCGCGGT
>ERZ827512.3541-NODE-3541-length-10837-cov-3.646633_pt1 | contig 10837 bp, 12 predicted proteins | sample MGYA00519916_ERZ827512 | MGnify/ENA primary metagenome ERZ827512 (study PRJEB31778, sample SAMEA3449335) | human gut metagenome | biome: human gut; feature: human-associated habitat; material: faeces | place: United Kingdom | collected 2010/2012 ... | reverse complement strand
GAACAGGGATTTCAATTGGGAGGCATGACATGATCCAGTTACGACTTTCCACGGAAGGAACCAAGGAAGGTATTATGAGTTATGGTATCTGTTGTGCGTACCAAAACAAAAGGAGTATCGCATCTATGAGCAACAGTGCAGGAAAATACACGGTGCGCCCCGCTTCACCCGATGAAGCGGGGTTATTCTTTGCCCTCCCGCCCGAGCAGGACAAGAAACTGGGGTGTATTGGCCATGTCCGCATGGACTTTGGACGACGCGGCGATGAATTCTGGCACACCTGGCATCCCAGAGGGCCGGAGGAGCTGAACTCCCCGGAGTTCAAGGCAGAGCTACAGGAGTTGGTGGATGAACTTCGAAAGGGCGTCCTGAAGAACTTCTCCGCCATGACCGGCTACTGCCGGGGTCACGGCGGAGAGATCAGCGGCGGTTGGGTACAGAACTACGGTTACATCGTGGAAACAGAGCAATACCGCTACTGCCTGCGGTGCAACCCCATCCAGGGGGATTATGCCGCGTATCTGACCTGTTTTGATCTGCGTACCCAGCGACAAAATATGGGCCACCAGGAAAAACCGGTGGTCGGCAGAGTGACTTTTGCCAGTGGAGAGCAGCTGGAATATACGGATATGGAGAAATACCTCCAATGTATCCGGGAGGAACTGCCTGACCATCCGACCACCGGCTTCCGGTATGAAACGCTGACCGATGATCCATCTGTTCACAAGCGGGTGGACGATATTCTGTATGACCTCTACGGCGAAGAAAATCCCCGCCATCTGGAGGACTATGAATCTAAGCCCGAAGATGGCATGACGATGGGAGGTTTATGAACATGAACGCACTGCCAAGAGAATGGCTGGAGTTCCTGCGGGAGCAGTACCCCCCAGGCTCCAGGGTAAAGCTCAGAGAGATGAAAAATGATCCTGATCCCATCTCTCCCGGCGCCATGGGGACTCTGGAGGGCATTGACGACGCCGGGCATTTCCTGATGAAGTGGGACAATGGGAGAACTCTCAGCCTGGTCATCGGGCAGGACAGCTTCACTGTACTGCCGCCCGAACCCACCAACATGAAGCTGTATATGCCGCTGACCGCGGATTTCTACGGATACGATGAACACGGCGATCTGGAGAACGACAGCTCCCAGTTGGATGGCCGAGACCTTCGTGCGCAGGAGGGCAATATTCTGGCTGCGCTGCTGAAAAATCGAACGCCGGAAGAAAAAGAGCGGGGCATCATGCATTGGTATGGTGAAAATGATACCGTCAATGGCAAAGCGCGCTCTGTGGTCTTTACCGCTGAAGAGCGTGACGGCCAGCTCTGGGGCGTTGCCGAGTGCCAGGTAGTGGGTACCCTCTCCCCCGAGGAACTGGATACTCTGAAAGAGTATGTCGGCGGTCAAGCCTCGGACGGATGGGGCGAGGGCTTTGAGCAGCGAGAGATCGACGTCGGTGACGGCGAGATGTACGTCCACCTCTGGAACTGGGACAACTGGAGCATTCAGACCGAGGCGGAATGCTTTGGCCCCAAGGTTGCAGAAGGTCTTCCCGAGCTGTGCTTCTCAACACTGTTGGCCACAGGCGACCTGATTTGTATCAAGCGCGGGGAAACAGGCTATTACCCATCTGAATGGGATACGGGCGATAAAGAGCAAAATGTAGAGCTGGCTGATCAGCTGAATGAACAGCTTGGCGTTACAATGTGGCAGCGAAAGGCTATGGAAGTCGGCAGTATGTGCGGCTGGGACGTCCCCGGCGCAGACCCCGCAAAGTATTTGGAGGATTACAACCCACAGATGGGAGGGCTGACCCTTGCGTAGCGTGTTTACTGTGGAGTTGGCCGGCAAAAATGGCCTGTATTGTGAGCTTGACCTCCCTGCAACCCCATATCAGATGCTGGACGCGCTGGAGAAGCTCAGAATATCTCCTAATGAACGGACATTAGAAAACAGACTGTTCTTCCCAGCACAGACCGGGAGTGAAACTGGCAGACAGGAAGAAGCGCGATTATGATAGAAATCTACTGGCAGGATCTCATGCCGGAGAAACAGGCTGAATTGCTGGAAGCGTTCGGGGAGAAAGGAAACTGGGATGTATTCCCCCTTGCGATAATCCCCGGGCCGGACTATACGGAAAATCTCCTGCCCGGTCAGATCCAGGATGATGCAGCGCATCAGCAGTCAGATATACCGTTTCAGGGTATGGGAATGTCCTGACGCCAAATTTACTACAGGGGCCGTTTTCCGAAAGGGACAACGGCCCCTTCTTTTTTTATGCCCTTTTTCGGGAAGACAGCCCCGGAAAGGAGCATTCGTATGAAAAAAGAGGAGCTGAGAGACTATCTGCACGGCCAATGCAAGGGGCGGGAACGCTCCGTGAGCGGACGGCAACTGGAGCGGACGCTGCGGACCTCGGAGAATGAGCTGCGCAAGCAGGTCAACCGCCTGCGGCGTGAAAGTATCCCTATCGCCAGTGATCGGAGCGGATATTTCTACGCCGCCACCGCTGGAGAGGTCTACTCCACCATCCAAAGCCTGAAGAAGATGCGCTCCGGCCTGGACACCGCCATCACTGGTCTGGAGCAGGCGCTGGACGCCTTCTCCGGCACGGGGAGGTGAGTGAAATCGCAAAGCCATTCATCCCCTGGGTAGGCGGCAAGGGAAGGTTGGAACCCTATGTACGCCGTGTTTTTCCTCCCAGCTTTAACCCGTATATTGAACCCTTTGGCGGCAGCGGGGCTATCCTGCTGGGCCTGCCGCCCCATCCATCCCGGCTGGACATCTACAACGACTATGACTCGGATCTGACAAACCTTTTCGTCTGTGTTCGGGACCATACGCTGGAGCTGCTCCGGGAGCTGGGCTTCCTGCCCCTGCACTCCCGCGCGGAGTTCGAGGTGCTCAAGTGCTTTCTGCGCCGGGAGCAGATACCGGAACCGGAGATCGAGCGCGAGATCGAGATCGCCCACGCCTGCTTCCCACCCCAGGAGGCGGCGGAACTGGAGGAGATCCTGCGGGGCCGTGCCCAAATGCGGGATGTGCGGCGTGCGGCGGCGTTCTACAAGACCAGCCGGGGTAGCTTCAGCGGCACCCGCACCTCCTTCGGCGTCCGGGCAAACAACCTGAGCCGGTTTTTCTATCAGCTGCAGGACGCCTCGGTCCGTCTGGCCGACGTCGTCATCGAGAACCAGGATGGAGAAAAGCTGATCCGGGAACGGGATTCCCCCACGGCGCTCTTCTATTGCGACCCGCCTTACTACGAGGCGGAGCGCAGCTACCGCATGGTGTTTTCCAAGCGGGCCCATGTGCGGCTGTTCCATGCCCTGCATGACTGCAAGGGCTTCGTGGTGGTCTCCTACAATGATTGTCCATACATCCGCGATCTCTACAAGGACTTCTTTATTCTGGCGTTCCGCCGCGCCAATCCCCTGTCGCAGAAGCAAGGGTCGGAGTACGGAGAACTGCTCATCACCAACTATGACCCGCGGCCCTTCCTGGCCCGCCAGCTCACCCTGTTCGATACGCAGACCGGCGATAGCGGCATGGAGCTGATCCGCATCCCCAGAAAACCACTGAAATTAGTATCATAAAAAGGAGAAAAGCTATTATGAAATTCAAAATGCATCATGATATTTCCAAGAAGACCCTGACCATCCCCCGCGCGGCCCTCCAGCTGTCCGAACTGGCGGACGCCGAGGAGCTGATCCTCCATATGGAACCCGGCTGCGTCCTGCTGGCACGGGACGACCTGACAGCGGCGGAAAGCCTGGGCGTCATCCGCCTGCTCTCTGATCTGGCTGTATCCCTTCTCCTCCAGCTGAAGCAGGCCAGCCTTGCGGCGGCAGAGATGATCGACAGCGAAGAATGCGGGAACTGCGACTGTGAATGCTGCTCCGGCCTCACCCTTCCCGTGGACCTGCTGGAACAGGCGGGGATCGGGCCGGATGAGGCGCTGCGCGTTGCCGCGGAGGATGGGAAGATCGTCATCGCCGCCGCGGAGGACAGCCAGAACGATCCGCTGAACGAGCTGGAGAGCCACATCTTATTTATGCTGGTCGAGACTGGCATTGACCTGGACGGCCTTCGGCATCTGCTCCGGGACGAGGGTAAACAGGATGAATGAAATCAGCCTATATCCTTACACACTGCGGGAGGCATGGGACAGGAACGAGCTGCGCCAGTTCAACGACAGCCTGTTTCAGAATGCCCAGTGTGCTCGTGATATTGAGCGGTCGATCCACGGCCATTTTGCCGGTGGCGTTCTCCGCGCGGGCTGTGCCGAGGCCGTGCTGGAGCAGTACGGCTTTAAGCGCGTTAATTTTGTCCTTGCCAATTCTGTAAAGGAGATGGAGAGGCCGGAGCTGATCAGCGGGGAAGCTCGTAATTGGTGCGGCAGAATCCATGTGCCGCCCAACGAGATGTACAACCGTTACTTTGCCGTTCGCTGTGACGTCCCCCTGCTGGAGTCCTTCATTGGTCAGACCCGGCAGGCGTATCAGGCGCTTGGGCTGTTCGGCCCGGAGCAATGCGACGGTGACCGGCATGAGCAGGACTACACGGGTAAGGTGCTGGTGCTCAGTCCGGATACCCTTCGGGAAAGCTGCTGGACGCCGGAAAATCAGCTTTGGTACGCCCACGACGGCTTTGGGTGCAGCCCCCACGCCATTGGCCGCTCCATTCGCGCCACCTGTCTGGGCGACGGGGAGATGACCCGTTGGAACCGCTCCGACTTCATCGGTGCCCTGGACGAACAATATCTGCCGGACTGGGCAAAAGAACGGCTGGCGGAACTGTGCGGCCCCCGGCAGGAGCAGGATGCCGGCCCCACCATGGGCGGCATGACTATGAACTGAAGTAAGCCTATGAACAAATATAAGGAGGAGTCCAATATGAAAAATGCAAATGTGCCTGAACTCAATCCCTCGTGCGAGGAGTCCGCCCAGTGGGAGCAGTTCCCCATGCAGGTGGATGTCAGAATCCACTCCCTGTATACAGGAAGCCCTGTCCTTGCTGACGCTTCGGTCGGCCTGAACGGATGCTTCGTCATCCGCGGTGTGAAAGTGATGAACAGCGACAGCGGGCCCTTCGTCTCCATGCCGCGACGCAAAACGGGAAGCGGCTACAAGGACGTCTGCTTCCCGAGCACAAGAGAGTTCCTCCAGCAGTTTCATGAAGCTGTGCTGGACGCATATCAGCAAACGCTGATGCAGCTTTCTCAAGGCAGGCAGGAGAACCCTGACCAGGAACCGGTCCTCGTAAGAATATAAAAGTGAAAAGGAGAAAAACATCATGAAACGACTGCACGCTATTCTTGTCACAGCGCTGATCCTGAGTATGTCCCTGGCTCCCTCCGCTTTCGCGGCGGAGGCAAGTCCTTCGCAGGTATGCTATCCCACTACCGTCACCCGGAGTGAGGACGGCACAGAGATCCGAAAGCTCTATGACCTGTCGCCCACGGACGATCCTACCGGCATTCCCCGGTCAGACTTTGAGCAGGACGGTTTCCATTATACCATGACCGACCTGCTTAAGCAGGAGCTTCCTGAACAGGAGAGCCGCCAGCACACGGAAACGGTGTCGCTGGAGAGCAAAAGCAAGGACATGGAATCCGTGCTGGTCCTGCTGCCCCAGGAACGGGAGTTCATTACGGACGACGGCCTGTCGGGTACACTGACTCTCCGGCTGGACACCGTCCAGGTGGAGGTGGCCGGATACGGCAGTACCACCAAGGAGATCTCCGCCACCCGCAGCTATCCCAATCTGGCCGGCCAGGACACCCAGTACATCCCCAAGACCATTGAGGACAGCGGCCGCACCCTGACCCTCCAGTCTATTGACTGGCAGACGGACAACACCGCCGGCACAGACAGCTATGCCTTGGGCGACCGCTTTACCGCTGTGGCCACCTATACCGGCAGTGCCAGCAGCAGTTACGTCAAAGGCTATATTGTCACGGCGGAGTATTCCGGCACAGTCAGCCGTATCGCCCTGAACAAGACCCGTTATGTGGCCATTTTTGAGGGCGTGGCCATTGAGCCCGAGGGACTGGAGGAACCTCTCATTGAGCTTCCTGACATTGCCGGGAAGGCGGCCTCGTTCAACTGGGCCTATGTGCTGGTACCGCTGGGGATCGTCGCGGCCGCGGGCGGCGGCATCGGCATCGCTCTCTTCCTCAAGCGGCGCAGTGAGGAGGACGATAGCTCGGACAGCGAGTAAGCACCCACTCAAATATGATGAATGAAAGGAAAGTGAATTGAATGAGAAAACTGAGCGCACTGCTTCTGGTCCTGGGTCTGACTGCCTCCCTCACGGTGAGCGCCAGCGCAGCCGGCCCGCTGGAGTACACCATTGACGCCCCTGGTAATCCGGACTATGGCAAAGATACCTCCATTGAGGTGGTATATACCGCTGACGGCGGAGCTATGAAAAATGAAGACATCAGCAAAAACGCCTCTCTCATCCCGCCCTCCTTTGGCAGCCCCAGCGCTGATGCACTGCACACGGGCACACCGCTGACGCCCAATCTTGCCCCCGGCTATATGGCTGCCGCGGGCGCCATTGTCAATGGAACCACGGCGGCTGTTTTGGAACCCGGCAGTGTAATCACCGCCGCTCCGCCCACCATGGATGTGCCCTCGGCCACAACCACCGGCTATACGGAGGTGACCAGTGACCTCTACTATGCGGCGGGCCATTTGGGAACGCTGAAGATCCCCGCCATTGGATTGAGCGTCAAGATCTACGAGGGCACAGGCAGCTCCACGCTGGCCAAGGGCGCGGGGCATTTCGAGGAGACCTCCATCTGGGATGGAAATGTGGCCCTGGCCGGTCACAACCGGGGCGTCAACAACCACTTCGGAAAGATCCATACGCTGGAACTGGGCGATAAGATCACCCTGACCACCAGACTCGGAACCCGCACCTATGAGGTGATCTCGGTGTCCAAGGTCAGCGAAACGGACAGGAGCGCCCTCGCCGCCTCCACTGAGAACATGATCACCCTGTACACCTGCGTGATGAATCAGAGCGCCTACCGCTGGTGCGTCCAGGCGGTGGAAATTGGGTAATCTGCTTCGTTTCCGCCGCTTCTTTTCTCCGCTTTAGGCGGTTCTTTCTTCTCGACTTTTGACCTTCCTTTCGGTATTGTGTTGCTTACAAAAAGCCCACAATATTTGAAAAACAGGAGGACAACAGTATGAGCAGGAAGAAAAATGTGTTGATGGTCACCGCCGGCATCCTGGTCGGGACGATGCTGGCAGGCCCCACTGCCAACGCCGCGGAAGAATACTTCAAAGCGTATCAGAGCAGACAGAATGTTTACCTGGACGGACAGAAAGTGGAACTGGAAGCCTACGTCATCAACGGCAACAACTACGTCAAACTCCGCGACATCGGCGAAGCGGTCGGCTTCAATGTTTATTGGAACGGCGCGGTCCAAATCGACAGCGACGCCCCTTATACCGGCGCAGCGCCTCAAACCAACAACACAGTGGTCCTTCCCTCTGACGGGTCGCGGTATATCCCACAGGTTGGTGATGTGATCCGCTGTGACGACGGCGGCGATTACACTATCACCGACGTCAGCCGATGGGACAAGAGTATGTTTGCAAGCGGCCCCTTGCCGGAATTGCCCGAGCCGACCTGCGACTGGAGCAGTTTCCCGGACGTAGAATTGCCGGAGCCGGAGGCAAGGCACTTCGAACTGGAGACAGGAGATTACCTTTTTATCCGCAATCTCTATGAGACCCGCAGGATGCAGTACACGCTCCAAAACCTCGCAGGCAACCATCTGGATACCAGCGAGGATGGCAAGCTGAAATACGGCTCCAAGGGGACGCCGGCTGTACGCATCAACCTGACCATCGGAAAAACCCAGACATCCCAGAGCTTCTGGCCATGGCGTGACAGCGAACTGGAAAACATCTTCGAGTCCTGCCCGCCCGGCACCTACTCCATGGAAGCCTGGGATGTCTACAAAGACGGTGAATATCTCTATACGGAATACAAAGTACACGCGATCTGACGATCACACACAACCACGAAGGGAGTGCCGACACCTGCACTCCCAATTTTATTTAGGAGGTAAACGTGTATGAAAAAGCGCTTGATCTCTTTGCTTTTTGTGCTGGTTACGGTTTTTGGCATGCTCCCCACAGCGCCCCTCGCCGCCGGTTCCGAAGATGAAGCGTTGGGCAGTATCAACATCTACAATGGCGGCGCTGAGTTTTCCTACCTGGCGATCAACGGAAAAGTCAAATCGCAGCAATACACCTATTACAACTACGTCAGCAGCACCGGCGAAGTGAAAGAGATCCCCGCCTACTGCGTCAATCCCACCGAGTACGGCGTCCCGCAGACGGTGGCCGTGGGTGAAAGCATTGAATACATCGCCACGGAAAAGACCAGCGACCCCAAAGTGATGGGTATCATCGCCAACGGCTATCCCTGTCGCTCGTTGTCCGAGTTGGGGCTGGAAAATAAATATCAAGCCTACTATGCCACAAAGATGGCATTGTGGTGCTACCTGTTGTCCACCTGGGATATTAGTGATCTGACGGTGAACCCCAGCCTGACGGGCGATGAATTGGTTCGCGCCAACAAGATGCTTGCCGCGGCCAACGACATCTACCGGAGAGGGACCGCCTGGACAGAAGTCCTTGCTCCGAGTATCACCTGCACTCCCGATCAGGAGATCGCCTATGATGTGACCATCGACGGCAAGGAGTACAAGCAGCAGGTCTTCACTTTCTGGTCCAAGACCTGGGTCTGCAATTACGCCGCGGATGTGACCTTCACCGATCCCGATTCCGTGCCTGAAGGTACCCGTATCGTGGACATGGACAACAAGGACATCTCGACCGTCACCACCAGTTCTGCCGGGGATGGCTACAGCGGTCAGTTTAAGATCCTCTACCCCGCTGAGAGCGTGGAGGGTCAGACCGGCAGTGTTCAGCTTTCCTTTTCCACAGATGTTTACCAGTACGCCGTGTTCTATGCATCCTGCGCGGAGAAGGACAAATACGGCAATATCCAGAACTATGTGGTGGACACTGACCCAACTACCAATAAGCGCCTGTCCACGTTCAGCAGGTATTCCGATGATCCTGTTCCGGACCCGGACCCCAACCCTGAACCTGAACCCGAACCCCAGGAGGCCGGCCTGCGGATCATCAAATACGAGACGGGTACCACCATCCCGCTGGAGGGGGCTGTATTCGAGGTTATCGACCCGAACGGCGCGACCGTAGGCGTCTTTGCCACCGACCGGAACGGTGAGATCAACATCCCTCTGACCGTCGCAGGCAATTACACGGTTCTGGAACGTGAGGCTCCACAGCACTACCTCATCAGCGAAAACCCGGCACAGAATGTCACCGTTGTGATGGGTGAGACGGCAGAGGTGGTCTTCGAGAACGATCCCTATGGTAACCTGCGTGTAGAGAAAGTTTCCAGCAGCGGCGAGAACCTGTCCGGCGCGGTGATCACGATTCAGCATATCGAGAGCGGACAGACTTATTCAGCCAAAACCAACGAAGCCGGCTGTGCCATGTTTTCCTCGCTGAAACCCGGCGGTTACCGTATCCAGGAAACCACGGCCCCCGCGGGTTATATTCTGAACAATACCGTTTATACCGCCAACGTCAATCCCGGTGAGACTTCGGTCATCTCCATCGTCAATGAGGAAAAGCCCGGTCTGCGGATCACCAAGTACGACAGCAAGAACATGGAAGTGCTTACGGACATTACCTTTGAGATCTTCCGCGACGGCGTCTCCATCGGGAAATATAAGACCAATCAGCTGGGCGAGATCCTGCTGACCGATCTACAACCCGGCACCTATCTGGTTCAGGAAGTGGCAAGTGATTCCACCCATGTCGTCAATTCCGTCCCGCAGCAGATCGAGTTGTCCGGCGACGACGGCATTCTGGAGCTGATCTTCCTGAATGATCAGAAGCCCGGAATCCATCTGGTGAAGCTGGATTCCACCTCGCTGCAGCCTCTGCCCAACGCCGCCTTCCGTATTGAGCAGATCGGAGGTACCTTCTCCAAGGAATATGTCACGGACGAAAACGGCGAGATCGACCTGACCGCACTGGAGCCTGGCGCCTACACGGTAACTGAGGTGGAAGCTCCGGACGGTTACCTGATCGACAGCGCCGTTCGCACCATTCAGATCAACGGCAACGAAAACGCCCGGTTCGTGTTCACCAACACCCGTAAGCCGTCCCTGCGCATCATCAAGACCAGTTCGGACGGCTCCCTGTTGGCTGGAGTACAGTTCCGCATTGCTAAGATCGAGGACGGTTCCCACTACCTCGACCGGATCACGGGCACCAACGGTGAGATCAACATTACCAATTTGGAACCCGGCGTGTACTCCGTGAAGGAAACCGCCACGGTATCGGATCACATTCTGGATCTCCGTGAGTACCATGTGGAGCTGTTCGCCGGTCAGACCTCTACCATCACTATTGAGAATCAGAAGCGGCCCAACCTGATCGTCTATAAGCACGACGCGGACACCGGAGAGCCTGTCCCTGATACGGTTTTCCTGGTGAAAGCCGCGGATGGGCACTCGGTGGATGAGATCAAGACGGACGCCCAGGGCAAGGCCACCCTGACCGATCTGCTGCCCGGCGTATATGAGATTTCCGAGAAATCCGTCCCCGCGCCTTACCTGATGGACGCAGAGCCGCAGCTCGTAACCCTGTATGCCAACCGGGACCACACAGTCTACTTTGAGAACCACAAAAAGCCGATCCTGACGATCAATAAGGTGGACAGCGTCACCGGAAGCCCCATCAAGGGCGCAAAATTTGAGGCCTGGTACGGCAG
>ERZ827512.3528-NODE-3528-length-10875-cov-8.123475_pt1 | contig 10875 bp, 12 predicted proteins | sample MGYA00519916_ERZ827512 | MGnify/ENA primary metagenome ERZ827512 (study PRJEB31778, sample SAMEA3449335) | human gut metagenome | biome: human gut; feature: human-associated habitat; material: faeces | place: United Kingdom | collected 2010/2012 ... | reverse complement strand
GACATATTATCTCTTAAAGATTCTTTACGAAGTCCTTTAAATGCTTTATATTCCCTTGCTTTCATTCCAGACCATTCTTGATAAATTTCATTTGTTAGTATCCCATATTCATAATTTTTAGTGATACCACCATCTTTCCAAACATCAGTTAATTGTTTTCTATCAACAATTCCATCTAACCTATCTTTAATCCATTTATCACTATATCCTCGTTTTCTATAATAATCTACTGCCCTGTTAATAGCAATTTCAGGATCAAATACCTCGTCTATTCTTTCACTACCTAAATTAGCAAGCCACAATTTAAAAGGTTCGGCCTTAGGACTAGGAACGGATTCAATTAATCTCAATATTCCTTTAGTATCTAAAGTATCAGTCAAATAATTTTTCCCATCTTTTTTTGACTCCATTTTTAGTTGCACGATTTTTTCGTGCAACTGACTTCCTTCTTCTTTTAATTTTCTTTTTAAATCACTCCAGTAATTTCTTGGAATATTAGCATCAGTTAATGCACTAATAACATCAACAACACTAAAATAATATTCTTCTTTATCATTATCCCAAACACTTCTTATTTCATTATCCTCGAAAAGATTTGAAATCGTTTCTAATTTATTTTCTTTCAACCATTATCACTCCCTTTAAATCAATTTAAACTTATAATATATATCGATATTTTTTTCTTCATCTATCTCTATCCTATCAATTAGTGAACTAATTAATGCACGAGATGGATTTTTCATCTCTAAAAATTCTTTAATCTTATCTAGATAATAATTATCATCGATTTCTTGGTTATTTTCTAAATTATATAAGACTTTTTCATATTCTTGTTTCTTTCTTTTTAATTCGTTAATCTCTAAGGTTAAATTGTTGTAAGTTCTCTTATACATTTCTAAAGTTATATTACCCTCTAATTTATCATTATAACAAACATCTATTTTCCTATTAGTAGATTCAATTGTCTGTTCTAATCTAAATATTTCTACTTTAATACTATCTTTTTTCTTTTTTAACTTATCAGAGTTTTTTAATATACTCTCTAAATTATTCTCATCTAGGTACTTTTTTGCCATTTCTCGTAAACTATCTAAAACTATATCTTCTATAATTTGATATTTAACAGAATGTGGTGTACAAACATCTTGTTTTTTTCTTTTAGCCCAATAATTACAATTACCATAAATTCTCTTAACAAGTCCATATTTCTGAGTTTCTTGTAAATGTTCTCTAAATCCTATTGTGTGTTTACAATCTTTACAATATATTAATCCTCTGAGTAAAAGTTTATCAGTTACACCATTTCCTTTACCACGGTTTTTATTACTTTTAAACATTTCAATTGCTAACTCAAATGTTTCCTTATCAATAATAGGTGGTACAGCACCTTCTGAAATAACCCAATCACTTTCTTTATTATGAACTCTCTTTTTAGATTTATAATTTACTTTTCTTTGTCTGCATTGTGTTAAGTTTCCAATATAAGTAGGATTTTTTAAAATGTCATTAACGGTTCTTGTTGCCCAAATTCCATAATGAACATTATCTTGTCCTAACTTCATATTTTTATGCATACTTGGTGTTTTAATATGTTCGTTAGTTAAAGTATCACATATCTTACTTAAACTATCTCCACTTATGAACATATCAAATATTCTTCTAACAACACTAGCAGATTCTTCATCAATTTCAAGTTTGTGTTTATCCTCTTCTGATTTTTTATAACCATAAGGTGCATAAGCACCTACAAATAATCCATTTCTTTTTTTAGTATATAAAGAACTTCGAAGTTTATTTGATATATCTTTAACATACATATCATTAAAAGCACTTTTAAATACTAACATATCATTTGCCGAACTATCTCTTTTAAAAGTGTCAACGCCATCATTAACTGCTACATATCTAATATTATGTTCTGGAAAATATCTTTCCACATAATAACCAAACTCAATATGATCTCTACCTAGTCTTGATGTATCTTTTGTAATAATCATATTTATCTTTTTTGCTTCACAATCTTTAATCATGCGATTAAATCCTGCTCTATCAAAAGTTGTCCCCGATACACCATCATCTACATACTCATCAACAAATAACAAATCATTATCTCTAATATAATTTAACAATAAATCTCTTTGTGTAGAGATACTGCCACTTTCACCTAACCTTTCATCTTCTCTAGATAATCTTAAATATATTCCTACCTTATAGGTTGTATCTGTTACCATAAACACTCCAATCTATAAGTTTGAGATTATATCGGTATTTATTATACCATTACTTTCATATAAATTGAATTCTTTATCTAGAAAAGCTAATAAAAAATTACTTATTATTTCATTTAGTGTTATTCCTGATTCATTAAATATATTGTTTACTTTATATTCTTTGTTCATAGTGCACCTCTATAAATGTATATGCACCTACTTTATAATTATTTTGTAAAAAAAAGTCTCTCTCCATTAAATCCCTCCCTATTTTAATTTAAATTATTTTCTAACATATTACACTCATTCCTTTCATTATTATACTATCTATCATATCTTGCATTTCTTTTTGTTCTTCTTCTGATGCTATATTGGGTTCTGTTCTTTTACCATCCCATACTTCTACACCATCAGGATCATATCTTATATGTGGTTCGCTTCTTCCATTAATAATATTATTAGGATTATCTGCTATATCAACGACTGTTATAAAACTTTTAATTGTTTTGTTCTTATCAATATAAGAATTTAAATATCCCTTTACAAATACTTTATTATCTTTATAAAAATAATCTTTAAATATATTATAAAGTTCTCTTGATACATTTAAACTAACATAAACATTTTTATTTTCATTAGTTGTATATTTTTTAGATACCATACTAAACTTTATATATTTATCGTTTGTATCAGTAATATTATTAATTATTCCTGATATTATTATTTCATTATAATTTATATCTTCATAATTCATATCAAATCCTTTCATTTAAATTATTTAAATATATTTAAATCAATATTATTTATTTTATATTTATATTTTATTCTTTCTTTTATATTAGAACTATCATACTAGAGGGTATCGTATTCTTGGTCTATACCCATAGTATTATCGTTCCATACTACATTAGAATATATTTCTCTTTGAAAATTAACTGTCTTAACAGATATTAAATTTCTATCTTTTAATTTAGCAATTGATTTTGTTATAGTTCTTTTCTTTAATTCAAGTTGTTCTGCTAAATATTCATTAGTTGCTGTGCAGTTATTTCTTTTACTTGTTAGTGATACTATCAATCCCATAACTAATTTATCAGTAGAATTTAAATTTAATCCTCGTAAATCAATTAAAGGGACTAATTCATATTTCATTAATTTAATTTTTTGGCTCATTCATCTTAATTCACTCCTCTCTTTTAGACAATAAAAAAACTTGTAAATTTTCTATACAAGTCGCAATAAAAAATGACAATAATACTCCTAATGAGAATTGTTTTACATCTATTCCCTTAAAGATATTTAAGTTTAGTCTTACGACTAGGTACTAATATAAATCTACGAACATTTACTGTACCTTTATTTGTTAGCGATTATTCTATTCTAACAAATGGTATATGTGTATAATCCTCTGCTGTATTCATTGAACTTTATATATTTATTATCTTCTAATATTTGTAAGTTCTTTTTAAATCCAACATTACTTATACTTAGTCTTTTTTGAATCTTACCTATACTCATATGGGAGAAATCACTTCTATCTGATTTTTCAACATACAGTATATTGAATATTAACTTCGTTTCAAATTTAATATTCTTATCTTTCCATACTCTATGGTCTGTTTTATCTAGTTGGTCTTTCATCTTCATACATAACTTACGCTCCTTTCTCTTTATTTAAAATTAACATTTTAAATTCAATGTTAATTTAAGTTAACATCATAACTATAACATAGTAATTACTACCTTGTCAACATTAAAATTAACAATTTTATGATTTTTGTTGATTTTTGTTAACGCTTATGGTATTATTAAGTTGGTGGTGAATTTTATGCCTAAAAAACATATTGGCGAAGAAATCGCTAAAGCAAGAGAAAAAAAAGGATTGTCTCAAAGACAATTAGCAAATGCTATTGGTATAAGTAACGCTGAGATTTCTAAAATCGAATCAGGAGAAAGAGAAATACCCAATCCTAAACTATTTAGAAAGTTAAGCAAAGTAATAGATTTAAATTATAATGATATGATGGAAATGGTAGGTTTAGGTGGTAAAATAACTCCATTAAATCCTTTTATTAAAAATCATTATGAAAATTTAAAAGGCGATGATTTGGAAGATGCTTGGGTATTAGCACTTTCAAGTGTTAAAAGTAATGATAATATGATCAAGTCATTAAATAATGAAATTGCTAATGGTAATCTTTCTGATGAAGAAAAGGAATCCGCGTTAGAAACTATTCAAGATTTAGAATATCAAAATGTTACTAATAAACTTATATTAGGAATATTAAATGAAAATAGATATAAGGAGGCGATGAAAAATGCAAAAAATAAAAATGTTCTTTAATAAAGTTCAGATAATTGGCGAAATATTATCAACTATAATGGTTATATTAATACCTTTTATTAATGATAATAAATATGTTTCTGTTGGTTGGTTCTTCATAGGATTAACTTGCTTTGGTGATGCGATGTTTACAAAAAAGTGGTCTATAATAGGAAGAACTTGGAATAAAAAACAAGATAGCAATTATAAAACCCAATTATCAAGAGAATATAGTGATAAGTCATTTCTAGCAGTTGGTATTCTAGGATTGATATTATGCCCAATTTCTTTATTAGAAGCAATATTTTCTCAAAATTATATAGCAATGGTAATTGCCTATATAATATCAACTATAATATTAATTGTTCTATATATACTCACTGATAAGGAAAATAAAAATGTAGAACAATTAATCCCAGAGATAAGAAAATAACCTTTTCGCAAGATTAGGTTATTTTCTTATCATTATAAAAAACGGGGCACGTTTTGTCAGCTATGCTGATGAAAGTGGTGATAGTTTTTCTTTTTTATGAAAACGTAAGTTGAAATAAAAAAGGCAACATCCACTTACGATAGTTTGTGGTATGTTGCTTTTATGGGGTTTCAAAAGGGCTCTCCCTTTGCACACTATTTCTAGATGGCTTGTCCATCTTGGTAGTGTGTTACTAAAATGTCATTTTAGTTTGAAAAAGCAAAAATCCGTTAGTTATGAAATTTCTTTCGGATTTTTGCCTTTATTAATCAATACGCAACTATTATTTATTTAAAATTGCATCAATAGGTTTCATTTTAGATATCTTAATAATAGGGATAATACTCGAAACAATAGTAACAATAAATACAAATAAATATATAATAACAAATTGTCTTACTCCTAATATAAATGGAGTTAAAATTAAAGAAGTTCCTGCCATAATAATATTATTTAAAAGGTTTGTCACTAAAACTAGTAATATAGAAGTAATTGTTCCGGAAAAAATTGAAATTAAGATACCTTCCCATAAAAATATTTTTATAGTATCTATACTTCTAGCCCCTAATGCGCGTAAAACACCGATTTCTTTTTTTCTATAATGAATACTATTGAAAATGAAGTTAGAAATCAAGAAAATAGTAAATACTAATAGAACTATACTAACCCAAAAAGCAATATTTTTTAGATTCTCGATTGTCCACACTAGTGTAGTTACACTATTACTATATGTTGTTTCTGCAGAAATGTTTTGATAATAAGGAAATTGGTTTAAAATTATTTCAAAATCTTTTTGTTGTGTTAATGGAATTAAATATCCAGTTTTTTGCAAGGAATTTACTTTATAATTTCCTACTAATTTATTAGAAAAATAATTATATTTATTATCATTTTCTCTTTTTTCTAATCCAATAAGGCCGATAATTCTTATACTATCAAATGTTTGGTCTGGATGATCAGGATTATAACTTCTTCCATTAAATATATCTAAATTTACTGTTTTTCCAATAATGTCATAAGTTTTTACATAATTTTCAAAAAATTTCTTTTCCAATACCAAGGAATTTTCTTCTGGATACTTTTCAATATAATTTTCCAAATCTTTTAGATAGTTTTGTTTATTAAAATCTTTAAGCTGATTTATATTTAAAATTACCTCATTTTTGTTTAAGGTGTCTGTTTTTGTCCATTCTTTACCGTTATAATATTCAATTTCTTGTTCTAAAACGGCCGGCATAACATAGTAACCCTCTTCATGAAATTGGATATCACTAGATTTTAGCGTATAAATATAATTTTGATTTAAAGAAAATATATTTTTTACATCTAAATTAGGAATAAAATCTTCATTGACAAAAATTTTATTATAAATATTTTCATAATTTTTTCGAAGTTTAGTAGATAGATTTAAATAGTCTTGTGAAGTTACATCTACTTCATATTTTGTATTTTTTAAAATATTGTAAGGGGATAAATCAAAATCAATGATACCTACAATTTTTACTTTTCCCTTGCTACCAAAGTAAAAAGTTTTATTAGAATTTAATAATTCATTATAATTGCTAGGTTTAAAAACGTTTGATGTCAAAAACTCATTTTCTACTGTTTTTTCATAAACTTCAATACCAGCATGAATAATCAAATCTGCTATATAATTTGAAATGACAATTTCATTCTTGTTTTCCGGTGTTCTACCAATAATTTTTTCTTTTACTATTTTATGAATATCGTCAGTTACCACAATATCTGCATCAAAATATCCAGAAGAAACATATAAATTTTTTTCTTCTACTTCTTGAAGTTTTAAAAGTTCTCTTATATTCATATATGAATCATCTGATTCTTGAATTTTATATATGTCATAATTACTATATTGTAATTTAGATAAAATCATTTTACTATCTTTTTCTTTCAGTTCTTCTTGAAATTTATTATAAAAATCGTATGAACCATATCCTTCAAACATATATTTTTCAATTTGAACAAATTGCTCTTTTTCATTCTCTAATAATTTTGCGTGTGCTTCATTTATTTTGTAATTCGATAAAGTATCTGCGATACTAAAAAATAATAATGAACATATTGTTAATAAAATTGTAAAAAATAATTTTATTTTTTTGTGTTTTAAACTTCCTATACCTAATTTAAAACTTTCTTTTAATGGAAGTTTGGATTTAATTACTTCATATTTTTGGACATTATAATCGTTATCAATACACGAACGTGAATCTTTAATGATTTTCCCATCTTGGATTTCAATAATTCTATCCCCATAAATATGGGCTGCTTCCTTGTCATGTGAAACAATAATAACTAATTTTTCTTTACTTATTTCTTTAAGTAAACTCATCACTTGTGTCCCTGTTGTGCTATCTAAATTTCCTGTTGGCTCATCTGCTAAAATGATTTTGGGATTTTTAATAAGTGCTCGTGCAATCGCAACTCTTTGTTTTTGACCGCCAGATAATTCATTTACCTTTCTATGTTTTAATTCGAATAGTTCTAATTTTTCTAACAATGTATTTATTTCATTTTCATTTATATTTTTCTTCTGTAATTGAAGGACTAATATTATATTTTCATACACGTCATAATCTTCTAAAATATTAAAATCTTGAAAAATAAAACCAATATAGGTATTTCGATAAGAATCAAAATCAGCTTGATTAAAATCTTTACTACTTTTACCAAAAATAATCATATTCCCTGAATCATATTTGTCTAAACCACCAATAATATTTAGTAATGTTGACTTCCCACTTCCACTTTTACCTAAAATGAAAGTCATTCCTTTATTATCAAATTTTAATGTAACATTATCAAGTGCTTTTGTGTTATTTCCTTTTTTTGACTTGTAAATTTTACTTACATTTTTTAATTCTATCATACGCTCCTCCTTAAAATAATTATACTATTAAATAAGAAAAATGTATATACTTATCACACCTATCAAACAGCAATATAAATACAGTGGATAAAATAAAATACTTATAATTTAATTAATAATCCAAACTTAAAAATTCACAAAAAAAATTAAATAACTCTATTTTTTTAAGATTTTGATTATGAAATATAGTCCAATCATTTCTACAACAAACATAATTATTGCTACCTCTATCGCCATACCTGGACTGACCATTGTTAAAGCAAAATCTTTTGGAATATTCAAAATTTCACAATATCTTATTCCAATATTGTAATCAAAACGAATTAAAAATAATAATCCTACAACTATTAAGGTTAGTATAAGGGTTTTAATAAAAATTAAGCATACATCTTTAAAATCTAAATACATTATCATTCTCCTCTCAAAAATAATTGTATCATTATTTTGGTATATCTTCCATACTTTTGGTATCAAAAACTATTTTAATGGGAAAATTAAAATGGTGATGTACTATGGTAAATAATAATTTAAAGTATGCAAGAGAAGAACTTGAAATGACACAAGAAGAATTAGGTTATGTGTTTGGTGTTAAAAAAGCAACTATATCAAATTGGGAAAATGGCTATGATGTAATTCCATTAAACAAATTAATTAAATTTTGTAATCTTTATAATTATTCTTTAGATTTTATTGTTGGATTTACTAGAAATAATAAATCATTTCCTAAAATTGAAAAAGCAGATAAAATTATAATTGGTAAAAAATTAAAAGATTTAAGAACAAAATTAGGATTAACTCAACAACAAATAGCTGATGAATGTTCTATATCTCGTGCTACCTATTGTCATTATGAAATAGGAATGAATTTAGTATCAACATTAACTTTATATACAATATGTAAAAATCATAAAATATCAATGGATTCGTTTTTAAGATAACAAAAAAAGCGAGAGTATGCTAAATAAAACATATTCTCGCTTTTATAATACATTTAGTGAATAACAATAATCATATACATTTAGTTGTTGATTAATTTTAGTATTGATTTCTTCATTTTTATAATCATGTTGAAAAATATTAAATAACATCTCTACTGAAAACTTTTGTTTTTCTAATAGTGATAATTCCATATATTTTGCTGATATAAATAATAGATTTTTATATTTAGAAAAATTAGTTATTATTTTTTTATAATTAGGTTCAATTATTCCTAATATTTCTTGTAATAATTTTTTTATTTCTTGAATATCATAATTAGTAGAAAAACCTAAATTCTCAAATATATGTATTGCCAATCTTATTTTATCAACACCCGTAAAATTATCTATCACATCAACTAAATTTATTACCCTCTCTGTATTATTATCTAACAACATAAAAATTCTCCTTTCTCTTTGCTATTTTAAGCCATTTATTTTAAAGAACAGATAAGAGATTAACCATTTTCCTAAAATCTTAATATAAACGATTAAATAAGGTTTAATCTCTTATTCCTGTCTTTATATTTATCGCTCAAATAATAAAAAAAATCAAGAGTATTTTTTATTTTATCTACTCATATCAAAATCATCAGATTTATCGTAATCTCTATCATAATTTTTTCTTCTATTTTTTAAATAATATGGGGCTTCTACATAATCAAATAATTCATCCTCTTTTGAAGTTCCTCTAGATATTTTAACTACATCGTTCATATCAAAATCACTATTATCATAATAATCTTTGATTTCAATAACAGTTTCTGCTTTTGCTTGTTCATTTCCAAATTGTAATATCTTTCTAAAAAATTGTTTAATTGCTTCTAATATAGCATTTACATAATTTTTTAATTTATTGTTTTCAGATGCTAAATTTTGATTTCTGGTAGTAAGTGATTTAACTTCTCTTCGAAGATTTTGATTTTCTTTTTCTAATGTTTGATGACTTTTTGTATAACTATCAACTTCATTAAATAATTGTTCTAATTTAGGTTGAAATTCTGCTATCTTTTTAGTTTCTTTAATAACATTATTCATCGAATCAAAAGTTTCTTTTTTTATTTTTACATATTCTTTATCAAAAATAGTATTTTTGTTAGATTTCATCTTTTCATCTAAATCACTCATTGCTTGATCTAATTTTTTATTTAGAACATCTACTTTATTTTCATAGTATCTAGTTGTTTTCTTAAATTCTTTTGTCTTTTGATGTTTAGCATCACTACCTTTTATACCTCGTTCTAAATTATAACCTTTTTCTGTTAATCTTTGATGGTATAAATCTTGTAGCCCAGACAAATGTATTTTATCTTTGATATATTGTTTTTTAGATATAGTATATCTTTCAGTATTTGTTCTTTTATCTAATTTTTTAACAAGTGGAACAACTACACAATGAATATGTGGTGTTTTTTCATCCATATGAATTGTTGCATGTAAAACTTGTTCTTTTTTATAACCTAAATCATTATAAACAAATTCCATGCAAGTATTTGCCCACTTCAATATATCTTCTTGTTTCATTTCATCAAAAAATTTGCTAGTAGCAGTAAATATTAATTCATCAGCAACTACATTTTTTGATCTGTTTAACATTTGATTATAACTTCTTTGTCTTTCTTTTCTTTCAGTTTTCATTCTTTCATTATGTTGTTTTTCATATTCTTTTGTAAGTTCTTTAAATCCTTTAACATATTTACAATCTAATGGAACTAATTCTATATTTTTATTTCTATCCTTTATTCTTATATCAGGATTAGAATTATATTCTTTCTTTTCACGTTTATTATGAGAACCTATTGCTGCTAAATCTTTCAATGTCATTATAGGTTCACTTCTAAAAATTCCATAATTCATTACATCAATCTCCTTTTCTTAAATAAAATAAAAAGAATATGCGTTTTAATATATTCTAGTGTTTTATAAGATACTATTTTTATTGATATAACCTCAAACTTATCGTTTTATAAAAGTTGCGTACTTTTGTGTGTCATAACATAAACTCC
>ERZ827512.3524-NODE-3524-length-10879-cov-6.434867_pt1 | contig 10879 bp, 14 predicted proteins | sample MGYA00519916_ERZ827512 | MGnify/ENA primary metagenome ERZ827512 (study PRJEB31778, sample SAMEA3449335) | human gut metagenome | biome: human gut; feature: human-associated habitat; material: faeces | place: United Kingdom | collected 2010/2012 ... | reverse complement strand
AGCGGTCTTTCTTTTTCCCTCTTTTTCTTTCTCCGGAGAAAGAAAAAGAGGTTATAGGCGACGCAGTCGGAAAATCTCTGCCAGCTGCCCCTGCCCCAAATCAACATCCACCCCACAAAAAACCAAAAAGCGAGAGCGATCATGACCACACTTACACTTAACCTCGGCGAAAACAGCTACGACATTCACATAGGCGGCGGGCTTATATCCGTTGCCGGGGAGTTCTTCAGCCTCGGCAGGAAGGTTCTTGTCGTCACCGACAGCGGCGTGCCGGCGGGATATGCCAAAGCCGTTGCGGAGCAGTGCCGCGAGGCGCACACCGTCACGGTGAAGCAGGGAGAGGGCTCAAAGACCGTGCCTGTGTTCGAGAACCTCTGCCGCGAGATGATGAAGCACGGCTTCACACGGAAGGACTGCGTCGTGGCGGTCGGCGGCGGAGTCGTCGGAGACCTTGCCGGCTTTGCGGCGGCATCGTATATGCGTGGGATAGACTTTTACAACGTCCCGACGACCGTCCTGTCCTCCGTCGATTCGTCGATAGGAGGAAAGACCGGGGTGAACCTTGACGGCATAAAAAACATAATCGGCGCGTTCTGTCAGCCGAAAGGTGTCATTGTCGATCCGGCGCTGACGAAAACGCTCCCGGCGCGTCAGGTGTCAAACGGGCTTGCGGAGGCGGTCAAGATGGCGCTGACCTTCGATCCCGACCTTTTCGCGCTGTTTGAGAACGGCGACCCGGCAAAAGACCTTGAAAAAATCATCGTCCGGTCGCTCCGCCTGAAGGCCGACGTTGTCGGTAAGGACGAGAAGGAAGCCGGGCTCCGCAGGGTGCTGAATTTCGGCCACACGATAGGTCACGGGATAGAGAGCCTCGGACTCGGCTATTACCACGGCGAGTGCGTCGCGCTCGGAATGATCCCCATGTGCTCTTCGGAGGTCAGAGCGCGCCTTATCCCGGTGCTTGAAAAGCTGAACCTGCCGGTAAGCGCGCAGTTTGACCGCAAAAGGGCACTTGAGGCAATTCTTCACGACAAAAAATCCGGCGGCGGCTGCATTTCGGCGGTGTTCGTTGATAAAATCGGCAGCTTCAGAATAGAAAACATAACCCCCGCAAGGATCGCGGAGCTGCTTGACGGAGCACTGAAATGAAAGACGCGGCGATAAAAATCGAAAAATGCCGTCTGCGCGGAACGGTTAAAGCGCCGCCGTCAAAAAGCGAGTCGCACAGGCTTCTCATTGCCGCCGGACTTGCCGATGGGACAAGCACGGTGCGCGGTGTCGGCGGCTCAGAGGACATAAACGCAACGCTTGACTGCCTGTCGGCGCTCGGTGCGGAGTATTCAAGGAGCGGAGACGTGATAACCGTGAAGGGCGCCGACCCGAAAAAGCGGGGATCTGCCGTTTTCCCCTGCCGCGAAAGCGGAAGCACGCTGAGATTTTTCATCCCGATAGCCCTGCTTTCCGGGAACGACGCGGATTTTACCGGCTCCGAAAGGTTGTTTCAGCGTCCGCTCAGCGTTTACAGCAACATCTGCCTCGGTCAGGGGCTGCCCTTCGGGGTAACTGAGTCGGGAATAACCGTCGCAGGTCCAATTGAAGGCGGGTATTTCAGAGTCCCCGGCGACATTTCAAGCCAGTTCGTCAGCGGGCTGATGTTCGCGCTCCCGCTGACCGACGGCTACAGCGTCATCGAGCTTCAGCCGCCCGTTGCGTCAAAGCCGTATATCGACATGACCTCCGAGGCACTTTCGGCATTCGGTGTCACCGCCGAACTCAACTCCGATATGAAGGTCATTATCCCCGGCGGGCAGAGGTATTCGCCGTGCGATGTCACCGTCGAGGGCGACTGGTCGAACGCCGCGTTCTTTCTTGCACTTGCTGCTCTCGGAAACGATATTGAGGTCGGGGGGCTGGAGTACGAAACACTTCAGGGCGATGCGGTCATAAGAAGGCTCCTCTGCCGTCTTGTGCGGGGAAAGCCGACCATCGATATCACCGACTGCCCCGACCTTGCACCGGTGCTTATGGCAACGGCGGCGGCGCTGAACGGCGTGACCCTCACCGGAACCGACCGGCTGAAGATAAAAGAGAGCGACCGCGGGCAGGCAATGGCAGACGAGCTCGCAAAATTCGGCGTCCCTGTGACTGTCGGCGACGATTTCATAACAGTGGCCGCCCCGAAAATACTGAAAAAGCCAAATGTCCCGATAAACGGTCACAACGACCACAGGATAGTCATGGCAAATGCCGTCCTCCTCACCGTGACCGGCGGGGAGATCGTCGGCGCCGACGCGGTGAACAAGAGCTACCCGGAATTTTTTGACGATCTGGCGGCTCTTCGCGCGGAATAACCACAGAAATCACTCCGGGAATGCCCGGAAAGACAAGGAAAAGGAACAATGATACCCGGCAGAAACAGGATACTGATAGTAGGCCTCGGCCTTATGGGCGGAAGCTATGCTATCGCACTCAAAAAGAAGAATTACAGCGTCGGCTGTATAACCCTCGACCGCGACTCGGTGGATTACGCACTTGAAAACGGAATAATCGACTACGGCACCACGGAGGTCGACCCGGAGATCATCGCGGGCGCGGATGTGATAGTCTTTGCGCTGTATCCGCACGTTTTTGTCGACTGGATAGAAAAAAATCAGAAATATTTCCGTCCCGGGACGGTGATAACCGACGTGACCGGAGTAAAGAGCGCGATAGTGTACAGAATACAGTCGATGCTCCGCCCGGACGTGGAATTCATCGCCGCCCACCCGATGACGGGACGCGAGGTGTACGGCGTCAGAAACAGCACCGACCGCTCCTTCTGCGAGGCGAACTACATCGTCACCCCGACGGAAAAGAACACGCAGGGCGCCATTGAGCTTGCAAAGGAGCTCGGGCGCGACATGGGCTTTGCACGGATAGTTGAGCTGACCCCGGAGAAGCACGACGAGGTGATAGCCTTCGTTTCACAGCTTGCTCACTGCATTGCGATAACGCTGATGACCTGCAACGGTCTTGAACGGCTTGAGGATTTCACCGGAAACTCCTTCCGCGACCTGACGAGGATCGCGCACATAAACGAAAATATGTGGAGTGAGCTGTTTCTGCTGAACAAAAAGGCACTGCTGAACGAAATGGAGCTTTTCACGCGCCAGTTTGAGAAGCTGAAGCGCAGCATAGCAGACGGTGACCTTGACACAATGAAGGACATAATGCGCCGCTCGACCGAACGCCGCGACGCTTTTGACGCAGATAAATGATATCCCGGATGCCGGAGAAAGGAAGTAATACATCATGAACATGGAATTTTACAGAAAGCTGACCATCCCGAAGGAGATAAAGGAACAGTATCCCCTCTCCCCGGAGCTTGCCGCGCTGAAGAAAGCGGAAGATGAGGAGATAAAAAAGATTTTTACCGGTGAGTCGCGGAAATTTCTGCTTGTCATCGGTCCCTGCTCAGCCGACCACGAGGATTCGGTCATTGACTATATTTCCCGCCTCCGCAGGGTGCAGGACAGGGTCAGCGACAGGATCGTCATCGTGCCGCGCATATACACGAACAAGCCCAGAACGACCGGCGACGGCTACAAGGGTATGCTCCATCAGCCCGACCCGAGTGAGCGCCCGGATATGCTGAAGGGGCTTATCGCCGTCCGTTCGCTTCACATGAGGGCACTTTCCGAAACAGGCTTTTCCTGCGCCGACGAGATGCTTTATCCGGAAAACCACCGCTACCTGTCCGACGTGCTTTCGTACGTTGCCGTCGGTGCGCGGTCGGTGGAGGATCAGCAGCACCGCCTCTGCGCGAGCGGTCTTGACATTCCCTGCGGAATGAAGAACCCGACGAGCGGAGACATCTCGATAATGCTCAATTCGATAACCGCCGCTCAGCATTCGCACACCTTTATCTACCGCGGCTGGGAGGTCAGATCCCTCGGGAATCCGTTTGCCCACGCCATTCTCCGCGGATATGTGGACGACCACGGCATCGCGCATCCTAATTATCACTATGAGGACCTTATGGGACTGTTTGAGGCATACTCGGCAAAGGGACTGACGAACATGGCTGTTCTTGTCGATACCAACCACGCAAACTCCGGAAAGAAGTGGTTCGAGCAGATCAGGATAGCAAAGGAAGTGCTTCACAGCTGCCGCTATTCCGACGATGTCCGCTCGCTTGTCAAGGGGCTGATGATCGAAAGTTATATCGAGGACGGCGCGCAGAAGATCGGCGAGAATATCTACGGCAAATCGATAACCGACCCCTGCCTCGGCTGGGACAAGACTGAAAAGCTGATATACGAGATAGCCGACGTTCTCTGACAGAATATCTGAAATCCCGCCTTTCCCGGCACCGGAGAGAGAGCGGGATTTTTTTCGGAGCAGGCAAAAAAACTGTTGACAAACGCGTTATCGTATGATATAATAATTAAGGTTAGCATATGCTAACTGAATAATAAGGTGCTGAATCGGAGCCGGACGGCTCTTTATTGAAGAACATGAGTTATCATACGCTAACCAAGGGGGGGCGACAGATGAGCGTAGTTATTGTCGGAGGAAACGAATGTATGGTCAGGCGTTATACCGACCTCTGCAAGGAGTACAACTGCAAGGCAAAGGTATATCCCAAAATGACAAACGGCCTGAAGGAGGTCGGAAGCCCGGATCTTATGATACTCTTCACCGGAACCGTATCGCACAAAATGGTAAAGTGCGCGCTGAGCGAGATCGGCGTGGGAACAAAAATAGCACGGAGCCATACAAGCTCGGTCTCGGCTCTCAGCAATATTCTTGATGCCCATGTGGGGTGCAGGGAGTGATTCCGGGGGATGTCTGTCGGGGTTTGTTTTACTTACAGAGATTTTCCGACTGCGTCGCCTATAACCTCTTTTTCTTTCTCGGAGAAAGAAAAAGAGGGAAAAAGAAAGACCGCTCAGGGGGTTCCGCCGCGAAGTGAGATTCATTATATCGCCGCAGGAAGGGGCGGCGACACAATGAACTCAATGCGGCTGCACCCCCCGAGACCCCCCGAGGAACGGGCAAGCTGGGAGAGGTAGCCAACAGAGATATTGTGCACAGCGGAAAAAGTTTCTGTATTCGGGGCAAAACGTGTTTGTTCGGCAAGCCGCGCAGCCCTCAGAGGGGAAGGCTTGTCATATGCTTCGTCATCAGCACCGCGTCCTCTTTCGGGAAGCGGTAATATCCCTTGCGTTTGCCGTCCTTGGTGAAGCCGCATTTTTCGTAGAGGGCGATTGCCGGGAGGTTTGATTCCCTGACCTCAAGATGCAAAGCCTCGGCGCCGCGCCTTTCCGCGTCGGTTATCAGAAAGTTCATTATCATAAGCCCTATCCCCCGTCCCCGGTACTCCGGAAGAACGGCAACGGTCGCAATCTCCGCCGAGTCGCAGACGGTGAACATCCCGCCGTACCCGCAGACCCTTCCCGTCACGGGGTCGATCGCGGCATAAAACGAATACATCCCGTTCTCCGCCGCCGAGAAAAACGATGCCTCGCTCCACGGGTCGGAAAAGCAGAGAGCCTCAATGGCGGCGATCTCTCCGATGCGGGAGTGCTCAAGCGGGACGACCGTTATTCCGTCAGCTCTGCGTTCCATTTCCGGTGCCTGAGCTTTCCTCCGGCGCGTTTGTCCCGGTGTCCGGACTGCTATCCTTCGGTTTGTCGGTTTCACTGCCCGTTCCTTCGAGATATCCGGCAACTATGCCGTCGGCTTCGACGCATCTGCCGGTCCCGCGGTCATAGTAATACCGTCCGGAATCGCTGACGATGTAATTGATGTTGTAATATATCCAGCTGTACCTCGGCGACGATATCCGCAGGGTGTAGACCGCCTCCGACGATTCCGGATATCCGGCATCCGGCGCGTTCAGGATCCTGTGAACTATGCTGTCAACGTCATTTCTGTCCTGAATGTCAGCCATTCTGACGACTGCCTTTGAGTTGTCCCGGCAGACCTGTATCCGGTTCGGGTAAAAATCCTCAAGCGCCGGCAGGCTTATGTCCTCGCGGTAATAAACTCCTGTGCACGCGTAATAATCGTCCGACAGCAGGATGTATTCCGCCAGCCACTCGGAGGTGCTTTTCCCGGTCAGCGGGTAGACGTAGTTGCCCGACAGCCTGCCGTACGGCTTCTGCGTGTACGACACCGGCTCGTAATTCTGCGGCGCGGCAAGGTAATATATGCCGGTCGAACGGTCAACGTACCGGTCTCCCTCAGCCTCGATTTTCGCGTAATGCGGCAGGGCTGCTGTCACCCACACCGCGATTACGGCAACAAGGCATACGGCGGCGACGGCTATGGCAATATTTCTTTTTTTGGTCTTCTGCTTTTTTCTCTCGGCCTTTCTGTCGGCTATGAGAGCGTTGTCGCGGACTCTGTTTCCCAATTTTCGTGACCTCAGTAACCGAATTTCCCGCTCAGGCTGTCGTCGTCGGCGATCCAGTCGGAGACGCTGATTATCCTGTAATCCGTGTGGCTGTCTCTCACGATGACTGTTGAGATTCCCGCGTTTATCACCTGCCGCTTGCACATTGCGCAGGACGAGGTTCCGGAGATCAGCTCCCCGGTCTTGGGATCGACGGACGCCATATACAGCGTGGAGCCGATCATTTCCTCCCGCGATGCGGAGATTATCGCGTTTGCCTCCGCGTGGATCGAGCGGCACATTTCGTATCTTTCTCCGCGGGGGATGTTCAGCTTGTCCCTCAGGCAGAAGCCGAGGTCGCAGCAGTTTTTCCTGCCCCTCGGTGCGCCGTTGTAGCCGGTCGCCACGATGCAGTCGTCCTTGACTATTATCGCCCCGTAGTGCTTCCGCAGGCAGGTGCTGCGCTTTGACACCGTCTCGGCGATGTCAAGGTAGTAATTTATCTTCGATACCCGTTCCATTATGTTCCTCCGGTCAGAGAGTTTTTACGAATTCTTTCAGGTAGGCGGTGAATTCCGCGCCGATCTCCGGGTGCTTTACCGCCTGCTCGACGTTTGCCGTCATGAAACCGAGCTTTGAGCCCATGTCGTAGCGCTTGCCCTCGAAATCAACGCCGGTCATGCCGCTTCGGTGGCAGATCACCTTCATTGCGTCGGTCAGCTGAAGCTCCCCGCCGGCGCCGGGAGGGGTCACCTCAAGGATGTCGTATATCTCAGGTGTGAGAAGCACCCTTCCGAGGATGGAGTAATTCGTCATTATCTGCTCCGGCTTCGGCTTTTCGATCATGTCGAATATGTGGTACATATTTCCGTCAAGCCGGTCCATGCCCATGGTACAGTAACGGCAGACCAGCTCCGGAGCGACCTCCTTGATGCCGGCGGCGGGAAGTCCGTATTTTTCGTAAGCCGATATCAGCTGAGCGCATACCGGGGTCTCTGAGAAGATTATATCGTCGCCGTAAAGCACCGCAAACGGCTCGTCTCCGGTGAAGGACCTTGCGCGGTAGATGGCGTGCCCCAGACCCTTTGCCTCATGCTGACGCAGAAAGGTGATGTTTGCGATTTCGGCGATCTTCCGCAGCTCCCCGATTTGCTTTTCCTTCCCGCCGGCGCGGAGCTTGTCCTCGTACTCGGGGGAATAGTCGAAATAGTCCTCGATCATTCCCTTGTTTCTTCCGGTGATGATAAGGATGTCGGTGATACCGCTCTTTGCAGCCTCCTCGACAAGATACGATATCGCGGGACGGTCAACTATCGGAAGCGCCTCCTTCGGCACGGAGCGGGCTATCGGAAGCATACGTGTGCCGAGTCCCGCCGCGGGGATCACTGCTTTTGTTACTTTCATGGTGGTGGTTATCCTTTCGGGAAGTAATTATTTTAATGGTTTGCTGTCGGGGGTGCGACGGAGATTTCACGACTGCGCCGAAGCCTACCCGTTTTTCTTTCTCCGCAGAAAGAAAAACGGGAGAAAAAGAAAGACCGCTCAGGGGACTGCGCCGCTGAGTGAGCCCCGATTTACTCCGGCGAACAGAGATGAAGTCAAAAGCCGGGGCTCAATGCGGCTCCGCCCCCCGAGACCCCCGGGGGAACGGGTGCGACCGGTGGCGGCAGCGCTTGAGATGTAGTGCACAGCGGAAAAAGTTTCTGTATTCGGGGCAAGACTTGTTTGCTCAGTGAGCCGCGCGGCACGACCCCGCCGCGCGGGATTTGTTCGCGGCAGGACGTTTAAAAGGTGTACTCTGACCTGTCCGCATTGTGCGACCTGTACCCCATCCTTCCCGCTGATACCACATGCGGTTGTGGTGTCTCCCCCACAAAGCGGGGGGGCAAGGGGGTATCCCCCTTGCAGCTCTTTCTTTCCCCCGTTTTTCTTTCTCCGGAGAAAGAAAAACGGACAGGCACTGACGCAGTCGGAAAATCTCTGTATCCCGGTATTTAAATATTCCCGCTCGAAAAATCCGTCCGGTTTTCCGTATTACATTACAGTATACCACAGAATGCGCCGCTGTTACAAGAGCTTTTCGGGATTTTTTTGTCCGATATTGTCTTATACTCCCGCGCGGGAGGCAATTTCCTCTGAAAAATTCTTATCGCACTGGATCCTGACTGCGGAAAGCTCTCCGTTTGTCTCGAAAAGCAGGATATACGATTCGCGAGGGAACATATCGGCGCACAGGCTCATTCTGACAGACGGGGAGCCGTATTTTTCGCGGAGATCGCGGTATTTCATGTACGGGATCACGCCGGTCAGGTTTTTCAGGCTCAGGGTGACGACCGGGATCCGCTTTTTGCCCTGAGTCCGGACGACCGTTATCCGGTTGCGGATGAATATCTCCTCATGCGGGTCGAGTATGTACTCATACCCGGTCAGAAGGTATCTCTGCGACACGTACACCACGCCGACGATCGCGCCGAACATGATTAGCTGCCACAGCCCCTTCCAGCCGATGCCGAGCGACGAGAACACCCCGGTGACGGTCGCAAGGATGAGGAGGATCACGCAGACGACCTTTGCCGTGCCGCGGGTCCTCGGACAGACGTATGTCATTTCAGTATTCCCCCTCATAATCACAGATGTTTGTTAAAATATCCTGCCCGCGGAGCGTGACCGTTGCGTATGTCGGGCGGATCCGGTCGCCGATGCTTCCGGGGTTGAGTATCCGGAGCGGCGTTTTTCCGTTCTCTCCGGGGATAAATCTGTCGTCCGTTTCGTGCGTGTGACCGTACATGACGATGTCCGCACCGCGGTTGGAGGCTATGGCTTCAAGCGCCGCCGTGCCGTGCTTCACTCCCGCCGTATGCCCGTGCATAATGAGGAATTTCCTGCCGAGGAGCGTGAATTCCCGTGTGTACGGCAGATCGGAGGGAAAAAAGTCGCAGTTTCCCCTGACGTAAATGTAAAGCCGCCTTCTTCTGTCGGTCTTTTCGATCGACTCAATATCGTTTGCGCCGTCTCCGAGGTGGATGACGACGTCAGCACCTGTGCTGTCGATGATATCTCTCATCCTTGCGGAATTTCCGTGCGAGTCGGAAAAAACAACTATATCCAGACTATCCATGTCAAGAAACACCGTCCTGTATCTTCGCTGATACCCCTCCGGGGGTAACGTTTTTATAATTATAGCATAGAATATTATCGATTACCACACTAATCTGAAAATTCTGTTCCGGAAAACCGGTTTTTTCGGTGCCCGGAGGAAAGGAATTCTGTCATGGAGATCAACAAGGAGACACTGGATAAGATAAAGGCGCTTGACGAGGAACAGCTCCGCGCCGCAATCGGCGACATTGCCGACGCTCTCGGAGCGACGCCGCAGCAGAAAAGGCGGGCGCAGAACAATTCCGGGATGATCAGAAAGAAGATCCTGTCGGCAAACGGCAGGGAGCTTCAGCGTCAGCTCGGAAAGATGACGCCCGGACAGCGGGAAGAGATAGCAAGAAAGCTGAAGCTGTAAACCGGCGCGGGGAGGGTTCGGATTTTGGACGGAAACATATCGGAAATGCTGAAAAGCGTGCTCGACGACCCCGGAGCGATGAAAAAGCTGATGGGAGTTGCAGAGAACCTGATGGGAAGCGGCGGGGCGCAGGAAAAGCCCGACTGTCAGCCTCCCTCACCTCCACCGCCCCCGCCGCCGGAGAGGTGCAGGCCGGGGACTGACGAGAGGATCGCGCTTATTGCGGCGCTCCGTCCGTATCTTTCGGAGGAGCGGCGGCAGACGGCGGACGGACTTATAAAAATGCTGAAGATGCTGCGGCTTGCCGATATCGATAAGCTGATGAAGGGAAAGGGGGCGGAGTGATGTACACAAGGAGCTATTCAAAGGGCGAGGCAAGGACACAGCTCCCACCGGATTACGGCGGGACTGCGCTGGTCATAGGGCCGCCGCCTCCGTCTCAGCGCGGAGCTCCGGCACCGGCAGAGAGAAGCCCGAGGCGGTCGGTCGTCCCGTGTCAGGACTGCACCGGCGAGCCGGAAAAGCCGGAGGACGGAAAAATGCCGTTTATTCCGCCGTCCTGCGACGGGTGTCCGGAGGGGTCATGTCCCGGCGGCACGCCTTCCGAAAACGGCGGCTGCCGTCCGGAGCAGCCGCAGGGAGGGATTTTCCCCGCGTCGCTTTTTGACCCGGGGCAGCTGAAAAACGACGATCTGCTTCTTCTCGGGCTGATTTTCCTGATGCTGAAGGAGGGCGGGGACAGGGAAGGATGCCGGGAGATGCTGCTTATTCTTGCGGTGCTGTATCTGGCGGGGGTGAAGTGAGGTTTTTGTCTGTGTATGGCTGTCGGGGTTTGCTTTATCGACAGAGATTTTGTGACTGCGTCAGAGCCTATCCGTTTTTCTTTCTCCGCAGAAAGAAAAAGAGGGAAAAAGAAAGACCGCTCAGGGGGCTGCGCCGCGAAGTGAGATTCATTATGTCGCCGCCGGGGAAGCGGCGACACAATG
>ERZ827512.3522-NODE-3522-length-10884-cov-3.839782_pt1 | contig 10884 bp, 9 predicted proteins | sample MGYA00519916_ERZ827512 | MGnify/ENA primary metagenome ERZ827512 (study PRJEB31778, sample SAMEA3449335) | human gut metagenome | biome: human gut; feature: human-associated habitat; material: faeces | place: United Kingdom | collected 2010/2012 ... | reverse complement strand
GAATAGCCAAAGGAATCGCCGGACCGCTGAAAGCGCTGGCAGACAGACTGGATGGCTTCGCAGCAGGTGATCTGACATCTGATTTCCCCAAAGTGGAGACAGAGGACGAAATGGCAGCGATGAACCGTGCGGCTACAGCAATGGCGACAAACCTCAGGATGATCATCGAGGATATCAACCAGGCATTAAACGCTATGGCAAACGGCGACTGGACAGTGAAGTTCCGTTATCCCGATCTCTATGTGGGCGATCTGGATGAACTAAAAGAAGCGCTGAGAGATATTAAGTATAAGATGAATGAGGCACTGTACAATGTCAATGAAGTATCCGGACAAGTATCCATGGGTGCCGGAAGTCTGGCAGATGCGGCGCAGTCTCTGGCTGAGGGGGCAACCGAACAGGCAGGAGCCGTACAGGAGCTTCAGGCGACGATTACCAATATTACTTCTATGGTAGACAATACCGCAGAACATACGAAGAATTCCAGCAGACAGGCACAGGAATATTCAGCTAAGGCGGATGAAGGACGTACCGAAATGAATCACCTGATGGAAATCATGGGTCGGATCAATGAAACTTCCGAGAAGATCAGCAATATCATCGGCGAGATCGAAGATATTGCAAGCCAGACCAATCTGCTGTCCCTGAATGCTTCCATTGAAGCAGCCAGAGCCGGAGAAGCCGGCAGAGGCTTTGCTGTTGTGGCAGATCAGATCGGTAAGCTGGCAGAGCAGAGTGCTCAGTCCGCAGTCAATACCAGAAATCTGATCGGCGATACCCTGGAGGAGATCCATGCCGGCAATGAAGCTGTGGATCATGCATCCCAGACCTTAAGTGTTATCGTGGACGGTGTCCGCAAGATCGCACAGGATTCCGAGGAACTGACCCAGATCGCAGATACCCAGGCGGATGCCATGAATCAGGCGGAGAGCGGTGTGAACCAGATTTCCGAGATCGTACAGTCCAATTCTGCGGCAGCAGAAGAGCTCTCTGCTACCAGTGAAGAACTGTTGGCGCAGTCTGAGAATATGACCAATCTTGTAAAACAGTTCAAACTGATCGATGAGGAGAAGATTCAGGCGAGAAAAAAGGAGGTTAAGCATGCCGGTATTTGATTTCAGCAGTACTCCGGAAAATGAAAAGAAGCAGGATCCTATATGCACCTATACTACGTTTCGCTCCAATGAGGGATCAGCCTCTGCGGAGAAACCGATTTTGATTCTGGATAACAGCAGTGAAAAATGGAACCATCATGCCGTAGGTGTATTCGGTAATCAGAGCAAACGGACCAATTTCGAATTTAAAGAGGAAGGCAGCAGCGCTTATGCCGATATTTTACAGATTGATGCCCGTTTTGTCAGTCTGATCCGCTGGCTTGGTGAGAACCACATTAACGTGCGTCTCTCCGGAGAAAACAGGAATGACGGCTATGCAGTATATAAGATCCGTGAGACAGCTTTCGGTGGGGGCACCAAGCTGTCTGCAGAGGATGGATTTTTACAATTCATGATGGAGCGGCTGTTTTTAAGCAGTGCTCCCGCGGAAGAAGAACAGGGCGAGGACGAAGGGGAAGACGGCGATGATATGAAACTTACCAGCCTTCAGAGTATCTCCGATTTCATGACCTGTGCCGGAAGGACCATGCCGGAAAATATCCGCCTGTGGGCGAGAAGAAACCTGGCAGTGGCAAGATCCCACGAGGTATCTCCCGAGGAGAGAAGGCATGCACAGAGAGCCTTGTCCATTATGATGAACATTCAGTGGAAGGGCAACTATTTTGAGGCTATTGACCCCGTGGAAGCCAGACGGATCCTGGATGAGGAATTGTACGGCATGGAGCGGGTCAAACAGCGTATCATGGAGACCATCATCCAGATCAACCGTACCCACACTTTACCGGCCTATGGTCTGCTTCTGGTGGGACCGGCGGGAACCGGTAAATCCCAGATTGCTTATGCGGTGGCAAGGATTTTAAAGCTTCCCTGGACTACATTGGATATGAGTTCCATCAACGATCCAGAGCAGCTGACCGGAAGCTCCAGAATCTACGCCAATGCCAAACCCGGTATCATCATGGAAGCTTTTTCCATGGCGGGAGAATCCAATCTGGTATTTATCATCAACGAGCTGGACAAAGCGGCCAGCGGCAAAGGTAACGGCAATCCGGCGGATGTATTGCTTACCTTGCTGGATAATCTGGGATTTACGGACAACTATATGGAATGTACCGTGCCGACCTTCGGGGTCTATCCGATTGCAACGGCTAACGATAAGGAGCAGATCAGTGCCCCGTTAATGTCGCGTTTTGCAGTGATCGATATACCGGATTACACACCGGAGGAGAAGAAGATTATTTTCTCCAGATTCGCCTTGCCAAAGGTACTGAAACGCATCGGACTGCAGGCAAACGAGTGCACTATCACCGAAGAGGGACTGGAGGCGGTGGTGGAGATCTATTCCAACACCAGCGGTATCCGTGATCTCGAGCAGGCGGCGGAGCATCTGGCTGCCAATGCCCTGTATCAGATCGAAGTGGACGGATTAACAGAAGTCGTATTTGACGCGGAAAAAGTGAAGAAATTATTTCTGTAAGTAAGAGAAGCAGGTAGTCGCAGGACGCGGTTGCCTGCTTTTTGTGCAGACTATTATAGAAAACGAGTAGAGGAGAGGGAACATGGCAAAGAAAGTATTAGTGATCACGGATGCACAGAACGAATTCATCACCGGAGCACTGGGCAACAAGGAGTGCGAGGCAGCGGTAAAAAATATCGTTGCTGCAGCCGAAAGCGGGGAATACTATAAGGTGATCATCACCAAGGATACCCATACGGCAGATTATCTGGACACCCAGGAAGGAAAAAGACTGCCCATTTTGCATGGACAGGAGGGGACAGCAGGGTATGAGATCCATCCGGATATTGTAAAGGCGGTGCGGGAGCAATATGCGCCGGAAAATGTGATCACGGTGAAAAAGCCAACCTTTGGCAGTCCGGAATTCGGAAAACTATTAAAAACCATCTGGGAAGAGCTGACGGCAGCAGGAGAGGCAGCAGAGGGGGAATATCCCATGGAAGTGGACTTTACCGGATTCTGTACCGGAATCTGTGTGTTAAGCAATGTAGTCATGGCAAAGGCATTTGTACCGGAAGCAAGAGTATGTGTTATCGAGAACGCCTGTGCCTGTGTGACTCCGCAGACCCACCAGACGGCGATTGCTGCCATGGGACCGATCCAGGTGGATGTCATTTAGAGAACATATCCTATTTACATAGCTGTGAATCTAAGAGAGAAAGAGGAAAAATCATGACACTACCACAGATCATCAACAGTTTACTGGAAAACGATATGTATAAGTTCTCTATGGGACAGTGCATTTACCACCAGTTCAGCGCGTATAAGACTACCTGGACGTTTAAATGCAGGAATACAGATGTACTTTTTACACCGGAGATGGTGGAAGAGATCAAGGCACAGATCCGGGCGTATTGTAGCTTACGTTTTACGGAGGAAGAATTGAATTATCTGGAAAATGTAAAATGGATCAAGGGTTCCTATGTGGATTTCCTGCGCCTGTGGCAGCCCAGATACGAAGATTTTGAGATTGGAAGGGATGCAGCCTGCGGTCTGACCATCGAGACAAAAGGCTCCTGGTTAAACACTTCCATGTATGAGATCCCGACTCTTGCCATCGTCAACGAAGTATTTTTCCGGATGAATTATGATTATAACAGACTGTATGCTTCCTTCCGGGAGCGGTTGGAGGATAAGATTCAGAAACTTGTAGATGGGACCTATTGTCTTGGTAATTTCAGTGAATTTGGACTGCGGCGCCGCCTGTCCGCGGAGGCACAGGAACTGGCGGTGCAGGAGCTGGTGGCGCACAATAAGGACTATCAGGATTCTGCCTGCATCGGTACTTCCAATGTCTATCTGGCGAAAAAATGGAATGTGACACCGGTGGGTACCATGGCGCATGAATGGATCATGTGTACCGGGCAGGGCAATCACAAGCACAATCCGGCATATTCCAACTGGTATGCCCTGGATGCCTGGGTGAAAGAGTATGGCATTTTGAACGGAATTGCTTTGACGGATACGATCACCACAGATTGTTTCCTGAAAGATTTCCAGCTGACCTATTCCACTCTGTTTTCCGGCGTGCGGCATGACAGTGGGGATCCCTTTGCATGGGGGGAGAAGCTGATATCTCATTATGAATCTCTGGGGATTGACCCGAAGCGCAAGACCCTGCTGTTCAGTGACAGTCTGGACTTTGCACGGGCAGATGAACTGCGTAAGGCATTCCGGGACAGGGTGACGGTGGCTTTCGGTATCGGAACCTATATTGCCAATGATACCTGCGAGGAACCGTTGAATATTGTCATGAAGACCACTGCCTGCAACGGCATGGATGTGGCAAAGATCTCCGATACTCCCGGCAAGGAAATGTGTAAGAATGCGGATTACGTGGATTATCTCACCAGATGTATCAGGTGGAGACTGGAACATGACAGATAGGAAGCAGCAGAAAATCAGAAACGGCGGGAATACAGCATGGATGAAAAAAACAGAATAGAAAACAGAATCGGTGTGCTGGATGGAATCCGTGCCATAGCCATCGGGATGGTAGTGTGGTTTCATTTCTGGCAGCAGACATGGCTGACACCGTATCTTCGGATTCCAACAGAGTACACAAAATATATTGGAATCACAGAGATCAACCTTGCCGGATGGGTCAGGTATGGATTTATTTTTGTGGATATGATGATCCTGCTCAGCGCATTCTGCAATTTTTATCCTTATGCAAGATCTATTGTTCTGGGAGAGGACTGGCCGGATACGAAGACATTTTACAGAAAGAGGGCAGCAAGAATACTGCCTTCTTACTATTTTATGTTGGCAATCGATCTGTTTTTCTATATTTTACCGGGACATAAATATCGGAATGTGGGAGCATTGTGCAAAGATATTGTGACACATGTATTTTGCGTTGCACCAAACTGGTCGGACACTTATATATCCACCTCTTTTAACGGCGTGTTATGGACGGTACAGATGGAAGTGATCTATTATCTGCTGCTGCCGTGGATTGCAAGATTGTTCCGCAAGTGGGCCTTTGCCACTTATAGTGTGATGTTGATGATTTCCGTTACAAGTACTGCGGTAATTCTGAACTGTTTTGCGGGAAAAGAGAGAAATTATGGAAATAATCTTCTGACGTTTATGGGAATCTATGCCAATGGCATGCTTTGCTGCATCCTGTATGTCATGTGGAAGAAATATGTGACAGAAAATAAATACTCGCGGCTGGCAGGAACAGTGATCTCTGTTTTGTGTATTTTTCTGATGAACGGGATGATTCATAAATACGACGGGGATGTGAATCTGCAGGCAGTTCAGTTGCAGAGCCGGCTGGTGCAGTCGTTTCTGTTTGCATTGTTCCTTTTCAGTACGGCCTGTGCGGGAGAATATTATCAGAAACTATATTCCAACCGGGTGGCATCACTTTTTTGCAAATTTTCCTATAATCTGTATCTCTGGCATCAGATGATCGCCGTCTGGCTGAAAGAAAAAAGAATTCCTTATTGGAGCGGGGATACGCCGCCAAATATGACAGGTGACCGTGTATGGCAGTGGAAATATCAGATACTGATTATCGTGGTGTCTGCGGCGGTGGCGGTAGCGGTTACTCTGATCGTGGAAATTCCTGCGGCCCGATATCTGCTGAAAGACAGGGACAGCCATAAGGAAGAAGGAAAACAGCATGACAGGATATGAACATATTGAGCACACGTTTGCACCAGTGTACGATGCGGATTCGCTGGTGCTGATCCTGGGAACATTGCCCTCGGTGAAATCCCGGCAGAACCATTTTTATTACGGACATAAGCAGAATCGTTTTTGGAAAGTGATGGCAGATCTGTGCGGGGAACCGGTGCCGGAGACTATAGAGGAGAAAAAGAAAATGCTACTGGCTCATCACATTGCCGTCTGGGATGTAATCCAGAGCTGCGATATTAAGGGATCCAGCGACAGTAGCATCCGCAATGTGGAGCCGACGGATATTCGAAGGATTTTGGCGGAATCACAGATCACGCGGATCTATGCCAACGGTAACAAAGCAGGAGAACTTTATCGAAAATATCAGCTGCCCCTGACCGGCATAGAAGCCACGGTGCTGCCCTCCACCAGCCCGGCCAATGCGGCATGGAGGCTGGAGAGTTTGTGCGAAGTGTGGCGGGAGACGATAGTACTTTTATAATTTTTGAAAAAACGACAAAAAATGAAAGTACTATTGACAATTCATGAGATGTTTTATATAATTTATGAAATGATACCAAAAGTATCAAAAGCAAAAGGGGATTATCGTATAGAACAGACCGCGCATCTAATAAGGATGCGCGGTCTGTTTTTATGGGAAATACATATATCGGTCATGTTTAGTATGTAGTCGTTTTAAGGAAGGACGACAGTAGCAGATATGTATCGTAGCATTGTCTGGTGGAGAAATGCTATAGGCGAGTGTAAAAGTTTAGAGAAAAGCTAGTAAAAATAGAATATATAGTAAAATATAATTTAGTAAAGTATGATTGACTAAAATACAAATTGACGTTCCGTGGAAGATAATTTGCAGATAATTTTGATATTTGTTTGCAATGAATAAATCGGAATGTAAATTTTAAATTTAAGAAAATGGAATACTTGCCTCGCGGATTAAGTTATAGATATTTTGGAATTTTGCAGGTTCACTTTGGCGTGCGGCAATCAGAAGTCCTTGCAATCGGGCCTTTGACTGAAGATTTTTTGGATTCTGACTGAAGTATTTCCATTCGCTGATTACATTAAGACTTAATGAATTTTTGATTTTTAAGTTTCCATTAGACGATATAACGACACCAGTGATAAGCTTAGGATATTTTTTGGTATAGTATTTTACTTTGTTACGTGAAAGTCGGTATAAGTTTTTAGAGATAATTTTATATATTACTTGTTTTTGAGTATGAGAAATTATGTGTTGTGAAGAAAAGGTGACGTCATCAACATACACGGACATAGTAATATTATTTTTATCACAAAAATTCTGTAAAGAATCAAACATTTTATGGTTCACCAAATAAGATAATATCTGACTTGCGGGAGACCCGGAGATTAAATGGTTTGGTGTTTTAATTTTCTTTGATATTAAAAAAGCATTTACAGATTCAACGTTTTCAATGCTACATTTTGACAAGTCTACTGTCAACAAATTAGTTAAAATATTTGCAATATCAGGAGAGGTTTTTAGTGACTCTATAAAAAAATTGTATACAGTATTGCGTGTGATACAAGGAAAAAAGGCACACAAATCAATTTTGAAGACATATTTATTACCGCTATGTAGTTTTGCATTTCCTATATATGATTTCCCTTTTATCCCAGAAAAAATATTAGCTGGAACAATGATTTTATTTAATTCATTTTTAATATGTCGTTGAATGGTTTTTAGTTCTTCAGAAGGAACTTCAATTAAACGAGGTTTGGGATCTGTTTGTATATATGGAGAAATTTGTTTGGAAACATAAGATTGTTTTAAAAATTGCCTGTTGTGGATATGTAATAAACTCAATAAATATTTCTTTGAAGTTAGTTTATATAGGTTCGAATGAATAGGGTTAATCATAAAATTCCCTCATTTCAAATTAAATGCTGGTGTTTAGCAATTGCGTACTATGCTGATAAATAAACGAATAAATTCAGCACGAGTAGTAGGATCACAAATAGACATAACCAGTGTAAGACAAATAATAGCGATAATGATGCAGATTAAAGATTTGCCATCAAGTTTAATGTTACTAAGTATGTTGACATTTATAGTAACATTAGGTTTATCCGCTTTCTTTTTCATAGAGATCACCTCCTTGTTATTATTGGCTCCATATAGGAGTCTCCCTAATCCTCAAATAACAAAGAGATTGTTATAGCGTATATCTATTGTTCTCACACCAGCATATTTCTTCTCCCTATGAGCACTTATATACGTTTATGATGCGAAAAAAGTAAGTATAGCACCACCTAAGCCCCCTCTCCGGGAACTGCGGTACAGACTTGGTACTCTTAGGGGATATGGGCGGCATAGACTGTGAGATGCAGTCGCGTCCTTAAAAATACATATTGAGTAGTCAATATGTACCATTCGTCTTAGACGAACCAAATGGGAGTAAATCTGCTATTTACACTGGCAATAATATTATACAGCACTAATATAAAAAATCAATCGAAAAAGAACGCTTGTTCCCTACTGGCTTTTTATTTTATCTAAGGAAGCAAGTGCTGTCAGATATGATACTCTATTGGCAAGGGATAAAAATAAAGCGAATGACAGGCATGAAATAGTAATCGTTATATTGACTAATAGAACTTTTATGGAATATCATGAATATGAGATTAAGATGATTGATGAAATAGGAATAAATAAGGTAAAAATATACGAGAATTAAAGAGCTATAAAGCAGAAGATATTGGAAAAGGGGATTTACGATGGCAGTTGCAAAACCAATTATAAGACAGATAAAAGACAACAGTGAATCATTAGATTTCTTTGAAACTGTTTCACTTCCTTCCGAAGATGAGAAAACACGGAAAATCATTATGGATTTTCCCACAGTTTATATACATAACTGGAAAGACTCCGGTGATTTTGAGGTGTATGTAGGGGAGTCCAATAATATCTTTAAAAGAACACGCCAACACTATGATACAGCGAATGACAGAACACAATGGCAGAGTAAATTATTGGAAAAGGATTCCAGCTTGTTCATTATTGGACACGAACATTTTAATAAATCATTGACATTGGATATTGAAAATCGGTTAATGCACTATATGATGAGCGCTGATCATGTAAGGCATGTACATAATTTGAGAGATAATCCGCAGAAGGGTTATTACCCGATGGAAGAGCTGGATGAAATATTCAGTAAAATATGGAGAGGTCTTCGGAAGGAAAATAAGGAACTATTTCCCTCAGAGAGTGCAATTAAAGATTCGGCGATATATAAGGCTTCACCACTGCACAAGTTGACTGAGGATCAGGAAAATGCAAGAGAATTGATCATACAGAAAGTCACGGACGCTCTTTCTAAGGGAAAAACAAAGCAGCTGATCTTTATTGATGGTGAGGCAGGAACAGGTAAGACTGTTTTGAATAGCAGTACATTTTATGAATTATATTGCCGGGCAGAAGAAAATAAAACCAGTATACGATGCTATATGCTTGTAAACCATGATGAACAGATAAAGGTATATGAGCAGATAGCGGAGAGACTTGGATTAACAGAAAAATATGGAAATGTTGTCAGCAAGCCCACATCGTTTATTAATACCCATTCAGCAGATGATCCGGTAGATGTTGCATTTATAGATGAGGCACACTTATTGCTGACACAGGGTAAGCAATCTTATAGAGGAAAAAATCAGCTTCAGGATATCATAGAGCGGGCAAGAGTTACTGTGGTGATGTTTGATGAATATCAGATACTCACGACGGAACAGTTTTGGGAAGCACAGATTTTGGAAAAGTACCGAAAGCAGGCAGAAGCAACCAATAATCACATTATATTGGATAAACAGCTTCGGATGCAGGCAGGTCCGGAAACGATGGACTGGATCGATTCGTTTACAAAAAGAAACGAGATCAAAAAACTTCCGGAAACAGTTGATGGATATACAATCAAGGTTTTTGATGATCCGGAACAACTGGATCTGGAAATTACGGAAAAGGCAAAGAAAACGGATTCGGCATTATCACGTTTGATCGCAACTTATGACTGGGAATATAGTAGCAAAGCGAAAAGAAGATTTAGAAAATATTGGGAAGTAGAAATCGGAGCATGGCATAAACCCTGGAATAGAGAATTAAAGTCAGAACTTTCCCAAAAAGAAAAGAGACAGATTAAAGATTTAGCCTGGGCAGAACAACCACAGACAATCAATGAAGTGGGTTCTACTTTTACAATTCAGGGATTTGATTTAAATTATGCCGGAGTTATTCTGGGACCTTCTGTTAAATACAGAAATGGAAAAGTAATATATGACCCCGAAAAAAGCTGTAATGATAAGGCGATTCAAAACAGAACATTATCAGATGGTTCAAAACAAAAATTTGGAGAAATATTGATTCAACATGCAGTTCGTGTTTTGATGACCCGTGGTGTAAATGGAATGTTTATTTATGCTTGTGACGATGAACTTAGAGAGGCATTAAAAAGGGCAACCCAAAGAGGAGAGACAAAGTAAATATGAAACAGGAAACGATAGACAGAATCAGAAAATTCACAGAGGATAGAGACTGGGATCAGTTTCATTCACCGGAAAACCTTGCAAAATCAATTGTAATTGAGGCAGCAGAGCTTTTGGAATGCTTTCAGTGGTCTGATAAAGACTATGATTTACAGCATGTAAAAGAAGAACTTGCGGATGTTATTGTATATAGCCAGAATTTGCTGGATAAGCTGGGGCTGGATGCGGATGAGATCGTAAATATGAAGATGGATCAGAACGAGGCGAAGTATCCGGTGGAGAAGGCAAAGGGAAGTGCGGCAAAGTATGACAAGCTGTAGATGAGTATTATGGGAGGGATTCAAGTGTTTTTTTCAGAATATTATGGAATTGATTCTTCTGTAGTGGAGCATTATGGTGCTGTTGATATATCTTTTGTTTGTGACATTCCATTGTTCATTGATCCAATTCTTGAATATGAAGATAACTGGTGCTAGAATATAACCAAAAAAGAAATAAGAGAAGTGTCAACGAGCGTAGTGTTAAAAAAATAGAGAATCTAGTGCAAAAAGGAGGAACACATAATGACTCAATATAGTGAAAAATCTTATAAAATGGCGTCAGATA
>ERZ827512.3516-NODE-3516-length-10903-cov-25.794156_pt1 | contig 10903 bp, 10 predicted proteins | sample MGYA00519916_ERZ827512 | MGnify/ENA primary metagenome ERZ827512 (study PRJEB31778, sample SAMEA3449335) | human gut metagenome | biome: human gut; feature: human-associated habitat; material: faeces | place: United Kingdom | collected 2010/2012 ... | reverse complement strand
GCCGGTTAAAACTTATTTCTTCAGCAGACCTCATCGGGCAATTTGGGGGTCTGCCTTAAGCGGGAACCTGCCTCCCAACAGTACCTTGAAAATTGAATAAAAAACCTTTGCGCCTCTCCTTTTCCCCCGCAAAATGTGGTATACTGGGAATAGAGCCCCCTAGAGGGCGGGAAAGGAGAACCTCCCTTATGTCAACCGGTATCTTTGATATCATCGGCCCCAATATGATCGGGCCTTCCAGCTCCCACACGGCCGGGGCGCTGCGCATCGCTTATCTTGCGGGCCGGCTCATCCACGGGGGCGCCAAAAAGGTGGAATTTACGCTGTATGGTTCCTTTGCACACACTTACCGCGGCCACGGCACCGACCGCGCTTTGCTGGCCGGTGTAATGGGCTTTGCGCCAGATGACCTGCGCATCCGGGATTCCTTCCAGATCGCACAGGAGCGGGGGCTGCAGTACAGCTTCCGCATCGATACCGCGGCCGAAGTACCCCACCCCAATACCGTTGGCATTACTCTCGCGGGGGCGGATGGCCATTCCGTGCATGTTACCGGGGTTTCCATTGGGGGCGGCAGCGTGCGCCTGCGGGAGCTGGATGGGGTGGAGATTGACCTTTCCGGCGAGTACGATACCATCGTGGTGAAGCAGTACGATAAGCCCGGCGTAGTGGCCTTTATTACCAAGACGCTGAGTGAAAGCGGCGTGAATATCGCCTTTATGCGGCTGTACCGGGAAAACCGGGGAAAAATCGCCTATACCATCGTGGAGGCGGACCAGCCCATTCACCGGGAAACGGTGCGCACCATTTTTGAGCACCCGGATATTGTGGCGGCCCGGCGCATCACCCCAAGAGAGGAGGCCGACCGATGAAGACCAATACCACAACAGCGGCTAAACTGCTGGAGGTTTCCCGGCAGCTGGGGCTGAGCCTGCCCGAAGTGATGCTGCGGCGGGAACGGGAGCTGAACGAGACCCCGCCGGAGGTGGTCTATGAAAAGCTGCGGGTGGCCTACGGCATCATGCGGCAGGCGGTGGAAGAAAGCCTGAGAGAGCCCCACAAAACAATGGGCGGGCTCATTGGCGGGGAGGCCAGGAAGCTGGCCGAATACCGGGCAGCGGGCAAAAATCTGTGCGGGGAGACCGTTTCCCGGGCCATCTGCTATGCCATGGGGGTGCTGGAGGTCAGCGCTTCGATGGGCCTGATTGTGGCGGCGCCGACGGCCGGGGCCTCTGGGGTTTTGCCGGGGGTGCTCATCGCCCTGCAGGAGCAGTACGGCCTGACTGAGCGGCAAATGCTGGACGCTTTACTGGTGGCTTCGGCCATCGGTGTGGTGGTGGCGGAAAATTCCGGCATCAGCGGGGCGGCGGGCGGCTGCCAGGCCGAGGTGGGAACCGCCAGCGCCATGGCTGCGGCTTCCTCCGTTTATCTGATGGGGGGCAGCCCGGAGCAGTGCTTCGCGGCAGCAGGGCTGGCCATCCAGAATATGTTGGGGCTGGTATGCGACCCCATTGCCGGGCTGGTGGAGGCCCCTTGCCAGGCCCGGAACGCGGCCGGGGCTTCCAATGCCCTGGTTTCCGCCGAGCTGGTGCTGGCCGGGGTGCCGGAGGTCATTCCCTTTGATGAGGTGGTGGAGGCGGCCCGTCAGGTGGGCCATGCCCTACCGGAAAGTCTGCGGGAGACGGCCCTGGGCGGCATTGCCGCCACCCCCACCGCCCGCCGGCTGGCGGAGCAGACCGGCTGCGGCAGCTGCCGCGGGTGCGGCTGAATATATCCCTTCGTTTAACAAGAGCGTACACGCTTTTCGACGGTGAAAAGTCCTTTGGAAGTTTTGCGTGGCAGAAATGTTGTCCGAGGAAATGCGGCATTTATGTCCGCAAAAACCGCATATGCTCTTGTAGAGTGTTAGGTACCTTCGTTTAACAAGGACACACACGCTTTTCGGCAGCGAAAATCGGCGCTGACTGCGTCATCTCGTCGTCGCGGACTGCGCTTCATGTCGGGGCGCTATTCCTACGGAATAGGCACCCCTCCAACGCTTCGTCGCTCCGCCTCTCCCCACGAGGTCTTACGACCTTGCGGGGACCCCGCAGCAGCATACGCCAGTATGCCGGCGTCCTCTTCCTTGTCATCATCCGGTTTTCTCTCGCCGAAAAGTCCTGCGGAGTTTTTGCGCGGGAGAAATGGCGCCAGAGGAAGCGCGGAGCGGTAGGCAGGCTGGCGCCTGTCAACGCGACGCGCAATGTCGGGCGGTATTTATGCCCGCAAAAACCGTATGTGCTCTTGTTAAGCGAAGGTATTTTCACTTGATTAAAAAACAGCTCGCGGGAAGGTTTTGTGCCCTTTATGATGAGAGCAAAAGGAAGCCGGGCGCGCCCGCAGCGGGGAGGGCTGCCCGGCGCAAGGCGCAGGATCAGCCCGACTGAAGCGGAGGGCGCGCCCGGCGTGGGAGCGCGGGCGGCTTTGCCGGCAGAGATCCTATGGACTCCCCCATAGGAGAAGTCCGTGCTGATTTGCCCATGACCAGAAAACAATTCGTAAACGGTTTGTAAATTCTGCGCTGCTTTTCTTGCAGTTTTTCGGCCATTCCGTTATGATAGAGTACAGCAGAAATGAACGGGAAAGGAGAGCCGGAAAGGTATGCGGGATTGGTTTCGCCGTTTGATGATGGGACGATACGGGGTGGATCAGCTGACCTGGGTACTGCTGGCGCTCTCTTTGGTCATCTCGCTATGCGGCAGCATTTTTCAGATCAAGGGGCTCAGCATCCTGTGCTGGGCGGTGCTGGTGGTGTGCTATCTGCGCATCTTCTCCCGCAACATTTACGCCCGGCAGCAGGAGAACCAAAAGCTGCTGCAATTCTGGTGGAAGCTGAAGAACGGGCGCGCGAACCGGCCCAGCCGGGAGGAACGCAGAAAGTACAAGGTATTCATCTGCCCCACCTGCAAGCAGAAGCTGCGGGTGCCGCGCGGCAAGGGGAAGATCAGTATTTCCTGTCCCAAATGCGGGACGAGCTTTATCAAAAAGACATAACGAAAGGGCCTTCCGCGGAGGGCTCTTTTTTTGATGGGTGGGATGAAAAGGCCCCCGGCGGAATCGGAGGGATCGGGTCGGGGGCCTTATGTTACTGCATTATTTTACGCGTTGGGGTCAGTCCTCGTGCTTTTTGGTGAGCTTTTTAGCGCCGAGGCAGAGAGCGCCAACGGCGGCCAGGCCGATCGCGATGTAGCCGACGGGGCTAGAAACTGCGCCGGTGGAGGGGTTGCCCTCCGCGGGCTTGCTATCGCCCGGCTGGGTGGGGGTGATGATGGTGATGGTGGAGGATTTGGTGTAGTCACAGCCGGTGCACTTGTCGGAATCGGGGAGGAACTCGTGGGCGGCTTCGTTCTGCTTGTTACCGCACTTTGTGCACTCTTCCCAGTGAGAGGTGGCATTGTACTTCAGGGGCTGGCCAAAGGTGCAGACCTCATGCGTCAACTCTCTTTCGCAGACAGTGCAGGTCTGGTGATGGTAGCCATCGCCGACATTTACCCAAGCGGATGGGGTGTGGACAGCCTTATCCAGTTGCTCGTTGCAGCCTTCGCGGGCACATACTTTCCAGTGTTCTTTCTCATCTGTGGTGACCCAAGGACCGTTATGATCGTGGCCGAGGGCGGCTTTCGTCACGGCGGCAAGAGTTGTCTCGGTGGTGGCGGTGTCATCGGAGAACAGCTTATCACAGCTGCACTTCCAGTAGGCAGCATTGCCAGGTGCGGTGCAGGTGGGGGCCTTAGCCGCTACGGAAGTAAGATGACTGGTATGGACATGACCAAGGGCGGGGGTGAGGACTTTGCCGCATTCGGTGCACTTGACGGGGTCATCTTCAGTTGCAGCAGTACGGTCAGGGATATGGCTCGCCGCATCATTTATTACGGTACAGCCAGTACGATTGCACTTGTGCCAGTGCTGGTCATCACCGATCGTCCAGACAGTATCCCAATCATGGCCAAGAGGGCTACCATCGGTGGCGGTGCAGCCGGTACGCTTGCAGGTCTTAGGAGCGGTACAGGTTGCATCAGCCCAATCATGGCCAAGGGCGCTGCCTTCTGTCTTACCGCAAATAGAACAGGTTTTGGCAGTGGTGCAGTTTGCGGCGGTCCAGTTGTGCTCTGCATAGCCATCTTTTCCGCTATTGGCAGTACCTGCTGTCAAGGTGCAGCCTTCGGCCGTACACTCATGCCAGTGGTGGGTATCATCGCTGGTCCACTCGGTAGCCCACTGGTGAACATGGGGGGTGGTGATGGTGAGGGAAACAGATCTTGTATTAAAGTTCGGAAGATTCAGCCCTGTACCATCAAGCTCAAACTCATAGGTTTCAATCGTGATCAAATCGGACTTAAGTCCTACACTCGCTGTTTCCAAAACTTTGAAAGTCGCTTTGATCACCAGCGGTTCGGTCATGGTAATTCCTGAACTTCCTGCCCATGTAACACCAAATGCTCCGGCGCCATTGGCTTCGTCCACCTCAGTTGTGGTTGTATCTTTTCCTCCGATTGTGGTAGGCATATTTAACGCTGTGACCTTCAAAATTGTATTATCAAACTTAAGGTCTACTGTTGCGTTGTCAAAGGCATCTGCTACAACGGGAACTGTCACACTCAAGGTAAATGTGCCACCCTGGCTGAGCTTTCCATCCTCAGGAATTGTTGTTACCAAAGTTGCACTATCAGCCGCAAAAGCCACCGTAACACACATACTTAGTAGCAAAGCTACTGTTAACAGCCACGAAATTACTATTCTGAGCTTTTTCATATGTTCCTCCTATATTTAACTTATGTCATCAAGGGTTGAAGCCTTGTGAACAACATATTTTAATATGTTTGTTGCGTCCCCTGCCTTAACTTTCCCATCGCCTGTTACATCTGCAGCAAAAAACGCTTCATTTGTCAGCGTTATTTTATGTACAACATACTTTTGAATAAGTGATGCATCCCCAGCCTTTATTTTCCCATCCCCATTTACATCGCCTTTGACTACGAGGATGGCTTCGGTGATGCCATCGGGGAGAGTGAAGGCGTAGCCGCTGCCACTAGCAACCGCTGGAGCCGCCACATATTTGCCGCCGGAAAGGTAGCCGACCTTGCAGGGCTTATCGTAAGTCACTGTGACCACCTGCCCACTGACGGTATAGGTACCGGACAGTGCGCTGGAGCTGGGGGTAACGCTCAACGGGGGCTCCTCCTGGATGGTGACGGTGGCGGATGTGGTGGTGAAGGGGACCTCCTGCAGGCTGGCATTCATGATGTCCAAGCCCGTTATGCCAATTGTGGTGACGGTATCCATGGGGGCATTCTCCAGCACACGAAAGGTTAACCGGAGGATGCAGCAATCGGAGCCTGTCCAGTTCTCACCCTGAGCCCAAACTGCATTTTCACGATCTACTTTCTCCCCTGTTTCGTCCTGTTTTGCTTTGATGCCTACTTCCCAGTCTGTCAGTGATTGCCCATTCGCATCGGTAAGCTGAAGGAGTGTCTCATCATACTGGAAAGCGAACCTTATGCCGGCGATACCGGGGTTATTGTGGATCACCAGCTCTACGGTGAATTCCCCGCCCGGCTGGACGGACGATGCGGAGGGGCGCAGCTCCAAGGTGGGGGTGCCCTCCGCCAGGGAGGGGACACTCACGGCAAGGCACAGGATCATGGCCGCCATGAGGATGCTCCATATTTTTTCCATAGCCAATCTCCTTTCTGCCTTGCCGCGCTTTTATCGGACTGTGTCATCCTTCTATCTTCTCTTCCACATACTGCTGCATCAGCAGGATCAGATCGGCCAGCTTTACCTCACCGTCTTCATTCATATCGGCATTGAGCTGATTGATCTTGACCGAGAAGCCGGCCAGGTATTTTTTGAGATACAGGATGTCCAGCAAGCTGCCGGTCTTGCCGTCACCATTTACATCGCCAAGGACGCGGGTAACGACCTGGACCCCGCCGGAGGTGACGCTGAAGGATACCTTATTCTCGCTGACATTGATGGCCTCCTGCACCGCAAGGGTGATCTCCGCAAGGCCATCCTCGGCGTTTTCCAGCACCTTGAACCGGAGGTTTAAGAGTGTGCCGTCTTCGATATAATCCGCTGCACCGACAAAGACCGCTTTTCCGTTTTCCTTGTTGATATAAAGATTGAATCCCTCCGGGGCCATTTCACATTCGAGCAGCTCCAGGCGGGTTTTATCGTAGCTGATGTGGAAGCCGAGCGCCGCAATGCTGGGGATATCGTGCAGGCTGAGCGTCACGGCGAATTCTTCCTGCGGCTTCACATTCTGTCCGGGGACCTCGATCTTCAGCCGCGGGGTTTCCGCCGCCAGGGCCGGCACGCACAGCAGCAGCGCCGCCAAGGCCAGAAGGTATTTTATTTTTCTCATGGGTTGCCTCCGCTGATTCCAATAAAATGGATCATGTCCGCATGCGGACATGATAATCTCCCCGGGGAGATTTGGGATTGGGTAATCCTGTACTTTAGTTTAATTCTACCATCAGATTTTCCTTATTGCAGCCATTAATGTAAAATAAGGATATAAAAACCCCGGCCTTTTTCCCAAGGGCCGGGGCTGGTTTTTCCTCTTCAGCGCTTTTTACGGATGACCGTCCGCTCGGCGTACCTGCCGAAGAAATGATAGCCGGAGCCGCCCTCGCTGATGATATTCAAAAGCTCATCCGGCTTTGTTACCTGGATGCCGCCCAGCATGGTGACCCCGCGGGCGAAGAAAGCCTCCGGCAGCATGCTGGCGGTGGGCCAGGTGATGAGGATCTCCGCGCCCGGTTTGGCCATTTGCAGCAGACCGGGCAGGGTGTTATTCAGGATGGTCACCCCGGTGATGACCAGCAGATCGACCTCGGGGACGCACTCCGCAGCCCGCTCCGGCGGCAGATAGTAAGGCATCTCCCGCTCCTTGAGGGTGCGGGGGTCCTGCTCCAGCACATGGAAATCCGCCCCGGCGGCCATCAGCTTTTTGAGCATGGGCACCAGGGCCCCTACCACCACCGTTTTGGGGTAGCGGGCAGCATCCAGCTCATCGAAGGCATCCACGCCCATCAGAATCTCATAATCCTGGGGCGGGGATTGCTCCCACGCCGCCACGCTCAAGGCATTCAGTGCCGCAATGCCCAGCGTCCGCCGCAGGATGTTCTCCCCGAAGATATCGTCCAGGTACTCCCGGACGGGACGGCCGCGCAGCCGCCCGGAAAGCGGCATGGCCCGGGCGGAGCTGGGGCAGCACACCGCCTCCGGCATCTCCTTGACCGGGGTAAAGCACAGCCCGCCGTGGCCGGTAGAGGGCTTGACACCGGAGAAGAACAAGCCGAAAACGGCCCGTTCCACCGTGATTTTATCAAGCTCCAGCTGCTGTTCCACCTGCGCCACGGCTTCCCGCAGAATTTCAAATTGCTCCATGTTGGTTTTCCCCCTTTATCGTGCTGCATCTAGATAGCACAAATCCCGCCGAAAGAAAACCGAGGATTGCGGCGGGACCTCTGGGAGATGCGGAAATACCGGGGCAGAGAGTGCTCCGCTCCGGTATGGTTGCTGATTATTCGTGGTTTTTGCGCCGGGCGCCCAGGAAGCAGATACCTGCCGCCGCCAGTACCGCCATACCGCAGGCTATCAACGGCTATTGTCGCAGCCTTGGTAAGGGTGCTGCCCTCGATGACCTTCGTTTGGTTTTTCCAGCTTTCGTCCATCAAGCGTTCAGAGGTGTAAGCGTAGTTGCCGTTCCCCTGCACTTTGAACCTGACGACATAGGTGCCCACATCCGTTGGAGAGCCTGCATAAGCCCAGCTGTACTCGTTCTTCGGGTAGAAAAAGCACTTCACATCGTAACCGCCCAAGCCGATGATGCTATCGTTGACCGTGGGTGCGGCCTGCTTGATGCTGTACTCTACCTCAGCGGTGGCATCGCCCACTTTAATGTGCTGGCCTTGTACTGGCCCGCATTGGTGGGTACGGTTTCACCCGTGGGAAGTGTGACAAACACTCCGCCTTTTTTCACCTGGCAGGTAATGGTGGGGGTCACGCCGGCATTGAACGCTCCCGTCAGCGGGGCAGTAGTTTTTTAGGTGGGCCGAACTCCACAAAAAATTTTTTTACTGCGGTCCCGTTCGATCTCCGCGATGTACTTCACCATCTCTCTGGCACTTTTGTTGGTGTAGTACACGCCGGTCTGGTACTGGCTGTCCTGGTCATTGCCCTGCTGGTTTTGCACCGTGGGGTCGATGACATGGAAGTAGGCCAGCAGCTGCTCGGCGATGGGGTAGCTCTCCGATACATGGAGATTTCTTCCTTTATGAGGAGATGAATTCGTTTGTCAGCCCATATCGGCGGCAAGAGCCTGATCGATGAGCTTTTGCAGCGTCTCCGCCTGCTTCTTTTCCGTGATGGCACCTACGATGGGGTCACCCACGATATTGCCGTTGCGGTCAACCACATAGGTGGTGGGGAAGGCGAACACATTACCGGTAAGAACGCCGGCCTCGCTGCCGGAGGCAAAGGTGAGGTTCCGGTAGGTGGCGCCCTTCTTGGCCAGTACGGCCTTGGCCTCGGCAATGGCGGTCTCATCGCCGTCCAGCGTGAAGGCATTGATGCCGACGACGGTGCCGCCCTTTTCGGCCAGGGACTTATTGAGGGCCTCCAGGTCGCCCAGCTCGCCTACGCAGGGCTTGCAGGTGGTGAACCAGAAGTTGACGACGGTGACGGTATTGGCGGCGAACAGCTCGCTGCTCTTGACGGGGTTGCCGTCCAGGTCCTTGCCCTCAAAGGCGGGGAAGGGGTTGCTGTTCTGCTCGATGGGCTTGCCGTTTTCCGCAGGGACGCTGACGGTTCCGTCCGGGGTCTCGGGCATCAGCTCGGGGAATTTTTCCTCTAGCTTGGTCAGCTGATCCTCCAGATCGCGGATCTTCTCGCCGCCCTCACGCAGCACCTTCAGCTCCTCCTCGGTGAACTGATCCTTGGCGTCCTCAATGGTCTTGAGCAGGAAGTCGCCGTAGTTTTTACCGTCCTCCTGTATGGTCATGCCCTTGTCGGCCGCCATGAAAACCTTTTCCCAAAGCGCTGTGTTCTCCGAGAGAATGGCATTTTCCTGTGCCATCAGCTCCTTGTGCATGGCAGCTGCTTCCTCGGCGTTCTTCGGTTCGCTGCTCATTCCGTCCATTTTGTCTCCGCCCTTTGTACCGCAGGCTGCCAAAGACAGCACCATCAGTGCAATAAGCAGCAGCGCCAGAATTCTGTTGGCAGTATGCATCCTATTCATCTTCATTCGTTTTATTCCTCCTTGTTATTGTTGTTTGTCTGCAGCGTTTCCGCTGCTTTTGCCTTATCTTTACCATCTCCAAAGCCGTAGCGGAAGCTGACGGCGTTTGTGGGACAGGCGCGTATGCACATCCCGCAGCGGATGCACTCGGTATGGTTGGGCGCCTTCGTCACATCTACATCCATTTTGCAGGCGCGGGCGCATTTCCCGCAGGAGACGCACTTGTTTTTATCCACCTTCATCTGGAAAAGGGACACCCGGTTGAACAGTGCGTAAAACGCGCCAAGCGGGCACAGCCACTTGCAGAAGGGACGGTAGAATACCACGCTCAGCACGATCACCGCCAGCAAGATACCGAATTTCCATGTAAACAGGCTGCCCAGCGCCGCCCGGATGCCGGAATTGGCAAGGGACAGCGGGATGGCCCCCTCCAGCACGCCCTGGGGACAGAGGTATTTGCAGAAGAACGGGTCGCCCATGCCTACATCGTTCACCAGGAACGCCGGCAGCAGGAAAACCATCACCAGCAGTACGGCGTACTTGAGATAGGTCAGTGGCTTGAGCTTCTTTGTGGAAAGCTTCTTCGTCGGGATCTTATGCAGCAGCTCCTGAAACCAGCCGAAGGGACACAGAAAACCACAGATAAAGCGCCCCAGCAGGACTCCCAGCAAAATGAGAAAGCCTGTGATATAATAGGAGAAGCGGAACTTGGAAGACCCCACCACCGCCTGGAACGCCCCGATGGGGCAGGCCCCGGAGGCCGCTGGGCAGGAGTAGCAATTGAGCCCCGGCACGCAGACGGTTTTACCGCCGCCCTGATAAATGGAGCCCTTGAGGAAATTCGGCAGATGAATATTAGTGAGAAGGGTGGCGCCCGCCTGGATCCAGCCCCGGAAGCGGGACAGGAGGTGGGAGACCCCGGTATGTTTTTTATCCAATGCCGACACACTCCAAACATAATTTAATCGCCTTACTGAATACCGTTGCGGCCTCGCCCCGCCAAGCGCCGAAGCACAGCATGGCAGCGCCCGCAATCAGCAGCACGACCTGCGCCGCGGCTTTTTTTGCATGAGTCATTTTCATCATCCTTTCCGAATTACTGTGCCCATCATAGCACGGGGAGGTTAAAATTTCTGTTAAGAACGAAAACTTAACGCAAACCTTATCTATTTTTGCTATAATGAAAGCAACATAAAAACGGAGAAATAAAAAAAGGAGGGCTCTCATGCACCTTTTAGTAATTGAAGATGAACGCGCCCTGTGTGAGACCATCGTCCGCAGCCTGCGGCGGCTGGCCTACAGCGTGGACTACTGCTATGATGGGGAAAAGGCGCTGGCGCTTCTGGGCGTGGAGCGCTACGATCTGGTGCTGCTGGATCTGAACCTGCCGAAAAAGGACGGCATGACAGTGCTGCGCACCCTGCGGCAGACTGACCGTGAGACGAGGGTACTGATCCTCTCCGCCCGCAGCGAGGTGGAGGACAAGGTGCAGGGGCTGGATGCCGGGGCGAACGACTATCTGGCAAAGCCTTTTCATCTTGCCGAGCTGGAGGCCCGCATCCGCAGCCTGACCTTGCGGCAGTTCACCCAGCAGGATGTGCTGCTAAGCTGCGGAGC
>ERZ827512.3514-NODE-3514-length-10905-cov-7.195023_pt1 | contig 10905 bp, 10 predicted proteins | sample MGYA00519916_ERZ827512 | MGnify/ENA primary metagenome ERZ827512 (study PRJEB31778, sample SAMEA3449335) | human gut metagenome | biome: human gut; feature: human-associated habitat; material: faeces | place: United Kingdom | collected 2010/2012 ... | reverse complement strand
GATTGAGAAGCACCATGAGGAAAGATATCGTGCACTTCTTAAGAATATTGAAACTTCACAGGTATTTGAAAAGAGTGAAGTCAAAGTATGGGAATGTCGTAACTGTGGACATATTGTGGTAGGAACAAAAGCTCCTGATGTATGTCCAGTATGTAATCATCCTCAGAGCTATTTTGAAGTACATGAAGAGAATTATTAAAGATATGAGATAATTCCAAAGAAGCATTAAAGCTCAATGGATCGGCGGATTCTTAAAAAAGTTATAGAAGCAATTTAGATTTTATTTTTTACACATGGAAGGAGAAAAAAGATGGAAGTAAAATATTATGTATGCAATCACTGTGGAAACATTATTGAAATGGTAAAGGATAAGGGCGTGCCGGTAATATGTTGTGGCGAAGCTATGCACGAGTTAAAGGCCGGAGTGACAGATGCTGCTATAGAGAAGCATGTTCCTGTATATACAATGGACAAACAGCATGTTCATGTTGTAGTCGGAGAAACAAAACATCCAATGCTTGAAGAGCATTTCATTGAGTGGATTACATTAAATACAAACCAAGGAATATACAGAAAACAGTTAAATCCAGGGCAGGAGCCGGTAGCAGATTTTTGTCTTTGCGATGGTGAGCAGGTAGAAGAAGTATATGCATATTGTAACCTGCATGGATTATGGAAATGCTAAGAATCGTTTATGTGTTTAAGTGATGATTCTTTTGAAACTAAGCTATGGGAAGCTATCCCAAGAGAAAAGCTGGTTTTGATTGGGAAATGTGTAAAGATGTTGCAGATATACCAGAAAACCCCGTACAGATTTTCTATTATAGACAATCTATACGGGGTTTATTCGTGAAACAATATTCTATTTCCAAACTTCTTCTGCAATTTCTTTTACAAGTGCAAGTTTTGCCCACTGTTGCTCCTCTGTGATCTTATTTCCAATCTCACAGGATGCAAATCCACACTGTGGACTTAAGCATAGACGCTCAAGCGGAATATACTTTTCTGCTTCGTGAATTCTTGCGATCACCTTATCCTTATCTTCCAGTTCCGGTTTCTTTGTTGTAATAAGTCCAAGTACAACTTTCTTGTCCGGAGACACTTTTGCAAGCGGTGCAAAACCACCGGATCTCGCATCATCATACTCCAAAAGTAATGCGTCCACATGCTCCTGGGCAAATACATAGTCAGCTACAGAATCATATGGTCCACTTGTAAAAAATGTAGAGTGATAATTTCCGCGACAAATGTGGGAAGTAATCACCATATCCTCCGGTCTTCCTTCCAGTGCCAGATTATTTACTTTCAAAAGCCGTGCCTTTACCTCTTCAATATCAACACCAAGTGACTGGTATCTCTGCTTTGCAGCATCTCCGACAATTGCACCCCAGGTACAGTCATCAAGCTGCAGATTACGGCATCCTGCTTCATAGAACTGTTTGATCACATCCTGATATGCCTTACCGATATCCTCGATCAATTCATCATCTGTCGCATAAAATTTTCTTGTCTGCTCAATGTTCTGCGGAACGATCATCTGCTGATACATCTGCGCCGGTGCCGGAATGGTATACTTTGCAACGGTCTGTTCATCTTCAAACTGCTTTAAGAATTTGAAATACTCTACAAACGGATGCACCTTTGCTTTTACCTTTCCCACCAGATAAGTAGCCTCAAGGTCTGCCATCTCTCCGTTAAACTGTATGCCGCCACCATCTTTTTCATGAGTAACTCCTTCAAATCCCCACATAAAATCCAGATGCCAGAATTTTCTTCTGAATTCCCCATCTGTAATCGCATGGTATCCTGCTACTTTCTGCTTTGCAACGATCTCTGTCACGCACGCATCCGTCACGCGGTCGAGTTCTTCCTGTGTGATTGTTCCTTCTTCAAACGCTTTTTTTGCTGCTTTAAGCTTTTCTGGTCTTAAAAAGCTTCCTACAAAATCATAGCGAAATGGTGTCTTTAATGTACTCATATATTGATAACCTCCTGTGTTTTTCTGTTCGTTTTCTAGGGTTATCCTACCATGTCACTATGACTTTGTATAATACATTTCTTTTGCGGTTAGTCATAGTTTGAAGCTATATCCAGTTATGACAAACATATTTAAATGTAGTACTCTTGTAATTTTGGAAATTTCCGAATTCAGGTACATCGCTACCTAATTTTCCAGGCGTGCCCCGGATGAGGCGATAAGCTCTATGATATTCTCCCGCACACTTTTTTGGGCATCAATCAGCCTTTTATATTATATTATGGTTTTGAATTTTATAAACATACTTCTTCAATGTATTTCTGCTTATATTATACTTCCTCATTAAATCCACTTGTTTGATAGACCTATCAGACAAATATTTCAAAATATCCTCTCTGAGAGCATCAGACATCTTATCAAGCTGGCCTGGTTTTCTTCCACTCTTCTTATTGCTTGCAGCAATTCCATCTTTAATAGACTGGGATATATAAAGGCGCTGCTTCTCTCCTCTGTCCAGCTCCACTATGATCAGAAGCTTAATAATGCTTTCCATAGCAGTTTTGGTTACAATGTCCTGTTGCTCTGCCGTTGTCATCATTTGTCGAATGTAGTCGCTACTTACCGTTGGATTATCAAGAAATACCATGTTAATACCTCTGTCGAGCCATTCCATGTATTTCTTATAGCCATTTTCTGCTTCCCTGGTAAAACGATACAAATCCTTGAACACAACTGTGTCTCCGGCCTGCAGTAATACCAAAGGCATTGTTCAACTATGACAAACATCGTAGATTTTCCCTAACGCAATAGGCCCAATCGCAGCAAGCAAATACCCAACAAATTCTTTTGAAACGATTACAAGCAAAGAAAGATACCTCTTACACCCCATAACAACAGCTTGCGCGAGAAATAAAATCCAAATGGTAATGGCAGCACAGAAATCAAAAATATTATAATATAGGTTAAATATACATTACAGGTTCTTTATCACTTCAACTCTGGTTACCATGCCTTCGCGCATACTATCCACTCTAAGTGCACAATCCTTATAATACACGCAGGCACCTATTGCAACCGTCTTTCCCTCTTCACTCAGCTTGTCGCTTATGACATTGCGAAGAATTCTTGTCTTTTCCTCCGGAATTTTGGCTCCGGTTATGAGATTCGCGTGTGCTACTGTCTGGCTGCCCCGGCATATCATGTGATCAGCCTCATCAAAACTGCAGAACAGGAATTTTCTGATTGTAAACAATGCTGCTATCGCGCCAATTCCAACAAGAGTCTCATATACGTTGAGGTGCTCGACTATCATCTGTCTGGCTGTTGCAAAAAGCAGAACCTCTATTATCGTGCCTGGCTGATGCGTACAGAGCATCTTTACAAACTCCACGCCTATAGCAAGCGACATGGCATATTCCATGTAATACTCCAGTTCAAGCTTGTCATGCCATATATCAAAAAAACATTGACCTACAAGCTTTATAATAAGTATCGCTATCACAAATACGAGAAATGCAGACAATACCAGTTCCACGTAGGTCGCTATGTTTTTCATGGTTTTCCTAAAAAATTGTTTCATCATTCGGTCTTCCTCTCAGTTATTGTATTATTGAATGAATTGCTCCTGGGATGCTCATATCCACAAACAGAGCTATCATAAATGATAGCTCTGTTTGTTTTGTTAGTATCTGTTTTATTATGTACACAAACTTTCCATACTGATTTATTATTCGGTGTACTGGCAAATATTTGCGCTTCAGGACACTCAATTCTTAGAACAGGAATGCCACACTGCATATAGAAACAACTGCAATAAGTATTATAAGTAACGGTCCACCGATTTTTACGAAATCCGAAAACTTGTATCCTGCCGGAAGTATCTGCATATTTACAGCTGTTCCGAAAGATGTTGCTATTGCAAGGTTTGAGCAGGCACCGATTACGATTACCCATGGAATAGGACTGATTCCAAGCGATAATGCAATTGCTATACAGATTGGTGTAAGCATTGCTGCTGTTGCGTTGTTTGACATGATATTCGTGAGCACACTTGTAAGCACTGCGATAACTACTGTAAGAAGCACAACCGATGCGTTCTTTCCTCCGAAGAGGTTGAGTACAGCGTTTGCGATTAATGCTCCACCACCTGATACATCAAGTCCTGTTCCGATTCCTGATATTGTTCCGATACATACGAAAACATCCCAAGGAAGATCCGAATATGCTTTTTTAATCGAGATACAGCCTGTTCCAAGTACCATTGCAGCACCTATAAGACCGATTGTACCAATGTTAAAATAGCTCTTGAAAGGCTGGAAACCACTTAATACAAACAATACTATGCATAAAATCATGGTTCCGAGTGCCACATAGCCCTTCCATGCCGGAGCAGCTGACTCCTGTTCTTTCTCGAGCTTATGTATCTCTGCAACTGAATACATATTTCCCTTGTCGAAGTCAGGACTATCCGGTTTTAATACCTTGTCGAGGAGCTTGTAGCCGATTGTTCCCCAGAAAATAATCTGTACAACTGCTGCCGGAAACATGATCTTTGTCATGTCAAACATTCCCATACCTTCCTCATAACCGGCATATCCCTGTAATACCGAGTTTGCTGCAAGCTGTGAGGTTGAGCCGATTAGTGAACACGCACCTCCGATAATGGCTGCTGTTCCGGCTGGGAAAATAACCATTTTTGAACGGATTTTTCCACATGAGTTTGCTGCTACGATTGCGATGATAGGCATCCAGATAGCAACTGTTCCGTTGTTACTCATAAATGCTGACATCAATGAACACACAGCACTTACCGTTACTATAAACCGCCTCTCCGTCTTGGCAAGAAAAGAATTTCCGATTTTTTCTCCTATCTTTCTTGCTATTCCGGTTTCAAAAAGTGCGGCACTTACAACACACATTCCGACTACCATCGGCCAGCCTGTTGCGCTGAATCCGCTGTATACTGCGGATAAATCCATTTCTGGAATAAACATTGCCATTGCTACCGACCCAAGGATAGCAACCACGCTTATCGGCAGTCTATTCCAGACAAACAAGCCCATTGTAATTAATACAATTATAATTGAAATAATACTAGAATCCATATTATATCCCCCGATATATTTTTATTTTAAATCTCTGCCCAGTCAGCACCCTTCCATTTCTCGTGCTCATATACTGACTTGTCGGCTACATATGGCCACTTTTTACCCTCTACGACTGCCAGACAGCCCTTGATACACATCTGTGCCATCTTGATAACCGCCTCTCTTGTCTGGGCTGCTGAGTGCGGACTTACGATAAGATTTCTGCAGTTCAATAACGGATCATCTGTTTTTGGTGGCTCGCTGCAGAATACGTCTGTTCCCGCACCGGCGATAACTCCGTTATTTAATGCTTCTACGAGATCTGCTTCGTTGATGATTCCTCCACGGCTGCAGTTTATTATAAGTGCCGTCGGCTTCATAACAGAAAGCTCCTTCTTTGAGATCATGTTCCTGGTCTGATCTGTGAGCGGTACATGGATTGATACCACATCGCTGTCCTTTAACAGCTCCACATAATCTTCATAATATTTAGCCCCATAGCCTTCTACCTGCTCTTTTGTCATAAAAGGATCATACGCTGCAATTCTCATTCCGCAGCCTTTGCAGATTTTGGCTGTTTCTCTTCCGATTGCTCCAAGCCCAAGGATTCCGACTGTCTTTCCCTCAAGCTCGAAAGCCTTCTTTGCTCCACGGATTTCCCAGTTTCCTTTGCACATCTCGTTCTGTGCCTCGATAAGATTCTTTGACAATGCAAAAATCATTGCTACCGCATGCTCAGCAACACTTCTGTTGTTGGCTCCCGGTGTGATGACCACCGGGATACCAAGCTCTGTTGCTTTTTTTACATCAACCGAATCATATCCTACGCCTGTACGTCCAATTACCTTGAGCTTCGGGCTGTTTTCTATAGCATTTGCATCACATTTTGCAATTCTTACAATAAGAGCAGCTGCATCCCTCATCTCGTCAAGATAATTGTTCGGATCCTGATTGTCAGCTACATATACATCAGCTATTCCATCTAAAAGCTGCATTCCTTCATGGCATACAGCCTGTGTCATTACAAACTTCATATTAATTCATCCTCCCCAGAGCTAGTTCATTCCTTTGTCAGCATTCTCTTTTAATACCTTTGCAAGCGCTTCCACACCCTCATCGCACAGATAGTTGAATGGACGTCTGCAATCGCCAACAGGATATCCGAGCATAGCAACCGCTTTTTTAACAACTGTGTTAGGATTGCCGTATTTGAATACCGCTCTGAAGCTTGCAATAGAATCCTGTGCTGCCTCTGCCTCCTCCCTCTTTGAAAAGGTTGTAGATGGATGAAAGAACATGTGGATAAACATTTGAGCATCCTGCTATTCCTCCGACTCCGCCTTCTTTTAACGCAGGAAGAATGAGTGAATCATTTCCTGATAATACATAGAACTTCTTGTCAAGTTCACGTGTCTCTGTGATATATGCCTTTAAGTTATCCCAGTCACCGCTTGAATCCTTAGCACCGATGATAAGGTCAACATCCTTTGCAAGCTTCTTTACTGTCTCAGGAAGCAGCTTGTTTCCTGTACGGGCAGGAATATTGTAAAGAACAATTGGAGTATCTACATGTTTGGCAACCTCTACATAGTGATCGTATAACTCCTTCTGTGACGCAACCGCAAAGCTTGGAGTGATTATTGAAAGGACGTCAGCTCCGAGCTTTTCTGCCTCCTTGCTCATCCTGATAGTATCCTGTGTTGAAATGCAACCTGATCCAGCATATACAGGTACTCTTCCTTTTACCTGATCAATTGCAGCTTCAAGGACTTCGCATTTTTCTTTTTCATTTAAGATATATCCTTCACCGTTTGTTCCAAATGGGAAAATTCCGTGCACACCGCCATCGATAAGTCTGTCAATCTGTGTTCTGAGCTCGTCAGTGTTGATGCTCTCATCTGCGTTCATTGGTGTTAAAATTGGTGTAATAATTCCTTTTAATTCTGTCTGTTTCATGTTTTTCTTCTCCTTTTAAACTTGTTTAATTTTGTTTATTTTTGATTTAATATTTTGTCTGCAATCTTTACCAGTACATCTTTGGTTCCGAACCCACCTGATTTGGATATTATCTGCTGCACAAATCCGTGATTTTTCAGATTGGAAACAACCACACCCTGTTCTATCTCACATACCGGTGTAATCTGGGTACAGCCTATCAGCTTCATATACCCCATCAAAGTATCGCCGCCTGTCATAAGTATTGTCGTATCCTGCCTATTTGCTGCCAGATGGTCAGCTATGTGTCCATGTGCCGTTGGAATCAGGGTTCTTACATCATTCATAGTCAGCTTATTTGCTTCCATAAAGCCCTTTTTGTCTTCTTCCCGGTCTATGGAATCAATGATGAGACATCTGTCTTTTTCACATTCTTCCTGCATTTTGCGCAAAAACTCCAAGCCCGCCTGCGTGCTGTAATAATCCTTCTGCAATTTTTGTTCTACGGTCATATGGATTCTTGAAAATCCGTGTTCTTCGGCATAGTCAAGCTGATTTTGCGTAATCATATTCAAGCTGCCACATTCCACAAGAAAATTTTCACTCTTCCTATAGCTTTGCGGCTTCACTGCATCAAATCTGAGCTTGTCGGCAAGCGCTTCCGCAAGTGCGGCACATCCGGCAATAATACAAAGCTCATCTTTTTCCTGCAATTCATCAAGCCTTTCTTCTATGTCTTTGTGTTTTTCCACATCGCAGATTACGATACGTTCATCGCTTTTTATATCATTCAAAGCTTCATTCCGCTTAACACAGGCACATTTCAAAGATGTCTGCTGTGCGATAATATCAGGTATGTACGACATCTTTACCGGTTCAAACGGATCCTGCCCGAATACACTTTTTTCAAGAAGCTGTCCCTGTATGTAGTGAGTTCCGTTTACCGTACAGCGGTCTATCTTCGGATACCCCGGCAGAAAATAAACTTTGTCGTGTCTGCTTCCGTCCAAAACTGCCTGAAGCTCACTTCCGATATTCCCGCGGAGCGCAGAGTCCGTCTTTTTGAAAATAATAGGAATCTTAATTGCTTTTGCCCATCCTGTAATATTTTTCACAGCATCATATGCCTTAGCTGCAGGCATTGGTCTGGTCTCAGAATCTATAACCAGAACCTCTGTTGTCTCATCTATATCCCCGATAGCTTCCGGCATTTTTGTAAATACCTGGGTGGCAATTCCCTTATTCACAAACTGGATTCCGGTATCCAATGCACCGGTAAAGTCATCTGCTATGATCAACAGCTTTACCATCGCATTTCCTCCCGCTATTTTTTGTTTACTGCAAGCTTTGTCGCATAGTCAATTGAATTTACAAGGCTTAACTCATTCGATTCGCCTTTTCCTGCAAGGTCAAAGCCTGTACCATGGTCTACCGATACCCTTATTACAGGAATTCCGAGTGTTACATTTACACCTGCTACCGCATCCCATTTCTTTAATTCTTTGTTGTATACAAAACCTTTAACCTTCAGAGGAATATGTCCCTGATCATGGTACATTGCTACAACTATATCATACCAGCCTCCGATTGCCTTAGAGAATATGCTGTCAGGCGGTGTCGGTTTTTTCTCAGGAATATTGATTCCTTCTGCCATTGCCTCATCTATTGCCGGCTGGATTTCCTCAATTTCCTCTGTTCCAAACAGTCCGTTTTCTCCGCAGTGTGGGTTAAGACCTGCCACACCAATCTTTGGATTCTCAATGCCTATCGCCTTGCAGGCATCATTTGCAATTCTTATAACTTCAAGGACTCTGTCCTTCTTTACCTTGTCACATGCCTGCCTGAGAGAAACATGCGTCGATACGTGTACAACCCTCAAATCCTCGTGCGCAAGCATCATTGTGTACTTGTCTGTATGGGTGTACTCTGCATAAATCTCTGTATGTCCCGAATAATGATGTCCTGCCATATTTATTGCCTCTTTATTTAAGGCATTTGTGACAGTTGCGTCAATCTCGCCGCTCTGCGCAAGCTCTATTACCTTTACGACATACTGAAAAGCAGCCTCTCCACACATCTTTGATACTTTTCCGAATATGTGTCTGTCCATGTTCACAAGATTCATGTCGTACACATCAATCGTTCCGTACTCAAACTTTGCAGCTTTAATATCGTTAATCGCATGAATCTTTATTTGTCCTTCTTTTCCTGCGATTTTTACTGCCTCTTCCATGCATGCAGCATCACCGATAATCACCGGACGACACTGCTCATATATTTCCGATCTTGATAACGCTTTTACTGAAATCTCAGAACCGTTTCCTGCAGGATCTCCCATTGTAATTCCGATAATTGGCTTTTTCATAGGTCCTCCTTTATTTTAACACCTTAAGATATATGTTTCTGATATCGTCAAGACTTAATTCTTTCATATTGTTTACAAGAAGTCTCTGCTGTTTGCTTCCGGCATCAACAAGGAAATCCAGGTCCTCCGGCTTAACACCGAATTCCTTTAAATCTGTTGGAATGTTTGTAACCTTTACAATGTCAGCAATCTGATCGATCATGTACTGTGCTTTCTCATCCTCAGATTTTCCTGCAAGCTCAGGGTAAACAGCATCGCAAAGTATTGCAAGTCTCTTGCTGCATGCGTCCTTATTAAATTCCATAACATGTGCAAAAAGTATGGCATTTGATACACCGTGAGCAATGTGATATTTGCCTCCCAGTGGATATGAAAGCGCATGAACTGCTGTTGTTCCGCTTCCTGTAATTGCGACTCCGCCATAGAAGGCTCCGGTCATCATATTGCTTTTTGCTTCCATATTGTCCGGATTGTTATAAGCTTCCCTGATATTGTGGAAAATAAGCTTGGCTCCGGCTGCTGCATAGGTATCGGAAAACGGTGTTGCTTTCTTTGAGGTGAAGCACTCAACCACATGGGCCAATGCATCTACACCTGTTGCTGCCACAATTGATTTTGGAAGCTTTCTGATCATATTCGAATCCAATACCACATAGTCCGGAATCATACTGTCATTTACAATTCCTTTCTTTGACTGTTCCTCCGGAACCGCAACGATTGCATTGCAGGTTGCCTCAGATCCTGTTCCGCATGTTGTCGGAATCATAACCGTCTTAATCTGTTTCTTTGCAAGCATCGGATCATTGAGCAAATCTTTTATAGTATAGTCTGCATCTTTTAATACGCAGCAAAGCTTTGCTGCATCCATAACGCTTCCCCCACCGATTGCTATGATAAGATCACCTGATGTGTTCTCCACTTCCTTCATAACCTTTTCAACATCCTGATATGATGGTTCACAAGCAAGATCATCAAATACCTGATACTCTGTCTTGTTTTCCTCAAGAATGTCTGTCAGCAGATCTAAAAGTCCTGTTGAGCGAATGCCTTTATCAGTAAAAATTATTACTTTTTTTGCATTCTCTTTTTCTATTACCGCTTTCACATTCTCAATGCTTCCTGCTCCGCCAAAGATACATGACGGAATTTTAATCTGATAACTCATATATTACCTCTCCTTTGTTATATTGTTATTCTTGTGTTTTATTTTTGAACATCTCTTTGAACTAATCATATAATATCTGTTTTTTGAGCCACGTTCAACGCGTTGTTTTGTTATTTTTGTTCTATTTCGAAACATAAGCCGCATTTGTTTGTTGCATTTTGAAACATTCTGTAATACAATATGGTTGAATAGTAACAAAGCATCACTATCGCTATCTTTACGTTTCATTTTTAAACATTAAAATAACCACTTAACATTTACAAATCCCATAAGGAGAAATATATGCAGAAAACCAAGATTCTTGCAGTCGCCCCTTACGAGGGCATGGCTGACATACTTACCGATATAGCACAGTCGCGCGATGACATTGCTCTTA
>ERZ827512.3508-NODE-3508-length-10915-cov-2.942818_pt1 | contig 10915 bp, 10 predicted proteins | sample MGYA00519916_ERZ827512 | MGnify/ENA primary metagenome ERZ827512 (study PRJEB31778, sample SAMEA3449335) | human gut metagenome | biome: human gut; feature: human-associated habitat; material: faeces | place: United Kingdom | collected 2010/2012 ... | reverse complement strand
AGTCCGGCGCAGAGCAGACTTTTTCCAACCCCGGACATCGTTCCCTGTATCATGATCACTTTTGCCATGGCAATTCTCCCTCCACTGATTTTCCAAGACTTTTTGCATACAAGAAGAGCTCCCGGTCTGCCTGATTGAACGCGCCAAAATCAGGAAACAGACATAGCACCCGCCCGCACTGATCGATCTCACGCTTTGCTGCCGCAAGCGTCTCTGCGGTGACTGTTTCAAATGCTTCCTCCGCGATCACCTTTGCCGCCAGTGCGCACGCCACCGGGTAATCGATGTCATTTTTCCACAGGATTCCCGTGGAAAACGGTATTTTTTCCCGCTGAAGCCTGCGATAGACAGGCGCGCCGTTTCCGCCGCCCGCGATCACAAAAACTTCCGGCTTTCCGGTCACACGGGGAAGCTCCGCTCTGCCGGACGCTTCATCAAATGTGCCTTCCGTAATATCATAAAGCTCACTCATATACCCCGGCGTGAACACCTCCTCCGGCGTTCCAAACCGCCCGGCATATGCGCCTTTGACACACAGCACACGGTCGGAGACCCGCTCGGCGAGATCCAGCTCATGCAGTGACATGATGACTGTCCGCTTCTTCGTCTTTGCCATCTCCTGCAAGATCGATAAAAATTCCAGTTTATAACGGATATCGAGATAAGACGTCGGTTCGTCGAGTACTAAAATCTCCGGCTCCTGCGCGATCGCACGCGCCAGCATCACACGCTGTCTCTCTCCGTCGCTAACCGAATGAAAATCCTTTTTTGCAAGCGCCGTGGTTCTTGTAAGCTCCATCGCCTCCCGCACAACGGCATGATCTTTCTCGGAAAGCACACCAAGACGCCCGGTATAAGGGTAACGTCCGGTCTCTACGACATCCTCACAGGTCATAAGCTCGGTGCGCACCTGCTCGGTCAGAACAACAGACATCTTCTTTGCCAGTTCTGCCGCCTCCATCCGCTCAATGCTCTCTCCGTCCAAAAGCACGGTTCCGGCGATCAACGAAAGCTGCCCGATGATACTTTTTAATATGGTAGATTTTCCCGCGCCATTTGGCCCGATCAGTGTTAAGATCTCTCCCTTTTTTACATTCAGTGTGATATCTTTTATCAGTGGCTTTCCGTCGTATCCAACCGTCATCTGACTGGCAGAAAAATAGTAAGTTTCCATGCTGTTTATCTTACCTCCCTTTTCTGGCGTATCATGACAAAGATCACGACCGGCGCGCCAAATACCGCTGTCACGGTGCTGATGGAAAGCTCGGTCGGCGCAAACAGCGTACGCGCGATCAGGTCACAGAACAGACAGCAGATGCCGCCACCCAAAAAGCATGCCGGGATCATAAGGATCGGTTTTGCCGTCCGAAACAGATTTTTAATGAGCTGCGGAACCGCGATCCCGACAAAGGACACCGGACCTGCAAACGCGGTCACACACGCGGACAAAATACTGGAGAGCAGTACCAGAAGCACGCGGAACAGCCGGATGTTGACTCCCATATTTTTCGCATAGGATTCCCCGAGCTGATAAGCGCCCATCGGCTTGGACAAAAAAAACGTCACTGCGCCTGTCAGAAGAACAACCACCGACATGACCCGGATATTTCCCCAGGAAATTCCGGAAAAACTGCCCATTGACCAGTTGTGGAGGTTTACAATATCGGAATCATCCGCGAATGTCACGACAAAATCCGTGACAGCCGAGCAGATATACCCGATCATGACGCCACTCACCACAAGCATTGACATCTGCCGCAGTTTTTTTGAGATCAGAAGTACAAATCCCATGGAGATCATCGCTCCCGCAAACGCCGCAAGGATCAGCGCAAACGAACTGATCTTTAATGCGTTTCCGAGGAAAAATACCATGACGAGCGCGACTACGAGCTTCGCGCCGGAAGAAATGCCGAGCACGAACGGCCCCGCAAGCGGGTTGTGAAAAAACGTCTGAAGCAGATACCCGGAGAGCGCAAGCGCGCCGCCCAAAATGACCGCCGCAAGTGCCCGCGGAAACCGGATCTGCAAAATGATGTTTTTCACCGTCTCACCTGCTTCTTTCCCGCCAAGGATGGAAACCACCTCGGACAGCGGGATATTCACACTACCGATACAGATATTACATGCCACAAGAATGAGAAGCAGCAAAATAAGATCTGCGTACAAAACCGCATATGCCTTTTTTTTACTGCAGCCGGAATAAAAACGTATAGGTTTCATCGGCATTCTCCTCTCCTTCTAACATCGTGTGGATATCACCGGTCATCGTGCCAAGCTCCATGGATCTCTGATAGAGATTCTGCGTTGTGCAAAAGACATTTCCGTCCTTTACCGCCTTGAAATCGGACAGAAGATCACTCTTTGCGAGAAGCGCGTCCAATGATTTTACCTCGCCCTCGATCGTACTGTTGTAGATCAGATAGTCCGCGTCCTTCGCGCGCGCGTAAAATTCTTCCATCTGCATATTGACTGACGAGGATGCATCGGTATCGGCTCCGAGGTCAGAAAAAATATAGTTTCCGCCCGCAAGTTCGATCATTTTGGGGACATAGTCACCTGATTTCCGGACGTTGACACTGCCATTTGACGTGATATAGAAAAACGCTACGGTCTTTCCGGTATTTTCTCCGTCAGATGCCGCCGCCACGGCGTCTTTTTGCTCCGCGAACACCTGCTCCGCCACATCTTCCTTTCCCTCGAGCACGCCATATAATTTCACCCACTCCGTCCTCCCGAGCGGATGTGTCTCATAGCTGGAGTGATCGACCAGTACCGGAATCCCGAATTTTTCCAGATTTTCCTTGATCTCCGGGGAATGGTAGATCATCGTTGACTGGATCGACAGATTGCATCCGGTGTCTAAGATCTGCTCATAGTCCGGTGCGCTGTATTTTCCCGCATAAAAGATACTTCCATTATCCATTGCCTGCCTTGCCTCGTCAATATACCATCCGTCTTTTTTTGTCCCGGAAAGGCTGATCGCATCGAGCGCATCGAGCGACCGGAACATGTCCATCGTTGCAGATGCCACAAGATAAATGTGATCGACCGGCTGTTTTAACACCACGATATCGGAATCGAGATCATCCGGCGCCTCTTCCTTTTGCGGCACAACCAAAAAACGGCTGCCATCTGATATTGTAATCAGCGCCAAGCCGTCATTATAGTAATCCACTGCAAACTCTTTTGCGTAATCAAGCTGCATTCTGTGATCGTAAGTAAGAGATGCGCTGATGTTTTCATCCACAGCAAGGCTTCCGGCATCCTCCTTTTGTCCGCAGGATGTCAGAAGCACTGCTGCCATTATGAAAATCAAAAAAAGTATCTGCTTTTTTCGTATCATCTTACTTCTTCTTTCTTTTCCAGATCATATAGCCAATACCGGTTCCCGCAAGGAAACAGACTGCAAAGATCCCGACGATATACGGAATGGAAACTCCGTCTTTTTTTGCGGAATCCTCATCAAACGTCAGCGTGTAGGTGATCTCATGCGGCTCACTCATCGCCGTTGTATCCGCAATGACCGTCATTTCCTCATTCCATGCCGTGACCGGGATCTCAAATGTGGAATTTCCGTCTTTATTTACCGGATCATAGGTCGTATCCCCAACGATCATATAATCGTAATTCGGGCTGCTCCACTCGATCGTCGCGGTTGCGGTATGATCTTTCACTGTAACCTTCGCCGGAGATGTAATGGACGCTCTGCCGCTTCCTCCGGAAAGTACAACGTCTACCTGGTAAGTGCCATCCGAAAGAGATGTCTCCTCCGGTTCGCTCTCCGTTGCTGCCTCTGCAGCCGGTGTCAGATCCACGAGAAGCGCGTCCGCCGGGAGACTTTCCGCGTCAAATACCAGCGTTCGGTCATACCATTTCTCCTTGCGCTTGCTGAATGCGGCACAGTCGATCTTCTGATTTAACGCCTCGACCGGAACCGTGTAGGTATATGCGCCATCCGCATCCTCCACATATCCGATATATGCCGACGCATCCGCTGCCACCGCTTCCTCTCCGGTTCCCATAAATAACTGCAGGTAACCGGTTCCGCCTAATGTGAGCACTGCGCTCATACTGCCGTCTTGCACGGTAAGCTCTGCCTTTACGATACGAAACATGAGGAGGAGGATTCCACATTGATCTCATAAGTGCCATCCTTTACCTCACTTCCGGTAACCGGTACCATAGTATCGCTGCCGACTTCCTCGACGCCTGCCATCTCTTCCGACGTCGCGACCATTCCTTCCGTGCCCGCTTCTGTATTTATTTCTTCTGCAAAAACAGCTTTCGGGGAGACGCAAAATGCGCTGCTCCCCAAAATCACTGCTGCAAAAAATATAGCTATTTTCTGCTTCAAACCTCATTACTCCTTATTCTGCAAGACTGTCGATCGCTGCCTGTGTATGTGATACATAGATGTTCTGGATTGCTTCATCCTGTCCAAGTCCCTCGATGATGCAGTTTACTTCGTAACCTGCTGCTTCAAACTGGGATTTCCAGGAATCATCCTCATCGCCTGCCATATCATTGTTTGCGTGATCACCTGCTACTACCATGAGCGGCTTTAATACCACTTTTTTGTATTTTCCAGCTTCATTGATCTGGTTGATCAGATCCTCTACGGACGGAGTCGCTTCTACGGTTCCGATGTAGTAATTTTCAAATCCGTCTGCGGTAAGTACTTCCTGCAGTTTTGCGTAATCTGCGTTGGAATCTGCTTCTGTTCCATGACCCATAAAGCAGATCGCAGTCTCACCATCATCATAGGAAGCGGTTTCTGCTGTGATTGCCTGTGCCACTGCTTCGTAATCCGCATCGCTGGATAAAAGCGGATCTGCAAGTACAACCTGGTCAAATTTATCCTTGTAACCTTCAAGCGCGTCATTTAAATCTGTATATTCAAATCCGCTCATCAGATGGGTCGGCTGAACAACCAGTGTCTTTACGCCGTCTGCTACTGCGCGGTCAAGCGCTTCTTCTACGTTATCGATCTCCAGTCCGTCACGTTCCTTTAATTTGTCGATGATGATCTGGCTGGTAAATGCTCTGCGCACTTCATATTCCGGGAATGCTGCTGTAACCGCATTTTCGATCGCACCGATCGTAATGTCTCTGCTGTCGTTATAGCTTGTTCCGAAACTTACTACTAAAATCACTTTATCACCTGCGTTTTCTGTGTTCTGCTCGGTAGAAGCTTCTGCTACTGCTTCCTCTGTGCTCTTTTCTTCGGTTGCCTGTACGCTTTCCTTTGCGTCTGTTGTCGTAGCAGCGGTATCATCTGCCTTGCTGCCGCATCCTGCGAGCAGAAACGCTCCGGTCAGGGCTGCTGTGAGTAACACTGCGATTTTCTTTTTCATAATGATTTCCTCCAAATTTTTATTATGAACGGTATACAAAATCAAAGCCCTGCCATAAATGCTCTTTTTCCGGCTGTTTCTCCATAAGAAAAAAACGCCCATTTACAAACAAAATGTAAATGGACTGCAGATTCAAAAGATCTTCTCTGTCGTACAACCAATTACTCGTGGCCTGGAACCCTGTCCCTGTACACCACAGCAGGCAGGTCTCCTGGCTCATAGATCCACACACAATGCCTGTCTTCCCGGTCTCCCAGTGACGTCTGCGGCATGCGCTCCCTAAATACAGTGACGAGTTCGTACAGGATTCACACCTGTTTCCCTTTTCACCAGATCAAAACATCCGTTTTATCTGACACCTGCTGTTTTTGTTCAATTAGTTCGTAATATAGCACATCCACAGGAAAAAAGCAATGTTTATTCCAGATTTTGTCTCGAACATATTTTCGATTTTCTCTTGCATTTTGGTTCGCATCATGCTATGATGGTTTTAGAACATTTGTTCTTTTCTATAAATGAAACCTGATGATAATACCGTGTTCCGATTGATCCTGACGAACACAGAGAAGGAGACCTGACATGCAGATTCCAAAACAAATGACCGTCATGGAAAAATTACAGATCTTATCCGACGCCGCCAAATATGACGTTGCGTGTACTTCGAGCGGCGTAGACCGGAAGGGAAACGGTCACGGCATGGGAAACTGCATTGCGCCCGGCATCTGTCATACATTTTCGGGGGACGGAAGATGCGTTTCCCTGTTAAAGATCCTTTTTACCAACGAATGTATCTTCAACTGTTCCTATTGCCAGAACAACTGCATGAATGACATTCCGCGCGCCTCGTTCACCCCGGATGAAGTCTGTTCCCTTACCATGGAATTTTACCGGCGCAATTATATCGAAGGACTTTTTTTAAGTTCCGGTATTCTGGTGAGCCCGAACTACACGATGGAGCTGATCTATCAGACGCTCTACCAGCTCCGCATAAAGCATCACTTTAACGGATATATCCATGTAAAGGCGATTCCTGGTGCCGACCCCGCCCTGATCGAGCGCACCGGCTTTCTTGCTGACCGCATGAGCATCAATCTGGAGCTTCCGACCTCAGACTCCCTGCATACGCTTGCCCCGTGCAAATCCAGACGCACGATCTTAACACCCATGCGTCAGATCCAGAACGGCATCCGAAACGACAGGCTGCTTCTTTCCGACGGTGCTTCTTCTACTGACGCTTCCTCTGCCGGATCTGTCTTTCCTCCGGCAGTTTCCGGTAATCCGCACATGGATCTGTCCGCTCCGTCCTCCCGCTTTGTTCCGGCTGGTCAGAGCACCCAGATGATCATCGGCGCCACCCCGGAAAATGACTATCAGATCATGAGCGTGGCGGAAGGGCTTTATCAGAAGTTTGATTTAAAACGTGTCTTTTATTCTGCCTTTGTAAATGTCACCGAGGATTCGAGTCTCCCGGTTCTGCCCGGCGGCCCGCCGCTTCTGCGGGAACACCGGCTGTATCAGGCGGACTGGCTGCTGCGCTACTATCACTTTTCGGTAAACGAACTGCTCTCGGAGGACAACCCGAACTTCAATATTTATCTTGATCCGAAATGTGACTGGGCACTGCGCCATCTGGAGTATTTCCCGGTGGAGATCAATCGCGCAGATTATAAGACCCTGCTCCGTGTTCCGGGCATCGGTGCCAAATCCGCCAAACGCATCCTCCAGGCAAGACGCTCTGCCAGACTGGACTTCCCGGATTTAAAGAAGATGGGCGTTGTCTTAAAACGCGCGCTTTACTTTATCACCTGCTCCGGCAAAATGATGTACCGCACCAAATTAGAAGAAAACTACATCTGCGAAAACCTGCTGCGGGATAAGACACAGATCCCGCGTGAGATCCGCGAGAGCGGTTATAAACAGATTTCTTTATTTGATGTCGGTATGACAGAACCACCGCAGCTTTGTTCTGCGAAATGAGGTATTTCCCAATGTATGTATTTGTATGTCATGATGACCCGGACAGTATTTTTACTGCCATATATGATGCCTGGGCAAGCCGCCTGGGACATAAAAACATCCGCATTCTCGCGAAAGAACCGGAAAATTATGAACTCTTCTGTGAATATATCCATGTAACCACAAATGCCGAAAAGAGCCGGAAAGTTGCCGATACCATACGGCGCCGGCTTGGAGCTGCCGCCTCCCCGGTCCTGTTTCAGGCGATCATGGCAGACGAGAGCGGCATTGCCGGATCCGGACGCAGGTCGTCGTCCTCATCTTTTTCCATTACAAAGGCGGACGCGCTCTACCGCACGCTGCTGCTCGCCTTCTCCATGGAGTATCCGGATCGCGTCCTCGAGTGTCTCGGCAATCCCTACGTTCTCTATCTGTTTGAACTTTCAAGAAGTGTACAAAACGAAGCGCACCACCTGCTCGGCTTTCTGCGCTTTAAAGAACTGCGCTCCGGCATCCTGTTTTCCGAGGTCCACCCGAAAAATGATGTCCTCCCAATCCTGGGGGAACACTTTTGTGACCGGCTGCCGCAGGAAAATTTTATGATCTATGACGGAACACGGAAACTGGCACTGATCCACCGCGCCGGGGCTTTCGATTTTCTGATTGCCGATGCTTCCGCACTGGATCAGAACCTGATCCAAAACTACTCCGATTCCGAGCTCGAATACCAGAAGCTCTGGTGCGGTTTCTTTGAAAGCATTACAATCGAAGCCCGCAAAAATCCGTCACTTCAGAATCAGAACATTCCGAAACGTTTCCAAAAAGATACGGTGGAATTTCAAAACTGAAACTCCACCGTATCCGGTATCTCTGTTTTACTTTACCCGCGCAAACAGCTTTTTCGCATTTGCGTTCGTTGTCTGTAATACTTCTTCTGTTGAAATACTTTTAATTTCCGCGATTTTTTCTACAACATACGGAATAAAAAGCGAACTGTTCCGCTCGCCCCGGTGCGGTTCCGGCGCCATATACGGACAATCCGTTTCCAGCAGGATCCGCTCCAGCGGAATCTCTTCGACCACTGCCCGAAGCTTCTTCGCGTTCTTAAACGTCAGCACTCCGCCTACGCCGATATCATAGCCCATCTTCAGAAATTCACGCGCCATCTCTACCGAATAGGAGTAACAATGGATCACGCCCGGCATTTCACGCATCGGCGTTTCTTTTAAGATCTGCATGGTATCCTCTGCGGCATCCCTGGAGTGGATGATGACCGGAAGATCCTTCTCTTTTGCCAGTTCCAGCTGGCGTTTGAACCAGTAACGCTGATTCTCCTGCACCTGCGGCTCTTTATCCCAGTAATAGTCCAGTCCGATCTCCCCGACTGCCACCGCCTTTTTGTGCTCCGCAGCCTGCTCGATCGCCTTAAAATTTTCCTCGTTTAACTCTGTCACATCACTCGGATGCACCCCGACCGCCGCATAAATAAAGTCATACTGCTCCGCGAGGGCAATGCTCTTTTCCGTCGTCTCAAGACTGGAACCGACATTGATCACATATTCAATGTCATGTTCCGGCAGGGATGCAATAAGTGCCTCCCTGTCCGCATCAAATTTTGCATCCTCATAATGCGCATGTGTCTCAAATATCTTACTATGCAATTTCCGCTCCTGACGGCATTGGCTTCTCAGAAGTCATAAGAGACAGATTTCCGTCCGCATCTTCTGCGCACAGCAGCATTCCTTCTGAGAGAACTCCTGCCAGTTTTGCCGGTTTTAAGTTTACAAGTACCATGACCTTTTTACCCACCATTTCTTCCGGGGTATAGTACTTATGGATGCCGGAAACGATCTGCTTTACGCTGCTTCCGACCTTTACCTTAGAGCAGAGCAGTTTTTTGGACTTCGGAACTGCCTCACACGCGATCACTTCTCCGATCTGGAACTGCAGTTTTTCAAAATCTTCAAAGGTGATCTCCGGTTTTGCCTCGATGTCGATTCCGCCTTCTTCGCCTGCGGCTGCTTCACTTTCCTCTTTCTTCGGATGAAGCTCTTCCACTTTCTTCATAACTTCTTCGATATCCAGACGCGCAAAGAGGATCTCCGGTGTCTCAGTCACTTTGGTTCCGCTTACATAATGACCGAAGGTACCCAGCTCATCAAACGGAATCTCCTTGGTATTTAACTGTGCGAAGATCTTTTCCGCTGTATCCGGCATAAAGCTCTTTAAGAGCGTTGCTCCCATGGTGATGCCCTCTACCAGGTTGTATAATACCGTCTCAAGACGCGGCTTGGTCGCATCATCCTTTGCAAGGATCCACGGCGTTGTCTCATCGATATATTTGTTGCAGCGCTTAAAAAGATTGAAGATTTCCGTGATCGCATCCGCTACACGAAGATCCGCCATCTTCTTCTCTACCTTTCCAACGGTCTCTGTCGCTACTTTCTTTAAGTCATCATCTACTGCTTCGCTCACCTTGGTATCCGTTACCACACCGCCAAAATACTTGTTGCTCATGGAGATGGTACGGTTTACAAGGTTTCCGAGTGTGTTCGCAAGATCAGAGTTAATTCTCTCTACTAAAAGATCCCAGGTGATCACACCGTCATTGTCAAATGGCATCTCATGCAGTACAAAATAGCGCACCGCGTCTACACCAAAGAAATCTACCAGTTCATCCGCATACAGGACATTTCCTTTTGATTTACTCATCTTGCCGTCTCCAAGCAACAGCCACGGATGTCCGAATACCTGCTTTGGCAGTGGCAGATCGAGTGCCATCAGAAAGATCGGCCAGTAGATCGTATGGAAACGGATAATGTCCTTTCCGATCAGATGAAGATCCGCCGGCCAGTTTTTATTAAACAGCTCCGAGGAATTGCCATCCGCGTCATATCCGATCTTGGTGATATAGTTTGTCAGCGCATCCAGCCATACATAAACGACATGCTTCGGATCAAAATCTACCGGGATTCCCCATTTAAAGGAAGTTCTGGATACACAAAGATCCTGAAGTCCCGGAAGCAGGAAATTGTTCATCATCTCATTTTTTCTGGAAACCGGCTGGATAAATTCCGGATGTGTATTGATGTGCTCGATCAGGCGATCCGCATACTTGCTCATTTTAAAGAAATATGCCTCCTCCTTTGCCGGCTTTACTTCACGGCCGCAATCCGGGCACTTTCCGTCCACTAACTGTGACTCTGTCCAGAAAGATTCACACGGTGTACAGTAAAGTCCCTCATAGGATCCCTTGTAAATGTCACCTTTATCGTAGAGCTTCTTAAAGATCTTCTGAACCTGTTTCTTGTGATCCGCGTCGGTAGTACGGATAAAATTATCATAGGAAGCATTCATCAGATCCCAGATCTTCTTTACCTCCGCAGATACTTGATCCACATATTCCTGCGGTGAGATTCCGGCTTCCTCTGCCTTTAACTCGATCTTCTGGCCATGCTCATCGGTTCCTGTCTGGAAATAGACATCATAGCCTTCCTGTCTTTTGTAACGCGCGATCGCATCTGCAAGCACGATCTCATAAGTATTTCCGATGTGCGGTTTGCCGGATGCGTATGCGATTGCAGTTGTCATATAAAATTTTACTT
>ERZ827512.3495-NODE-3495-length-10955-cov-2.088073_pt1 | contig 10955 bp, 8 predicted proteins | sample MGYA00519916_ERZ827512 | MGnify/ENA primary metagenome ERZ827512 (study PRJEB31778, sample SAMEA3449335) | human gut metagenome | biome: human gut; feature: human-associated habitat; material: faeces | place: United Kingdom | collected 2010/2012 ... | reverse complement strand
CTCTAAAGCTAATCAACAGAGAGAAGATATTCAAAATTATTGAAAATGAAAAAAAACACGCAAGAGCATTTTTAGATAGATGGATAAAAGCATGAATAATATAACTCAATTTTCCGATTGCTATGGCTGTGGCATGTGTGCCATAGTGTGCCCAAAACAGATTATATCTATTCAACAAAATATAAACGGTTTTTATGAACCTGTGATAAATAATGATAATGAATGCATCCATTGCGGTCAATGTTTAAAAGTTTGTTCTTATGCTGACGAACAATTGGCACAAAACAATGATGTACTGGCAAGTTATGCTGCCTGGAGTAAAGATCCTGTTATACGAAAAAAATGCTCGTCCGGCGGCGTAGGATTCGAAATTAGTAAAATACTACTTGAGCAAGGCTATAAAATATGTGGCGTTCGTTATAATCCAACTTTAAATCGCGCAGAACATTATATTTCGGTTTCAAAAGAAGAATTAGTACAATCGGCAGGAAGTAAATACTGTCGATGGTTTTCGTTCTATTGATCGCAAAGAAAAATACCTGGTGGTAGGTACTCCTTGCCAAATAGATTCATTTCGTAGATATATTCGCAAAAATCATATAGAAGAGAACTTCATTTTGATGGATTTCTTTTGCCACGGTGTACCATCCAAAAAAATGTGGGATAAATATCTGTCAGAGACGGAAAAAATTACAGGAAAAGTGATATACGCTTCCTGGCGTAATAAGATAACCGGTTGGCACGATTCATTGGCAATGGACATTGATGGTGAACATACCGGAGAGAAAGTGAATTGGCATGATTCTTACAATCTGTTAATAAAGGGGGAAAAAACTTTCTTAAATTCCCGGTATTCTCAAGGTGATGCCTTCTATCAGTTATTCCTCAGTGACAACTGTTTGGGTAAAGCTTGCTATGACCATTGTAAATTCAAGTTTCGTTCATCTTCAGCAGACATTCGTATTGGTGACTTATGGGGAAAGAAATATCAGGAAAATGAAGATGGAATCACCGGTGTAGCTGTATTTTCGAAGAAAGGAAAATCTGTTTTGATGCAGTCTAATTGTGAATTTGTGGAAGAGCATTTTGATACTGTTGCCGAAGGGCAAATGAAAGCCCCTGCAAAAAGAGGTAGAATGTATCCTATAGTTCAAAAAATGTTACTTAATGATGATACTTCTATAAAAGAAATCAATTTGTTGATATTAAAAGAAAAAAAGAGACGGATGAATATTGAAAGGATAAAACATCCGTTACGCACATTACTTAATATTATAAAAAAAATAAAATAGATGAAAATTTGCACAATTACCTGCCACGATGTATATAATTACGGAGCTTCACTTCAAGCATATGCTTTGCAACAGTATCTGTCATCATTAGGGCATGATGTGAAAATCATAGATTACAAACCAGATTATATGCGAGTTCATTATAAATTTTGGTTTGTACCGCAAAGTTCACATTACTACAAACGAGCTATAAAGTCTCGTTTGTTCCGATTCTTTTTATGCTGTTATTTTGCGCCTAAACGTTATTCCACATACGGTAGAAAACTAAAATTTGATTCTTTCACAAAAGAATATTTGCTGTTGACACGACGTTACAACTGTTACCAAGAATTAAAAGACAATCCTCCCGTAGCAGATATCTACATCGCTGGTAGCGACCAGATATGGAATAGTGTACTCCCAAACGGAAAGGATCCTGCCTATTTTTTACAATTTGGAGATGAAAATGTAAAGCGAATTTCATATGCTGCAAGTTTTGCTATATCACAGATTGCATGCGATATTAAACCTCTCAATAGCAAATGGTTGAAAAAGTTGGATGCCATATCTGTAAGAGAACATACAGGTCTATCTGTACTTCAATCATTAAAAGTGAAGGGTGTGGAAGTCGTTGATCCGGTTTATCTATTAAATCGTATGCAGTGGTTAAATTTTGCAGGAAAGGATCGTCTAATAAAACAAAAATATGTACTTGTTTATGATTTATACATGAATGATGAACGATTATGTATTGAAGCCAAAAGACTTTCTAAATTATATCATTTGACAATCGTTTCAGTGGATGGAAACATTAAGTGTCCATATGCACAAAAGAACATATCTAATGCCGGACCACAGGAATTTGTCAATCTCATTTTCCATGCAGAATATGTAATAACTAATTCTTTTCATGCCACTTCGTTTTCTTTAATACTGAACCGCCCTTTTGCCGTATTTTACAATTATGATAATATTTCCCGTATATCAGATATTTTAAATCACGTAGGATTAAGTCATTGTCTTAATGCGGATAATCCAATATATAATTATAACTGGATGAATATAAACCAATATCTGGCCGAAATGTGCAAAAAGAGTTATCAGTTCTTAGTTTCTAATCTGAAATAGCATGCTATACTGGTTATTTGTATTAATTTGGTTTTTTTGTGGTATCCAAATATTAAGAAATAATGGGATAACGAGAATGTGTTACTTTTTTGTAGGCATTTTTTTCGTTCCTTCCGTCTTAAAGATTATTCCACAAGCTCTTTTGATGGGACATACCTTTTATGCTACTACATTTATAGTTTCAATGTTCCGATTTCGGGAATTGAAATTGGAAACGTTTTTATCTTGCCCTTTTTTTTATAGTCAATTTTTCATTTTATTAGCATCTTTGCTCATTGGAATTTTTGACTTTAGAATAGGTGTTCCATTAGGCCTTTTAAGAGGAATCACTTCGTTTGTAAGTTCTTATTTCTTGTTTTTTGTAGGCTGGGTATCTTTAACATCAGCATCACAAGCAGACTTTGTATCTAATGACACAAGTGCGATAAAAGAACAGACCTTCTTTGAAAGAATACTTCCGTTAATCATGCCAATTTTATTGTTTGGGGTTTGGAGCGCATTTTCTCGCAGTAACCCCATCTTAGATGCTGTAGGTCTTAATGGACGTTTTTTTTATGAAAATATGGACAATTTCCGTAGCTTTAGAGTTACTGGAGCTTGCGTTTCTTCTTCGGTTTATGGACTTGCTTGTGCCACACTTTTTCTATGCTCTTTTTTTCTTACTAGATATAGAACTAAAACCATGATATTTACTATGATTTTATTATTAGTAAATTTAGCTTTGTCTGCCACTCGTGCTGCTATCATTCCATTTTTAATAGGATTGTGTACATTTATTATACTTAATAAAAATATAAGCAATGTTGCACAAAAATCAATCATTAGCATCCTTGTTTTGTTATTAATATCTCCATTATTACCTCATTTTATAAATGATTTCATAAGCCAATTATTAGATTCTGTAATGGACGTTTTTCTTCCCTCAGGAAGCGGAGGTACTAAATATGGAGGAAGTAATGTGGATGCACGCGAAATGCAAATTATGGCAGCTTTCCAGTATCTGAAACAAAAACCATTTTTTGGACATGGATTTGCGTATTTTGCAGAGGTAATTTCCCATGGTAAGAAACACCAAGAACTGTTAGGAATGGAAAGCTATTTGTGTATAATCGGAGTTGAATATGGTCTTATCTATTTAATCACTATTATCGCTTTTTATGTACAGTGTTTTATCTATTTTTGGCGTAGTAGAGTATATAATAAACTTTATTCAGATTTAGGTTTGTCATTGATAACTATGTTTATACCGTTTCTGATTTTCGCATGGGTAGGTGGCTGTTGGTTCTTTTTCCTTCCGCTACTTGGATATGTAGCAAAAGCTATTTATATAAGTAAAAACGAACAAATTGTCTAATGAACTTTAGAATATGAAATCACAAATCCACTTTGTATTAGGAGCCGGAGTATATCCATACCTTACTGGAGGTATGGAAATATTCAATTATTATCTCATTCAAACTTTACACAATAATTTCAAGATTTCGTACACAAGTTACTTCCGCTTAAATTATGAAGGTGTGAAATTTAAACGTTGTTTACCTATTAAGCCTACCAAATATCTTTTCCCTATACAACTGTTTTTTCATCTGCTTTTCACGAGAAAAGTCAAATGCGTACTTTTTTCATATTCGGCAGCTCACGCAATTGTATGGCGTTCATACAACTTGATTTGCAGGGCATTGCATAAGAAATATATTGCTGTAATTCATTATGGCGATGTTACACCAAGTAAAGATATTGAAACATATAAGCGCTTTTTTCGTGATGCTGAAATTGTTATTGCTGTTTCAGAGGACATAAAAAAGAATTATGATTCTAAGTATGGTATCAATTGTAAGGTCATCTATCCTCTTGTACCATTCTCAGAAGCAGAAATGGACAAACAGACATTAAGAAACAAATATCATATACCTACAGCACCTCATGTGATCTGTATGATAGGTTCCTTAAAAGATATGAAAAATCCGGAGACAATTATCGAGGCTTTGAAACTTTTCTCTTCAGAGGAACTGAAACTGTTCAATCCACACATAGTCTATGCCGGTGATGGAGCATCGCGAGAATATTTGAAAAAAAAAGCAGCAGAATATAAATTAGAAAACAGAATATCTTTCTTAGGAAATATCCCTAAAGAAAAGGTAAAAGATATATATAAGTTATCTGATTATTACCTGATAGCATCTGATTTTGAAGGAACATCCGTTTCTCTGCTTGAAGCGATGTTTAATCGCAAGCCAATCATAGCCTCACGAGTATCAGGTATTGTAAATACAATTCGAGAAGGAAAAGATTGTCTAATGTTCACGGTGAAGAATGCTGCAGAATTGAAAGGATGTCTTATTAAATATATACAGCAACCGCAACTAGCGAAAGATTTGTCTTCAAATGCCTATGAGCATTATTTATGCAATTATAATTATGATAATGTTGTTGCAGAGTATATTGAAATTCTAAATCGATAAAGATTGCATTATGAAGATAATTCAAATAATATATAGCCTTTGCCCTGGTGGGGCAGAAAAGTTTGTAGTCGATTTGTCCAACCAATTGGCAACAATGGGGCATGACGTGACTTTGTGTATGCTGCGTGACGTTACGGATGAATCATTAACCTTCAATAAGCAGTTCCTGCAAAGTAATGTCAAACTACATTCCATGAAATTCTCCAGAGGATTCTCGTGGGGCAAGTGCCGTAGCGTGGAGAAGTATATTCAAAACGAACGGCCAGATGTAGTGCATTGCCATCTGAATGTCATTCCATATGTGTATAGACTTGCTTTATGTTGTAAAAAAATAAAGTTTTTTCATACGTTGCATAGCGTAGCTTCAAATACAGGGGGAACAGGTCTACAATATCAACTAAATCGTTTGTTCTATAATCATAATTGGATTCGACCTATATGTATATCTAAACTGTGTAAAGATTCCTACGAAGATTATTACAAATTGTACAATGCTCCATTTATAAATAACGGACGAGCCTTGGTTGCTGCTTCTCCCTACTATGAAGAGACTAAACGAGAAGTAGAATCTTATAAGACGTCTCCTGACACGCGGATATTTATTCACGTTGCACGTTTCAACCCACTAAAAGACCAACAACTATTAGTGGATTCATTCAATCGACTTAATCAGGAGAATATTGATTTCACCTTGTTGGTTATTGGCAGTGATTATGACTGTGAAGAAGGACAGAAATTGCAGCAAGTTGCATGCTCAAAGATTCACTTTTTAGGTAAAAAAAATAATGTGAACGACTATCTATATTGTGCAGATGCCTTTTGCTTGACCTCCGTTTATGAAGGACTGCCGATTAGCTTACTGGAAGCCCTTTCGTGTGGTGTCACACCTATTTGTACTTCTGTGGGTGGTATTCCTGATGTGGTTATTGATAACGTGAGTGGCTATTTATCAATAAACAGAACAATCAGTGGGTATATGGAAGCAGTGAAACGTTTCCTTACTTATCCACTTCCTCGAAAAGAATTAATACGGTACTATCACAAACATTATTCAATGGCAGTGTGCGCAAAGAAATATGTAAATTTATACGAACAATAAAGATAGTTCAAATGAAATGTAAAATTTGCCAAATAGAAGAAGCAAACAAGACTAATTCGCATCAATTTCCAAGTTTTCTTGCTAAAATAATTAAATTCAACAGTAATTATAAAAGAGATACAGAGTTGATGTTCTCTTTTGATAAATACAAAACAAATATTTATGCTAGAGAACATAGTCAAATAAATGGGATGACTTGTTTGATAGCCTCACGGATAATGAAAGATTAAAAGAATTAAGTGTGAATCCTGTTTCTGAAAATTACGTGTTTTGTGAAATTTGCAAAAAGGCACTAAGCCAATATTTAGAATCACCATATAGCTCGTTTCACAAGAATAAGCAACACGTTTCAGCAGAAATTCCCTTGATATTTTTATAGTTTGGAGAATCTCTACACAACGGAAGAGCGGGTTTTCGTTAGGTAAAGAATTAGAAGAACAACTTCGTTTTATTTTATACCAATATATACTTTTAAAACAAGAAAAGAAAGATGCTACTTCACTTGTACATTCTTTAAACATTAAATGTCGAATAGAGACATATAGGGATTATTGTCGTAAAAATGCAGTTTTTATCATTGTAATTATGATGCAAAAAAATAAAATTTCCTCAATGATAGTTGGAGATATTTGTATTTACATAAACTTTGAAAATGAGAGTATTTCATCTCATTACAATTTTGGGAATTGGAAAGTTTCTTTCGTGATGCCGCAATAAACAGTAGGAAAGAAACTGAAAACACACAATCTATAGATTGTGTGTTTTATCAATCTGTCATGTCTCGATTTATTAAAAAAGCCACAACGATAAAAAATGTGGGCTTTTTGAAATAGCCGATATCATGTGGCATAAATCTGGACGTTTTGATTTTATGCCTATCAGAATGAAAATAGAATTTATATCAGGCATAGTAAATGAGAATATGAAATTGGGAGACCGATACCAGCCTCAATATTTCATTGATAATAAAAAAAATGCAGTGTCAAATCCTATGCTTTATATTTAAGATGCTAACAAGAAAAATTTCAGGACATATTCTAACCATAGGCTGCGAATATCGTCATCCTAAGGGAGGAGTGGCACAGGTGATGTACAACTATGAGAAATATGTATTCCCTGTGTTCAATTGCATAGTTAACTCAGGAGGAACAAATAATGTAGCGAAGCTGCTTAAAGCCATTTCTGGCTATTTACTTATGGCTATTCATTTGACAACAGATAGTCATCTTCGTATTGTCCATATCCATACGTCTTCTTACAACAGCTTCAAACGATCTGCATATTTCGTAAGGTTGGCAAAAGCATTCGGGAGGAAAGTAGTATTACATATTCATGGAGGTGACTTCAAAAAATATTACGTTACAAACCCGAAATGGATTGCTTCCGTGTTGAATCGGTGTGACATGATTGTTACCTTGTCCGAATCATGGAAAAATTACTTTCAGACCATTACTAATGGTCCTCAAATACGCATCGTGGAGAATATCGTGGCACCTCCCCAAGAAGGATGTCAGTTGTGGAACGATGGTAAATGCCATTTGCTTTTTTTAGGAAAGGTATGCAAGGAAAAAGGCATCTTTGACTTGCTGGATGTAATACGCAAGCATAAAATGGAGTTTGAGGGTAAAGTTGTACTTCACATTGGGGGAAACGGAATGACGAACGAACTAACTGGTAGAATGCAACAGGACGAGTTGAGGGACATAATTGTGTATGAAGGCTTTGTGCTCGGTACACAAAAAATTGATTTGCTATATAGCTGTAGCGCATTCATCCTGCCCTCATATACCGAAGGCTTGCCTATCTCCATCCTCGAATCCATGTCATATGGCAAACCGATACTAGCTACACCCGTAGGAGGAATCCCTGAAATAGTGAAACAAGGCGAGAATGGCATACTGTTTCAGCCAGGAGATAAAGAAGCTATCTATGCAGCGTTAACTCAGTTTGTATGCGACAAGGAACAGCAAAAGTACATGGGCAAGAAGTCCGCTGTGATGATTGAACCACATTTCCCCAATAACGTGAGTAAGAAATTAGATAAACTTTATAGAGAGCTGCTGTAAGAAATGCAACAGTTTAATAATGAAAATATGAAACTAAAGAAATATCTATACGAAACAGCCAAGTATGTCTTGCGCAGTTATCCTGTCATCTATCCTTACATCAAGGAGGTTGAAAAACTATATGCTATGTCTCCGGAGGAATTAAACCAACGAAATGAGAAGCGATTCCTGGAAATTTTTCACCGGGCTTACGACAAGTCTCCTTTTTACCGTAAACTATATACGGAGGCAGGCATACGAAAAGAGGACATCACTAGTCTTACCGATATCAAGAAGTTACCTGTGGTTACCAAAGATATGGTGAAACAACATGCTAACGAGATGCTAACGGTGCCGAAAAGGAAAGTGCGTAAAGGTAATACCAGTGGAACTACAGGCACACCACTGTCTGTGTACAGCGATTGGAAATCTATTTGGATGGTACAGGCATACTTGTATTGCACTCGAAAACGCTATGGTTTCACTTATGGACAACGATTCGTTTCTCTTCGCGGACATCTAGACAAGAACAACCTTTCTCTGAAAATACATTTAAGTAACACGTTGTTCTTGTCTAGTTATAACATCAATCCTGCTAATACCCAATTTTATTATGACAGCATTAGAAAATTCAAGCCAAGGGCTATAGAAGGTTATCCTAGCAGCCTTTATACATTGGCTTTGTTATTAAGTGATGCCGGATTAAAGTTGGAAATTCCTGTTGCATTCACATCTAGTGAAACTTTGCTGCCTTACCAAAGGGAAAAAATAGAACAGCAATTTAACACTCAGATATTCGACTTGTATGGCATGACGGAACGAACCATTTCGTTAATGGAGGCCTACAACCATCAAGGGTATTACGAGATGCCTGGATTTAGTATCAATGAGTATCTTGAAGATGGTGAAATTTGTACTTCGCTCATCAATGAGTCTTTCCCCATGATTCGTTATAAGTCAAATGGAAATGATGGAAACCACCGAGGACAATCCTCAAATCGTGGTGAAACATATAGAGGGCCGAAAAGCAGATTACTTGTGCTGCAAGGATGGCTCCCATATTATACTTTTGGACTTTTTGTTTAAGGGAGTGAAACACGTGAAGATGAGTCAACTTGTACAAACTAAAGATGACACATTGGAAATCTACGTAGTTCCTGAGCCTGACTTTGAAGATGTGGATAAGCACCAAATTGAGTACAACTTGATGGATCGTGTAGGAACAGGGAATATAGATTTTCGCATTAAACTGATAAATGAAAAAGATATCAGATATACTCCAAGAGGGAATTTTAAATATCTAATTAACCTAACGTTTATTAAATATCAAGAGACGATTTTTAAAGTAGTAGGTAGAGAAGATGATTATGTAATATGTAAGGATGGCACCCGAGTAACCCGAATAGATTTCATAGAAAACGGAGAACATATCAAGGCTTGCCAATGGATACAGGAAGAGGATGGAAAAGTAGAAATACGCATCGTTCCAGACAAGGGCTTTACAGAAAAAGATCGTTTGTATGTTGTTCGCGAAACTGAGCGAAAAGTCGGCCAAGGCAATCTGGACATAAATACAATCATTGTATCGATAGATAAACTGATATATACCCGCAGAGGGAAATTCAAATTGATAGTGAGGAAATAGCTAATAGTTTAGCTCAATGAATAATGTTGGGATATTCAGTAAATAGTTTTATTTTTCATCGTTTTAAGACAATATTTGTGTCATGTTTTCAAAGAATTCATAAAAAATTATCCTTCAATAGCAAAATCCCCAAATCCAGCTTTCTTGTAGACGTGTCAATTCGCCTATAGCATGAGTACTTATCGTTCCAGATGAAGGTTTTATAGAGAAAGACAGCCTGTTTGTAAAAGAGACAATCTAGAGGTGCATGGAGGTGAACAATTTAAATGTAAAAATAAAAAAAGTCTCTTGGGATAATCTTCTATATACTTTAAGAGAAAAGTTTAAGTTGACAGTAGATAAGTATCTTAATAACTAAAATTAAATAAATTGTCTATAAAATACGGTCAGGTAATCCAGCACGATTTATCAGAAAAAAATAGAATTCATGCCAAACGAATATTTTTATAGAATTTCAAAAGTGATTATATCTGCATCATATATTTTTTAAAATTAATTTAAATCTTTATTTTCTAGCTTTAAAATACCAAAATCACTACTAACTCTTAAATCCATAAAGGAACTTATTTTACATATAAAGATATAATAACATGTTGATTCCAATGTAGTATTTTTTATCCTGTTTAGAACGAAAATTATTGCATGGGTAATAACAATCTATTTATAAATAAATCATTATACAGAAAAAAGTGATTATAATAGGAAATTCTATAAAAAATCATTGGTTTTAGAAAAGATATGAAATACAACATATTTTCTATGTAGAAAAAACGTAGAAGGTATTATTCTTTTTCAAAATTAAAATAACCATAATATGTTAGAAATAGATAATATTATCAATTCTTTCCTTGCACTAAAAAATTATTGTGAAAGGGAACAATTTAAAGGTTGGGATCCGTATGATGGGTTGAACTCCAAAGTATTTCAAGCATTGCCATTGTTGAAAAAGTCGGCATTATGCAGATTGGTAGTGATACAGGGCTTTAAACGTTGTCCTTTTAATTTGCGCAAATTGGTCCTTGTCCCCAAGGAATATAATGCCAAAGGAATCGGGTTGTTCCTTTCTGGATATTGTAATCTTTATCATGTTGTACATAAACATCCAGAATGGTCGGAAACTTTAGGAACACTTGAAGAGATAAAAAATAGGATCAATGAATTGTCTGAGTTGCTTATCTCTTTGCAATCAAAAGGATATAGTGGCGCTTGTTGGGGATATAACTTCGATTGGCAAGCGAGAAGGCTTTTCCTTTTTCCGAAATACACTCCTACGATTGTGGCAACAAATTTTTGTGCCACAGCTCT
>ERZ827512.3493-NODE-3493-length-10956-cov-2.662600_pt1 | contig 10956 bp, 7 predicted proteins | sample MGYA00519916_ERZ827512 | MGnify/ENA primary metagenome ERZ827512 (study PRJEB31778, sample SAMEA3449335) | human gut metagenome | biome: human gut; feature: human-associated habitat; material: faeces | place: United Kingdom | collected 2010/2012 ... | reverse complement strand
TGCAATCGGACTTGCAACGATCAATGGTCCCATTAAAATCAGTTGTGACCATAAAATGATCTGAACGATCACCTTATCCTTAAAATCTGTAATAAACCATGCACTAAAAGCTGCCAATGCTAAACAATACGTCGTTACTATTACAGCCTGCGCTGCATTGCCCCATGCCAAATAATCTTTCCATGTACCAAAATTCATAAAATTAAATATATAAAATGCTAAAAAACCACTGAACAGAACCAAGAATAATCCTTGTCCTTTCTTCTTTCTCTTTTGGAGTAATATCAAAATCAATCCACATGTCACTATATTTAATAAATGATTCGGCATGATCCAATAATTAATGATCGTGTCTGCGTATACCTTTAATGCAGAGGCAAACCATTCAAAGCTTAATTCAAACGCTGCAATCTCTTTTCCTGTTCCCTGTGATGTATGTGCCGCAGCCATACGATATGCGCTATTCGAGAACATCCAGAATGCACCAATACCAACCATAATCAAATGAAGTAACATTCCTTTATGCAGCTTCTTATATTGTACACCATAAATAATTAAAAAAGCGATACTTAGTACAATTAGATATACCGTTGAATTTTCAAGAACCAAGCTTCCAAGAAATGCATTGATCATTGAAAACCCTGTTTTCAACTTCGACACTTTCTTTTCTTTGAAAATAGATATATGATATAGCAAAAATCCAAGAATCATCGTTGCACTAACACAGAAATTTGAAAATCCTGATACCCATCCATATGTCTGACTCATTAAGCTTGTTGGAATATTAACTACAAAAAAAACACAAATTAAAAATGATAATATCTTATATTCTGTCAATTGATATATCAAGTATAACATTGCGGTCATTATCCCAGAAATAGCCATACTTCTCAATACGATCGGCAATCTTGTTAAAACAATGACCAAAATATCTCCAAAGTAACGTCCATTATATCCTTCAAACCACGTTTTTAATCTCATGATCCCTACTTCACTTCCCCATCGCCAATCATCCAGTGCTTCCGGCACCCATAACTGCCAAATGGAAAATAATACAAAAAATATGATCAATATCCAAAATATTGATGATTTCTTTTCCTTTTTCAATGTACTGTTACTCCTTCTTTTGTTACTAATCTTTTGACCCAATCTATAAACTTCTCATATCGAATTAACTTCTTAAACCATTCTAATACAATCGATGTCACCAATGAAATTGCCATAAGTACTATATAATCTAACCATGCATAATAAAATGAATATGTAAATTCATGGAAAAATACGTCTCTGTAAAATGAATGAATCAAGAAAATATTCATAGAATGTTTTCCAAGGAAGCCTAATCCTTTTACGATCCATTTTCCATTTAATATATAAATATATGAAATTACGATCATATACATTGCTGCAAAGCCATCCCAAAAATCTAGATATTTCCATCCAATCCATGCATTTTGTCGGCATTTTATGATAACTGCCAAACCTATCAATGATACTATCAGAGACAACAGTTTTCCTGCCACATTCTGTTCCATAAATTTTTCTTTTATTCTCGCAAGCAAGTCATGTTGTGCAAAATACATTCCCAGTGTGTATGCTAATAGATATCGGAACAAATCTGTTGATTGTCCAAATCCACAAGCTCTTGGAACGATAATAGATGCAACAACCACGACCCATTGATATTTTTCCATAATTGAATGTACAAATGGAAAGATCATGATCAAAACGATCGCAAGACTCATATACCACCATGTCAGACAAAATAACGGTGTTCCCAGTAATTTGGCTAATCCTAATGCATCAATGATCATATAGACCACACTACGAAAATCATGTCCATAAACCTCTATAAAGCGTCCAGTTGGAATCGCAAGAATCTCTGTCACAACAAAAATGATCAAAAATCCTGTCATTAATGTGACCATTCGTTTCTTTATATAATTACTCATCGTTGTTTTCTTTTTCTGACTCTCATAAGAAACCCACATTCCGTATCCAGTCATAAAAACAAACATGGCTACGCATATCTTTGAAAAACTTGCAAGATATTGTATCGTATGAGAAGAAAATGGTGCAAACGAAATTGGGTAATATCCCCATCCCTTCGTCGTCGCAAGTTTCTCATACGGAACCGTAGCCCAACGCTGTGCATTCAAAAAGCAATGATGAAACAACAGGATGATGATCGCAATCCCTTTCATCTGCATTGTATGTTCCTTTGTAAACTTCATTCAATCTTACTCCTCTTAATTTTACTGACCTGTATTATATCACAACGTAATACTTTTGTAAAAACTTTTACTTTATATACACCGCAAAACCTTGTATTTTTTTGCCAACCGGTCTATAATTATCCTGTTTGAGCTAATTTACAAATAAACAAAAAGGGGATGTGATCAATGAAAGTTCAACGCAAATATTTACAACTGGCATGCCTGAATCTGTTTCTTGTCATGTCTGTTATCTTATGTCCTCACCAGACATATGCCAAAGGTAAAAAATTTAAAATCTATTTTACCAATGCAGAAAAATCTATCAAGTTACCTTTAAAATCCAGCCAGACACTATCTGTTCGATACTCTAAGAAGAAAAAAGCTTCCTACAAAATCAAATGGGAATCTTCTAATCCTAAAGTTGTAAAAGTATCAAAAAAAGGTATCCTGACACCAAAGAAAACCGGTAAGTCAGTGATTCGTCATGTGGTCAGAACAAAATCTGGTAAGGTCATTGCAAAAAAATCTATTAAAGTAAAAGTAACACCTGAAATTGCCATCAAAGCAATTTCCTGTGAAGAAGATGCTGCTTCTGCAACACTGATCAAATATCCAAACAAATATCGTTGGAATATTTCTCTCAAGCCTGCGAATGCATCTCTTGCTTCCGTTACTTTTCGAAGCAGCAATAAATCCATTGCCACGATCAGTAAATCTGGTGTTATCACACCTTTAAAAGAAGGCAACATAACAATGACTGCAAAATATAAAAAAGTTATCTTGAAACGACGTTTTCATGTAACGATTCCATTAAAGAAATTAACAACAAGGCATCAAAAGATTAGTATGCCTTACGGAACTTTCAGGACTTTATCTGTGAATTTCAAACCATGGAATGCATCTGACAAAAAACTTACCTGGAGCACAAACAATGATACCGTTGCCGTTGTCGATGAGAATGGTCATGTAACTACCCGTGGAGTTGGTGTTGCTGTGATCACCGCAACTTCTATAAAAAATCCAAGCAGAAAGTGCAATATCACGATCACTGTCACTGCTGAAAATGGTTTATTATCTACTGAAGATTTGGATTATTTTGACTTAAAAGATGGGGACCGTCTGATGATCATTGCCCATCCAGATGATGACCTCTTATGGGGTGGTGGAAATATGATTCAGGAAATTAAAGAATTAAAAGAAACTGGAAATAACTATTTTGTTGTTTGCCTAACCAATGGCTCTTATGATAGTCGAGCTAGGGATTTTGACTCTGCGATGAATGATATCGGGGCAAAACATGTGATTCTCCGCTATCCTGACCTCTATCGCAGACATCAGGTTGCATGGGATCCTTATACTAACTATATCACACAGGATATCCGGCGTGTCATGAATTATCGTAACTGGAGCAAGATCGTAACACACAATCCTGATGGCGAATACGGACATCAGCATCATAAAAAAACAGATGAATTAGTCACTGCTGTAAGTCATGAAAATGCTGAGCATTACGATAAATTATATTACTTTGAAAAATTCTACACACAGGATGCTATTCCAGAAGGTCTTGCAAAACTCCCTTCTGATGTTGCTCAGAAGAAGCATGCTCTGATCTTTAAAAACTATTTTGATCGTGGTGCGATTCGAATGTATGAATATTTTAATGATTATGAAAATTGGGTAAAAGCTACGGATTGGCAATAATACAATATGGTATAAAAAATGCAGCTGTATTTCAAATTATACACCTGCATTTTTCTTTCTAAATTTTTATTGATATACACGAAATACCAGATCTGCTTTTCTTGATCTTTCATGTATATTTAATTATCTTTCTCATTATCTATTTTGTTTGTGATCAACTGTAATTTAAATTCGAAATCTTGCCTATTTTTTTGTACAATCGTACTTAAAATCAATCCAGAAAAGAATGCCTGCAACGCTGCAAGTGCTATAAATCCACTTACGATCAAAGTTGGGAAATTCGGTACCAGACCTGTATGAAGATATGTCATAAATACGGGTATAAATAATCCTGCCGCAATAATCATAAGCAAGAATGCCATACTTCCAAAAAACTGAAATGGTCTATAACCTTTAAACAGTTTTATGATCGTAAATAATACCTTCATACCATCTGTATAAGTATTTAATTTAGATTCGCTTCCATCTGGTCTATCTCGATATTCGATGATCACATTATCAACCAGCATATTTTTATCTACTGCATGAATGCTCATTTCAGTTTCGATTTCAAATCCCCTGGATAACACTGGAAATGTTTTAACAAACTGATAGCTAAAAGCTCTATATCCAGTCATAATATCCCGGATATTACTTTTAAAAAGATGATTAATTGCAGCTCTCACCATGCTATTTCCAAGATTATGAAAAGGTCTTTTATTTTCCTCAAAATAGGTAGATGATAATCTGTCCCCTACAACCATATCCACCTTGTATTCTAAAACTTTTTCTGCCATTTCTCGTCCAAATTGGGCAGGATATGTATCATCTCCATCAATCATGATATAACATTGCGCATCAATTTCTCGAAACATCCTTCGGATCACATTTCCTTTTCCCTGTTGATATTCATTTCTTACAATAGCTCCTGCTTCTTTTGCAATCTCTACTGTACGATCTGTGGAATTATTGTTATATACATAGATTGTTGCCTCTGGAAGTTCTTTCTTCCAATCCTCCACTACTTTTTTAATTGTCTTTTCTTCATTGTAACACGGAATCAATACTGCAATTTTTTCCATTACGCATTCTCCTTTGTTAAAATTCATTATATTCTTTATATATTATTTCATTTACAAATGCAACATATAAAATCGTACTCGCTGTAATCGGAAGCATATATCGCATATCGCCATTTACAGGTGATGCCAGACATATAAGGAATGATGTCACTACTGGCAAAAATGAAATCCAATATCTGATCGTCTTTTTAAAAGAACATACCATGCCAAGCAATCCAATCAAAATCCATAAATATATCATCGGTTTTGTAAATAATGTCAATGGAGTTTTCTGATATATTGTATCTAAAACCCCATGATATATATCTCTGATATATTTTGTTTTTTCCGAATAATATATTTCATATTCTTTTTGGTATATATCCATACTTTCTGGCTGTACATAATATCCATATGGATATCTTATTTCTGTCATATAACCCCAATATCCATATGTCCCATTTAACGTTGCCTGAATATAAGCCGTCGGATGCTTCTTAAGCATTTCAAACCATATGTTAAAATAATCTTTTAAATATTCGTCTTTCTGTTTGTAAGTATTCTTTACTGGATCAGAAAGATCTGGATCATAATTCTTTCCGATCGTATCGTAATCTAATACTTTTCGAATCACTTTTTCCTCTTCCGTCGAAACATCATTTCCATAATATTTTACATATCTCGCTGTTGAAAAGGGATGGAGAGCATCTCCTGCTTTCCGCCCGGCTTCACACCTGCCATGGGAAGAATTGCTTTTTGGTAAACCTCCCAAAACGCCACCATTATTATAAATAAAACTATCAATTGTCTTCGATATTTTTTTACACCTACAATACAAAACGGCATCGTAAAAATTAATATATAAAACCCGTTGTGTCTGACCAAACATAATAATAAAGAGACTATTAAAAACAAAATACTCTTAACTTTTGAATCAAATATCTTCTCTGGTTCTAATACTATATCAAATATAAATAACACAAATAAAACAAATATTGGATAAAATAATGTGTCTTTTACTGCTGTCCTTGCATATGCCGACCAGATAGGAAACAATCCATAAAATGCCAATCCTGTAAAGCGAATCCAATACTTTGTATTCTTCTTATGCATCCAATAAAAACATATTGCGAAAACACCACTTGTAAATAACAATGTAAATAACAGATACACTGCGATTCCTACATTTTGACATCCAATGTTTCTTCCAAATTTGACAAACATCCCTTCAAACAATGTCGTCAATACAGGATGATGATTCGTCAGATTTCCACTGAAAAACTGCTCATACTGTCGTATAATATCATAAGTTAAACAACCCGGAAAATACAAAATATAATTTGGGAGCCATAAAACGATCAGAATGCTCCAAGGAACTGCTATAGGATGATGATCAAATATTTTTTCTCCTATCCCACTGTTTGCTTGAGTCTTTAACCTTATAAAAGACTTCCCCGCTTTTGAATATAATACATTCATGATCATATGTACGATCATTGTAAGAATCATCGTCATGATCAATGCACTGATCATATGTTTTTTATCGCATATGATCAGTGACCAGTTATCTCTCTGATCATAACTTATAGATATAACCATGCATATTGAAAATAAAAATGATATAATCCATGAAATGATTCGATTATTCTGATGCATTGACTGCCTTTCCTCGTTTCTCTTCTTTTTCTTTTCCCTTAAATAATCCCATCAACTGATAAAATGCCAGGCCAAATACAAATGCCTTTAAATTATAAGCGGCTGGAAAATATGCTTCTACTCCGCATGCGATAAATCCAATTTCTAAAAGCACCATAGCCCCAAAATATCCCTTTTTATAAAGTACCCATACAGCTATAAGCATAAAAGCACAAAAAAGTCCAAACACAATTGGCCCATATTCCAACAATGTTCTTACAATTCCTAATTCTGTTACGTATCCATCATTGGCCTGTGTATAAATTCCATATCCACAAACCTTTCCACCAATGTTACTTCCAAACAGAGGAATTCCAGCTCCAAGAAAACAGTTCCGTGCAACTGTCAATCGTCCTGTGATCAATTGATCTAATCTCATAAATGTTGGATCTGTCAATTGAGAATAAAGTCCATAATATATAGATAAAAAAATCCCTACAAGATTTCCAATCTCTAATAAAATCAGTGAAATCTTAAACTCATAAATTTTTCTTGCATATCTTAAAATAAAATAGGCAATGATCGCTGCTGATCCACAATAAAATGCTGTTCTTGATTTTGATAGTTGATAAAACTCATAGTTGAAATAGAACATGATCGCAAATGCCCACCATTTCATTTTCTTATAATAAGCATATAAAAAACTAACAATCAAAACCATGATCATAAGATGAATCGTGTTCGCATGCCATGTGCAAAACTTATATCGTACTTCTATCATTCCTCGCCCATAATCTTTTACTGTTGTTAATTTATCTGGTGCATTCACAAAGAACCATGTAAAACCGTAGCTTAACCCAACAAATCCACATGCAAATACTGCTTTCATCACTTTCTTAAGATCTACGTCTTTCATCGCCAGAATGATTAGATAATTTGCGGGGTAATCAATTCCTCCAGAGCTTTTCCAACATAAATACATCAAAACAGCTCCTGCTGCTCCAATAATCACTTCTTTCCATTGATATTTTGTTAATATTATTTTGACCACAAAACAGATTAATCCAATATAAAATAGTCTTTGCACTGGAATTTGTCTTGTCGGATCTTTCTCTACATACCAATAGTAAGCTATATAAAAAAAGTAGTATGTAATATAGAGTATTGTTCCTAATAAAAAGAACAACTCTCCGACCCATTGTCTTTTATTTTCAATTTTCATCTCTATTGCTCCTGTTTATTTTTCAAAAAAGCCATCGTATATTCTACGACAGCTTTTGTCTAATGCTATGATAATGAAATAATTAATCTTCTGTTCTATATCCATCCGGATTCATAGACTGCCATTTCCAGGAATCTGCACACATTTCTTTGATTCCTTTTTCTGCAGCCCATCCTAATTCTTCTTTTGCTTTTGTCGCATCACAATAGCATGTTGCAATGTCTCCAGCTCTTCGTGGTTTGATCTCGTATGGAAGTGTCTTTCCACAAGCCTCTTCATATGCATGTAAGACATCTAATACGCTATATCCGATTCCTGTTCCAAGGTTGTAGATACGTACTTCTGGTTTTTCTTCAAATTTCTTTAATGCCTTCACATGTCCTTTGGCAAGGTCTACAACATGGATATAATCACGGACACCTGTTCCGTCTGGTGTATCATAATCATCACCAAAGACTCCTAATTTCTCAAGTTTACCAACTGCTACCTGTGCAATATATGGTACTAAGTTATTTGGAATTCCCTTTGGATCTTCTCCGATCAGTCCGCTTTCATGTGCTCCGATAGGATTAAAGTAACGAAGTAATACAACATTCCATTCTGGGTCTGCTACATGGAAGTCTGTTAAGATCTGCTCTAACATTCCCTTTGTCTGTCCATATGGGTTTGTGATCTGTCCTTTTGGGCATTCTTCTGTAATTGGAATGAAAGCTGGATCTCCATAGACTGTTGCTGAGGAACTAAAGATAATATTCTTCACTCCATGATTTCTCATCACATCACAAAGAATCAATGTTCCTGTGATATTGTTATGATAATATTCTAATGGTTTCTGTACAGATTCTCCAACTGCTTTTAATCCTGCAAAGTTGATCACAGAGTCAATATCTTCTGCATCAAAGATCTTCTCTAATGCTTCGCGGTCTAAAACGTCTGCCTCATAAAATTTTACTGTTTTCCCTGTGATCTGCTCTACTCTCTTTAAAGCTTCTTCACTGGAATTATATAAATTGTCTACTACGACAACTTCATATCCTGCATTTAAAAGTTCCACACATGTATGGCTGCCGATATATCCGGCACCACCTGCTACTAAAATAGCCATGATCTCTCCTCCATTATTGTATATATTATTTATTTACACTATTTTTTATCATACCACATTTCACGATATCATTAAAGTTTTTCTTGTAAAGCAATTATTGGGCACTCGTCTATCTCCGGATCTTTCGTCCCTCAATATAATAACGTTTCTCACAAGCATGTCCCATGGAAAATGTCTTTCTTGGCAGTGTTCCGTCTGTCATCACGCTTGGAAACAGCTGATCTTTCTCCATTGCTGGAAGTTCAATTCCTATCGTCTGCTCTTCTTTTGACAGTTCTTTTAAGACATCTTCTCCGTGGATATAATCAATACATCCTGAATTGTCTTTGAGATATTTATCTAAAAATGTCTGTATTTTATCAACTGCTAATTGATGTTTATGTAAATTCAAATGGAGAACTTCTTCCTTCTTTCCATAATAACAGCGAATTGGTTGTCCTTCTTCGCTGCAACATTCTGTTTTTAATGCATGTATTAATTCTTCTGGATCTGTTCCAGTAATGACTCTGTGAATTGGTTCAAACTGCTGAGAATCATCATGTAGATTCTCGAGTTCTACCAATGCATATCTCGCTGGATGATCTTTGATATGTTCCCATTGATGATTTTTCTTTAACTTCTCGTAACAGGCTTTTGCTGTTGCCAGAGAATGGTTTCCGTCCCCGACTGCATAGACCATTGGATCATCACTTAAATCTTTATATTTTTCTGTCATTTGTTCTTCATATGATCGTAGTTTTTCTAAAAATTGTTCTTTGACCTCTCCGTCTACCAGCCATCCTGCGATATGTCCACCTTCCTGCATCAGATCAAATTCATATAATTTCTCAAGATTTGCCTTCTGCTCTGTTACGATTTCTAATACTTCATTTTTCCAATCATCGCATAGCAAGATCACGTGTGGCAATTCAATCGGTGCCTGATAACGAATCTTCATTCTTGGTGGGATTCGCTCCATAACTGTTTTCTCTGTGGAACGGATCTTTGCTTCGTGTTCTGGCGTATAACTATATTGTTCCAAATCGATCGCACCTACGATCCCTCTTCGAATCTTTCCATTCTGCAAAGTTCTTTCCACATAAACCAAAGAATTTTCATAAGTTTTCAACAGATGATCATCTGCATAATTCTTCATTGTGGATTGAATCTTTCGGATCTTTTCATCTTCTTCCTCACTTCCAAGATATGCTTCTGGAAGCATTAGATGTAACGTTGAAGGCGTATTTCCTACATACTTTTTTACTTCATCCCAGTATTCTGACTGGGATGAAAACTGGTCACAAGCGATCACGGCCCATTTTTTCATAGAATCTACCTGTGGCATTAAAATATTTGCTGGTAAAAATGTTTCGCTCATGTTTCTTGTTCCTCTTTTCTTATATGACATAAATCTTTATAACTCTTTTTCACACATATCTAACGCTGCTGCAATAACCGCATCCATATCGTAATATTTATATTCTCCGAGTCTTCCTCCGAAGATGATATTTTCTTCTTTCTCGGCTAATTTCTTATACTCTTCATATAATTTTCCATTCTTTTCATCATTGACTGGATAATATGGTTCATCTCCTAATTTCCACTCGGAGCTGTATTCACGACTGATGACTGTCTTTGGAAGGTCGTTTCCTTCTTCATCTTTTCCGAATTCAAACCATTTATGTTCAATGATCCTTGTCCATGGTGTCTCGGCATCTGTATAGTTCACAGCTGCATTTCCCTGGAAGTTTGGCTGGTCTAATACTTCTGTCTCAAATCTTACGGAACGATATTCTAATTCTCCTAATTTGTAATCAAAGTATGCGTCGATCGGACCTGTGTAGATTACTTTCTCTGCTAATGCATCCAGTTCTTCTTTGTGTTCAAGATAATCTGTATTTAAGCGGACCTCTACATCACCTAACATATTTGCGATCATCTTTGTATATCCACCCACTGGGATTCCCTGATATAGTGCATTGAAGTAGTTATTATCAAATGTTAATCGTACTGGTAATCTCTTAATGATAAAGGATGGAAGTTCTGTGCATGGTC
>ERZ827512.3492-NODE-3492-length-10959-cov-7.085106_pt1 | contig 10959 bp, 12 predicted proteins | sample MGYA00519916_ERZ827512 | MGnify/ENA primary metagenome ERZ827512 (study PRJEB31778, sample SAMEA3449335) | human gut metagenome | biome: human gut; feature: human-associated habitat; material: faeces | place: United Kingdom | collected 2010/2012 ... | reverse complement strand
CCTCTCGAAGAGAAATATCGTGACCATGAACTAAAAGGGAAATACCAGGGGTTCAGGGAATGTCACATTCAGCCGGATTGGTTATTGATTTATCTGAAGGAGAATGATGTTCTAACATTGACTTTAGTTGATACCGGAACACACGCGGATTTGTTCAATTTGTAGCGGAATATACAAAGGTATTTCATAGTAACGGATTAAAATGCCGAAAGCCTGTATTTATGAGGGTTTCCGGCATTTGTTTTTTCAAATGGCTCTAGTTTGGCTCTATTTGTGGGTGGAGTAATGATTTTCATAGGTTAATGTTAATTTTCCTATTTTGGTGTATGAAGCAGGAAACCAAACTTTGGTCGGGGAGGTTCCTGCTTTTTGTTTATTAGTGACGAGACTATAATAACAGAAGGTACAGACTAAAACAATCTGACGCATAATGCATCAGAATAATTTAGGCTGTACCTTCTTTTAATTTGCCTGAAAATGAAGAAAAAAGAAGCGTGGAAAGTTACGGTTTACAATTTGGGGCAGTAGAAAGGCTGCCTTTTTGCTATATGATATATTGTAAAATTAAATATTTTTTGTGAAAAAAAGTTGCATAAAAAATATTTAGTGATATAATAATGATAAGTAAATAGGAAAAGTGACTTGGAGGAATGAGCCATGATTATAGAGGTAAGAGCAAAAAACTGTTATGCATTTGAGGATGATATTACATTTTCGATGAAAGCAGATATGCGAAATAAAAAATTTGGAGCAAATGTTCATCAGGAGAATAATTTTAATGTGCTTAAAACAGTAGGAATATATGGACCAAACAATGCTGGAAAAACATGTCTTATCAAGTGTATTAGAGCAATAAGAAATGTACTTTTAAATAAGAAGAATGGACTGATGACAAATATATTTACTGATAGTGATGTATGCGAATTAGGTGTTACATTTATGGCATCTGGAAGAAAGTTTTCTTATGATTTTAAGTATGATGCAGAAAAAGAAGAATATATATATGAGTCATTTTCGGAGATATTTAAAGATCAGTACAACAACGAAAAGGAAGTTTGTTGGTTAAAAAAAGATACTGTTAGTGAAATATATGAGTGTATTGATGAATCTGTTCAGAATATGATTTCAGTTGTATCGAAGAATAATTTGCTATGCTATGTAGTAGATACAAGTAAATTCGAACATATCAATGAGATGAAGCAGATTCTTGTCGGATTTGCAGAAAAAATTGATATCATCAATATGAATAACATACCTATGCAGCACACGATTGAACTTATGAAGAATAAGAATCAGTTACAGCAAAAGGTTGTTGAGTTCATAAAAAATGCTGACTTATATATGGATAATTTTGAATATGTGGATATGGATAAGATACAGCTGAAAACTGGTGAAGGTGACGAAAAGCCAGATGAGAAAGTGCTTGATATTCCAGAGAACATTATGGATCAAATCAGATTGGTTTCTACTTATAAGGGAGTCCATGTGCCAAGTATGATGTTTGACTCCACAGGAACAAAGAAGATTGCAGCTATTGCCAGCTATGTAATTGAAGCACTTGAACAAGGCAGGATTTTAGTCGTGGATGAGTTGGATAGCAGTATTCATTTTAAGCTTACTAGGGCGATTGTTGCGATGTTTAATAATGAATTAAATACAAGTGCACAGATGATATTTACAGTACATGATATAAATCTTATGGATTGCAAGAGAATGTTTCGAAAGGAGCAGATTTGGTTTGTTCATAAGGATGAAGAAGGTGTGTATGTATATTCACTTGCAGATTTTACAGCACAGCAGGGCGTACGAGATACGACAGATGTTATGGAAAAATATCGGAAAGGTGCGCTTGGAGCTTTGCCTGATCCTGAATTGATTAACTCATTGCTTAGTATTAAAAGTGGTGTAAAGGGGGATGATGCCGATGCCAAATAAGCTCCCTAAGTTTTTGGATAACCATAAAATCTGTATTATCTGTGAAGGTAATGAGGAATATGAGTATCTAAATCGATTAAAAAATTTAAAAGTATGGAATGGGCAATATGATATTTCATTGGTCAATGCCGGTGGAAATGGTAATATCCCAGCGAGGTATCAGGACCGATATCAAAATGGAGCAGATGAACTTGTACTTGTATTTTGTGATACAGAGAAGAAACCTCACGAGCAGTATGAGGACATTAAACGCAAAATTAATGAATTTCATGGTATGGATAGTGCATCGAAGGAAGTGATTATATTTGGTAATCCATGTACGATGCAGATTATATCTAAACATTGGACCGATGAAAATCTGAAATCTCCGGCAAAACCAGTGAATGCTCCCTTGATAAAGGAATATACAGGGGTGGAGAATTACAAAGGTAGAGCAGACCAGATTCAGAAAGTTATGGTAGATGTTACAGCGGAGAATTACAAAGATATGAGTCAACGAGTGAGAAAACTGGATTCGGATGATTCTGTTACTGGAAGCAGTAATTTTGGAAAGTTCATAAAGCTGTTTGAGAGTGATAACAGTGGGTGGATTGAGGAAATTAATGAAATTCTAGAACATGAAACGAAAGTAAAAAAACAATTATGATGAGGAGAAAACACTATGAACAATAAGCTAGAAAACTATGTTGAAATACAAACTGAAAAAGCAGAAAGTTTGTCTTTGTGTAGAGGATTAAAATTATTACACGTATGATTCATTGAAAGATGTGTTGATAAGATATTTGAATGACACGGGCAGAAATGTTGATGGGATAAAATATGATGTGTATGAAGAAAATCATGGTAATGTAGCAGTTGCATATGCTGTAAGGCATTTAAGATAGAATATTAAGAATAATAATACAAAATATAGCAATGTACAATTTGATTAGAAACAATATATAGTTGCAAAAATCGAGATGAGCAAATCAGATACAATATGGGATATTATTTATCTTATAATACTGAGGGTAATTACATATGATGATTTATCAGAATTCAGTGAAGAATTGTGGCAGGAAGTAAAATGATTATTTCATTATAAAAATGAAGTGGATTGGAGTATCAATGAAAATTAGTGATTTTATTTTTAAGTTTAAATCATATAGAATGCGAGAGGAAGGATTATGTCGAATTAGATTTTTTGTTAATACTCAAAAAGAAATGATATGTGTTTTGACGGATATTGATAGTATGTCCAACGCACCATATTTAGATACAGTATGCAATACGGTTATACAATCTCTGCATGATAATGGGTATTTGATTGATTGCCAGATTTATATTTTGCATGATGATTTTGATAATAGTATGGCTATTATTGATGAGTGTGGTAAAGTGGAAAGACATTTGTCTAAAAAGCAGATTGAGATTATGACAGAGTGCGATGAAAATGAGTTTGGGAAAAAGTCTGAAGACGAATTGTCAATTAAAAGACAGATAGAGAAGAAAAGATATGAAATTAATCCGTTTATTAATAATCAATATCTAAAAACACCAGAATATATCAAAAGAAAAATTGAAATACAAGAAAATGCAATAAGTAAAAAGCAGTTAAAAGAATTAATAGATGCAGGAGTGTCAGAGTGGAAGTTGGATGCATTAATAAAAAATGATTTGTCCTTAATTGCTGAAATATATAGTTATCCTAATGATGAGTATATTGTATTTTCAGAATTTCCTGTTGGTGAGAGGCGGGTTGATTTTGCAATTTTTTCTGGTAGATCAACCATGGATGTTACGTTTATTGAAATAAAGGGAGCTGATTTTAATTAAAAAAAACGCGGACATTATGATAATTTAAATGCAAAGATAGAGGAAGCAAATAGTCAAATTAGGAATCATCGTAAGTATATATATAATAATTATGAATTATTTAGAAAAGAACTTCATAGGGTCAGACAAAGAGCAGAATCAGGAGAAAATATATATAATGCTTTTTTATCACCGAAGAGAGAATTACAAGTCGATCCTAATAAAAATGTCAATATAAGATTTGTTATTGTAGCTGGTAGAACTCCTGAAAATGATATAGAAGAAAGTGATTTAAGATACCAGTTTGGAAGAGATGATAGGGACGTGGAGTTGTTTTCGTGGGATTCATGGATTAGAAGGCTTAGCAGAGATTAAGGGAAGAGGAACAATGGCAGAGAAAGGAACGTTTTTATGAGCAAAGAATTACAGATAAGAAATAGAATTGTTGATTTCTTGGCTTTTACACGAGATGCAGGAGAAGACGGAATAGTAGTCAGGGTTCAGAATGGCGATGTTTGGTTGACTTAGAAAGCAATTTCACAGCTTTTTGATGTAGATAGAAGTGTGGTTACAAAACATCTGAGTAATATTTTTAAAGAGGGCGAATTAGATGAAAATTCAATTTGTGCAAAATTTGCACAAACTGCGGATGATGGAAAAACATACAATTATAAGTTCTATTCATTAGCGGCTATTATTGCTGTGGGGTATCGTATTAATTCAGTTAATGATGCAGAAGTACTTCAGGATAAAGGAAAAGTAACAGCAGCTATTGCAAAGGAATTTGCAGAAAGTGAGTTTGAGAAGTACAGAGTTATACAGGATTCACTATATGAAAGTGACTTTGATAAATTGATGAATGATATGGAGAAGGATGGTACTACCCATTAGTACCGCAAAATTTTTTATTGCAGAAACATCATACGGAGATTATAATTCTCATAGGTGGACTTGCAAACCATCAGATGATTATCTTCTGGATAGCAAACATACCTGCAAGCCACCAGAACTACACACAATAATGACAATATAGCAATGGTACTGGATTGGTACTAAAAATGTGTGAAACGAAAAATAATGAGTGGAAAAGATATAGGTTATCAATACAAGAATGTATAGATGACCATATTAAAACAACCTAAATCAAACCAAACCTTGCGAGTTTGAATAATATATTTGTTAAAGGGCAATATGGTTAATTGCCTTTAGAGCAAACAACTGTATTGTCAACAATAAAATAAAAAGTATCAGAGACAATAAGATGAGTGCAAGTTTTCCTCATCTTACGGTCTCTTTTATTTTATAGTATCCGAAAGCCTTGTAGAATCAATGTTTTGTGGATTATGAGGGAGAATTTAAGCAAGAGCTGAATATATGTTTTTGATTGTTCAAGGGCAGTCACCTTTATCTTTAAAAGGATAGAAGAGTTTGCTCCTAAGGAAATAAATGGGAGTGACCTTGGAAATATAATTACATAAATAGCCTAAAAGGGCAAGAAAATGTAGTCTGAGAAATATTCCAGAAAAATAGGAAAAATAAAGTAAAAAAGTGACAGAAATCTTGTAGATGGGAAATCATCTATGAGGATTTTTAATTTGTTCTGAAATACCCCAAAACTGTAAAATGTAATATTTCAAGATGTTCTAAGAAATTTCAAGAAGTGTTATTTGTAATAAATTGGTAAAGATAAATATCATTTTTGAAGGATGTTTTTTATCGTAATCTTATCGTTTTTGAGCCTTTTCAGAATAATCTTCTTTAACCAGATACAATAATTTTAGATTTAGCATTTCTGAATGCAGGTAGTTGCTTAGAATACCTGTATAATTTATATTATTCAAATTTGAGAAAAGTATGTGTTGCCATAATACAAAATAGGTGATATTAAATACTATCTTGGAATATACATGTTGAATATGATTGGTTATTATTGGCAAATATAGTTGAAGACTTTGTCACAATTTTGTATAATAAAGAGAGGAATACGTGTATGAGGAGGAGTAGTAAAATGAAAGTTTTTATAAGTTGGTCGGGGAATATTAGTTTAAAAGTAGCTCAGATTTTTAGGGAATGGCTTCCGTCTGTTATTCAATCAATAGAACCATATGTATCATCAGAGGATATTGACAAGGGTGCGAGATGGAGTACAGATATTGCAAAAGAATTGGAAGATTCAACGTTTGGAATATTGTGTGTTACTAAAGATAATCTTGAAGCACCCTGGCTTTCCTTTGAAGCAGGCGCATTGTCCAAAACAATGCAAAAAGCATTTGTAAATCCATTTCTTTTTGATATTAAGCGTTCAGAAGTTAAAGGACCAATTTTGCAATTTCAATCAACCATTTTTGAAAAAGATGACATAAAGAAGATGGTTAAAACTTTAAATAAAGCCTGTGGGGATGCAAGTATATCTGAAACGCGCTTGGATAAGTCTTTTGATGTGTGGTATCCGACATTAGAAGAGGAACTTAATAAGTTGAAGAACGATAAAGATACTATTGATGAAAATAAAGAAATAAAGGATTCGGTGCATTCATCTGAGATGCTTGAAGAAATTCTTGAGTTATCAAGAGATAACCAAAAACTTTTAAAAACTCCTGATGATAGATTATATGATGACTTAAGAAAGGTTAGAGAATATGTTGAACAAATTTCTATGAGAAATGAGATGCTTAATGAACGAAAAAGGGTAAATCGAAAGTATAGTTCGGCAATATTAGATGAGATTGTGCATATGAATGGAAAAAGAAGCTCATATGGATTCCTAATGACATTAAGTCTTTTTAATGATGATTTTCCGTGGATTTATGATATGGGGAAAGAACTAATGGATATCCTAAAAAATGCTAATAGTCGAGAGGACAAATCGTTAGCAATAAGAGATTTTAGAGAAATGATTGATTTTACATTTAGTCATCCTCTTATGCGAGAAACATTTGCTAATAATAGAAATAGCGTAATGTTTATGAAAGAATTACCATATGAGTTGATGCGATATCTGGATGATTTTTCTGAAAAATATTTGGAAGAATAAAATGAATCGGTGGTAACACTTTGGCAACAGAAAATCAGTAAGCCAAAATAAAATGTGTAAATGAAGTAAAATATCGGCAATATTTTAAATGAAATTTAAACAAAATAGTATAAGACAAAGCAATAACTTGCCGAATTTGAATAACGGATTAAAATGCCGAAAGCCTGTATTTATGCAGGCTTCCGGCATTTGTTTTATCAAATGGCTCTAATTTTGCTATATTTGTGGGCAGAGTAATGACTTTCATAATCAATATATTGCTCTGTTAGGTTGATTAGGAGAAAAGATGACAGATAATGAAAAGAGATTTATAAAAGATATATTTTCGGGAGACAGTAGTGGTCATGACTATTATCATACGATACGAGTATATGAACTGGCTACTAAAATTGCAAAACGGGAAAATGCAGATGTTAAAACAGTGCAGTTGGCGGCTTTGTTACATGATGTGGACGATATTAAGCTTTCTCCGGATACTTATGTCACCAAGAAAAATGCAGTTGATTTTATGACAATTAACAAAATAGATGGTAAGAGGATAGAGACGGTATGCCAAATTATAGATGAGGTTTCATTTGCAGGAGCTGATTCAGTCGTACCTGATACCATAGAAGGAAAATGTGTGCAGGATGCAGACCGACTGGATGCTATAGGAGCTATTGGAATTGCCAGAACATTTGCATATGGCGGCAGTAGGGGAAGAAAGATTTATGATCCGGAAATAAAACCTAAAATAGGAATGAACAAAGAAGAGTATGGGAATAATCAAGATTCTACAAGCATTAATCATTTCTATGAAAAGCTACTCTTGTTGAAAGAAATGATGAATACGACTGAGGGAAGGAAATTGGCAGAACACAGACAGGCTGTAATGAAGGAATTTCTTAATGAGTTTATGATAGAATGGGAAGGGAAAAAGTGACATGAAGAAATGCAAACTTCTTTTACTTGATTTAGACGGAACTTTATTGCAGAGTGACAAAACAATATCAACTAGAACGTTAGCAGCTCTAAAAAAATGCAGGGAAAATGATATATTGATAGGTGTTTCCACCTCCAGAAGTGAGCAAAACTCTTTGGTATTTTTAAATGAATTGATGCCCGATATTTTAATATCGAGTGGAGGGGCATTAGTAAAATACAAAACAGAATATATTTATAGGGCAGAATTTTCCGAAGAAGAAACGAATGTGATGATTGACATGGCAAGAAATATTTGTGGAAATGATTGCGAAATTACGATAGATACAATAGATGCACATTATTGGAATTATAAAATAGATCCTAAGAAGTTAGATAAGAGTTGGGGAGATAGTATTTATACAGATTTTTCAGATTTTAACGAATGTTCATTAAAAATGTGTGTTGAGATATTTAATCAAGATAAGGCAGATAAGCTGGCTCGAAGTCTCTCTGATTGTGATTGTATTCGTTTCTCTGATGGATTTTGGTACAAGTTTACAAAAAAGAATGTGACGAAAGAAAACGCAATTATGAAGATTACGGAAGTATGTGGATTTAGTACAGATTCAATTATTGCATTTGGAGATGATTATGCAGATATCGGAATGCTTGAATTATGTGGAACAGGTGTTGCAATGGGGAATGCGATTGATGAGGTAAAAGAGAGAGCTGATATTGTAATTGGTTCAAATGATGAAGAGGGAATTGCGGATTTTATTGAGAATGAAATATTATAGATATGTACATGGAGAGGAAATATGGTGGAAGTAAGATTTTATGATACAGTTAATGACGAACTATTGAAATTTGCAGTAATTATCTCACAGAGTAACGGCAAGTGGGTATTTTGCAAGCATAAAGAAAGAGATACATATGAAGTGCCGGGAGGGCATAGAGAAGCTGGGGAAAATATTCTTGAAACTGCTAAAAGAGAGTTGCAGGAAGAAACAGGAGCTATCAAATTTGAGATAAAACCAATATGCGTATATTCGGTGACAGGTAAGACTAGAGTAAATGATAATGGTGAAGAAACATTTGGACTGCTTTGTTTTGCAGAGATAACAGAGTTTGCGAAAGAATTACATAGCGAGATGGAGAAAGTTGTGCTTATGGATGAGTTGCCTGAGAACTGGACATATCCGTTGATACAGCCGAAATTGATAGAAAATAAAGAGAACCTAAAATTATATTGACTTATATAGATGGACGATATATACTGTAGACAACCGATATATAGATTATCTACATAAGGAGGATTAGATATGGCTGTTGATAAGGCATTAATTTCTGGAAGTATGACAATGCTTCTACTCAGATTACTTGCGGAAAAAGATATGTATGGTTACGAGATGATTGATACTCTGCGTAAAAAATCCTGTAATGTGTTTGAATTGAAAGCAGGAACATTGTATCCTTTATTGCATGGTTTAGAAGGAAAAGGATTGCTTAAGGTATATGAGCAGGAATATGTTGGTAAGACGAGGAAGTATTATAGCATCACGAAAGAGGGAAGAGCATTGCTGGAAACAAAGAAAGCAGAATGGAACGAATATCAATCTGCTGTAGCCAATGTTCTTGCAATGGGGGTGTAGATATGGAAAAATATTTGGAAAAACTGTTATTGCAAATTCGTTGTAAAAAAGCAAGACCATATATTGCCGAGGAGATAAGGGGACATATTGAAAGTCAGATAGAAGACAATATTGCTGATGGAATGTCATATGAAGAAGCAGAAAAAAATGCTGTTGCAGATATGGGTGATCCGGTTACGGTTGGTATTTCATTAGATAAAATTCATAAGCCCCAGATTGCTTGGAAATTACTTGTTATTGTAGGAATATTGAGCCTGCTAGGAATTTTGCTACAGCAGTCTATATTTTATCAAAGTGGATATAGTAATTTGGAACCGTTTATGCAGGAGATGTATCAACTTGAGACGGAAAGTTTTGTTTATTCTGTTTTTATTGGTTTTGTCTTAATGTGTGGGATTTATTTTATTGATTATACTGTAATTGCAAAATACTCCAAGATAATAGGTTTATTCATAATTACTATGGGGATTTTGCTTTTGGCCGGTTTCTTTGGTGGCGATATTAATGGAGTACGGTATAGTATCGGATTTGGAATGTTCAGAATCTCTGCTACTTCGCTGATGATGTTTTATGTACCAATTTATGGAGCAATTTTATATAAATATAGAGATGGTGGTTTTTCTGCATTGTTAAAGTCGATAGTTTGTCTGATTATTCCTGTTTTTATCACTTTTCGAATGCCGAATCTTATTGTTGCGATAATTATGATGATTAGTATGTTGATTCAGCTTACGGTGGCTATTCTAAAGGGGTGGTTCAAAATATCGGTAAAAAAGACAATTGTTAGTCTGTGGGCAGTTTTCATGTTTTTGCCTATTATGTTGTTGTTTGTGATGTACACATTTCATTTGTTGGCAGAGTATCAGGAAGCAAGGATTCACTCCTTTTTTTCTGCTTCAGGAGAAGGAGCTTATCTTACTTCAATACTAAGAACATTTAGCAAAGACATTTTGTTTGTAGGTAATAGCGGAAATGATGTGATTGGCAGTTTACCGGAGTTTAATAGTGATTACATTTTTTCTTATATTCTCAATAGCTATGGAAGTATTGCCGGAATCGTTGTTGTTGCTGTCTTGGCAGCACTTGTAATGTTTATTTTTGGAGCTTCTATTAAACAAAAAAATGAACTTGGCATGGTTATGGGATTTGGTTGTGGAATGATAATCTTATTAAATATTTTATTAAACTTGTTAGGTGCTTTGGGGATAATTCCACCAGCATCCTCCTTCTTGCCATTTTTATCCATTGGCAGAAGTAATATTTTATTGTGCTATGCATTGGTAGGAATTATTATGAGTATTTACAGGTATAAGGACGTGTATCCTAAAAAAATCAGAGCATCACAGGTTTCGTTTCAGAAAACAATAAATATATAACGATTTGGAAAAAAATCTCTGAATACAGTCAATTAAGTCGTTCTCAACGAAATAGTTTTGTGGTATACTGGACATGGCATAAATCTCCTTTGTAAAGATGGTTTCTAGTCAATTCCATTATACCAAACGGAACAGGTTTATGCCTTTTTTATTGGCTGAAATATTGAATTTTCAAGGTTCAACACACCACATCGGTGTGGGAAGTTTTAGTTAGTAACTTATTAACCAAAATATATGTATTTATGTATCTAAAAGATATTATACG
>ERZ827512.3490-NODE-3490-length-10963-cov-3.123121_pt1 | contig 10963 bp, 9 predicted proteins | sample MGYA00519916_ERZ827512 | MGnify/ENA primary metagenome ERZ827512 (study PRJEB31778, sample SAMEA3449335) | human gut metagenome | biome: human gut; feature: human-associated habitat; material: faeces | place: United Kingdom | collected 2010/2012 ... | reverse complement strand
CGAGGTCTGCAACTTTTACGGCGACCCGCAAAATGTGACATATCTTGCCCAAAGCGCGAAAAACGCGGAAATTATAAACACCTCTTTGCTTGACGAGCCGTATTTTGTCCGCGAACGCCCCGATATCGTCGTTATGGCGTCGATGAGCGAAAGCATGCAAAGAAAAGTCATTGAAAAACTCCGTCCGTATATGGCAAGGATCAACGACCTGATAAACGACGGCGTAGTCTTTCTCTGCACGGGCAATTCCTGTGAGATATTCTGCAAAAAAATAAATTATGTGACCGAAGAAATAACCGCCGAGGGGCTCGGACTTTTCGACCTTGAAGTAAAGACCGACCTTTTTGCGCGTTATAACGGAAAAGTTCTCGGAAAAGCCGACGGCGTTACCGTTACGGGCTTCCGCTCCCAATTCGGGAAGATATACGGCGATAATTCGTCCTGCTTTTTCTGTGAAGTCGAGCGCGGAATGGGAATAAACGAAAACAGCCGCTTTGAGGGTATGCGAAAGAACAATTTCATCGGTACGCAAGTTCTCGGTCCCATTCTTCCTCTTAACCCCGAATTTTGCGAATATATTCTGCGTCTTGCGGGCGAAAAGAACCCCGTTGCGGCGCATAAAGAGGCTGCGACGGCGGCTTTTGAACAGCGTCTTCGTGAGTTCTCCGACCCGAAAGTTAGATTTTGAAACAACAAGTGGCTGTAAAAAAACGCAAGTTTTTTTACAGCCACTTTCTTTATTTCCCTTATACGGAAGCGTTTTTCCGTTCTCTTGAATCAATGACCTTCCGCCGCGCCTTTTGTGGGTGGGGAGAGAGAGTTCGGAATCCTGCCTGTTTCCGAACGCGCGGCGCGGCGTTCTGTCATCATTGCCGTGCGGACGAAAGAAGGCCTTTGTGAGAGATACATTCGGATATCTTCCGTCTTTTCTTCTGGCAAATACAATATACGAAAATGACCGTCCGATAAACAGGACTTTGCCGCGCGCAAAATGAATATACGAAAAAAACAAGACTTTCGACGGAAAACCGCATTTCTCCGTCGGAAGTCTTTGATTTTTGTTATGTCCGCCGACCTCGCCTTTTGATTGCGTAAAAGGTGAGCCCGTTCGGTTCAGTCGTCCGAATGGTCTTCTGGGTCTTTGGGAAGGTAGACTTTAAAGGTCGTTCCGATGCCTTGTGCGCTGTCAAGGCTTATTCTGCCGCCCAGATACGAAACCGCGTGCTTGACTATCGAAAGCCCCAGCCCCGCGCCGCCTGTCTCTTTCGAGCGGCTCTTGTCGGTGCGGTAGAACCTCTCGAACACCCTGTCAAGGTCTTCGGGCGGGATTCCGATGCCTGTATCGGAAACCGTGATGACCGCCTCGTTTTCTTCTTTGCCGACGGTCACACCGACTTTGCCGCCCGCTTCGGTGTAACGGAGCGCATTGTCGCAAAGATTGTAAACTATCTCGTGCAGAAGTCTGCGAACGCCCGTCACGGTAATTTCTTCGCCGCCGACGGAAATTTTGATGTCTTTATCCTTTGCGGTCGCCGCAAGCGCACCGACTTCCTCTTCAGCAAGCGCGAGCAAGTCAACTTCTTCTTTCGGGAACTCCGCGTTTTCGTCAAGCTGCGAAAGCCCGATGATGTCATCGACAAGCGTAACGAGCCTCGACGCTTCAGAGTGTATTCTCGAAACGAAGCGCGGCATATCTTCCGCTTTGACAAGCCCGTTTTCCATAAGCTCCGAGCAGCCCATAATGGAGTGCAGCGGCGTTTTCAGCTCGTGCGAAACGTTTGCCGTAAATTCGCGTCTGTTTCTTTCCGCAAACGCTTTTTCGGTTATATCGAAAACCAAAAGCACGGTGCCGCCCGCATTCGGCGGTGTTCCTATGCGGCTTGCGTTCATCTGATAAATTTTGCCGTTTCTTTCCGTCTGTAATTGCGCGCTGCCATTTTCCTTGGCTTCCGCTATCGTTTTGCCGACTTCAAGACTTCTGTCAACCGTCAAAAAGTCCTGTCCCACACATTTTTCGTCCGTGCCGAACACCGCTTCCGCCGCAGGGTTTATGCTCAGAACAGTGTTGTTTGCGTTCAACAGCACAAGACCCTCTTTCATGCTTTTGATAACGGCGTAAAACTCGGCTTTATCCGTTTTTGATTTCTTCAACTGTGCGCCTATGAGCCTGTTCTGTTTTTCTATCTTGACAAGCAGCGGCGAAAGTTCGTCGTATACGTTGTTTTCCAGCGGTTTGTCAAGGTCGAGCGAGTTGAGCGGTTCAACTATCTTTTTCGAAAGACTGCGTGCGAGCAGAAGCGATACTATCAGCGCTATCGCGATGACCACGATAAGCGGCTGCACCATTCCGAGCACAAGCGTCAGCACGGTAAGTCTTTTGACCGCAACGCGGAGCACCGTTCCGTCATTCAGTTTTTTTGCGTAATAAACGGTTTCTTCCGTGAGCGTTGTCGAATATCTCGAACTCTGCCCGAAACCCGTTTCGAACGCCTGAGCGACTTCCTGTCTGTCCTTATGGTTCTCCATGTTCGCCGCGTCGCCCTCGGAATCGAAAATAACTTTGCCGTCAGCAGCTATCCATGTGAAACGGCACGACTTTTCATCTACGCTTTCGAGATAGTCAAGCCCGTTTTTCTCAACGGCGGTCGATGCCAGCGCAAGTTCGGATTGCAGATTGTCTTTCTGCACAGATGTGAAGTGGCTGTAAAGGATTCCGAGAATCAGCACAAAGCACGCCGCAAGAACGACTGCGGCAACCGCGATTATCGAACGGAATATTTTTTTCGTCATTGTTTATGTCCCTTTCTTTCGGGCATTTTTCGCACGATGTTCCGCCGTATGCCCTTTTCGTCGGAGCGTCACACGGTCTGTCCTTTGTGAACTCCCGTCACGGAAAATATGACCCATTCCGCGATGTTCACCGCGTGGTCGCCGATGCGTTCAAAATATTTTGCTATCATCAGCAGGTCGAGCGCGTGTTCTCCGTCTGCGGGTCTTTGGGATATCATGTTTATAAGCGAACGCTTGACTTTGAGGAAATAATCGTCCACCGTGTCGTCGTGCGCTATCGCCTGTTGAGCAATGCCCACATCTCTTTTTACGAACGCGTCAATGCTCTCCGTCACCATGCGTATGGTCGCTTCCGCCATAAGACAAATGGGTTCGCAGTCAACGCCCGCCTTTTTGTCTATAAAGGTGATTATTTCCGCGATGTCCGACGCCTGATCGCCTATTCTTTCAAGGTCGGTTATCATTTTCAGCGCCGCGGATATTTGACGCAGGTCTCTTGCCACGGGCTGCTGTTGAAGCAGCATTTTCAGGCAAAGAGATTCTATATCTCTTTCTTTTTGATTTATTTCCGCTTCGAGCGGCTCCACTTTCGCCGCCGTTTTTTCGTCAGCCGTCGTCAGCGCTTTTGCAGCGTCGGCTATCGCCTCTTCGCAGAGCGCGCCCATTTCTATAAGTTCCTTGTTCAGCGTTGCCAGCTGTTCGTCAAATCTGCTTCTCATTATCCGAACCTCCCCGTGATGTAATCTTCCGTGCGTTTATCCTGCGGCTGTTCGAACATTTTTTCCGTGCCGTCGTATTCGACAAGGTCGCCAAGCAGGAAAAACGCCGTGTAGTCCGATATACGCACCGCCTGTTGCATATTATGCGTAACGATAACTATTGTGTATTTCTTTTTCAGATCCATGGCAAGATCTTCTATTTTTGAGGTCGAAATGGGGTCGAGCGCCGAGGTCGGTTCGTCCATCAGAAGCACGTCGGGTTCAACCGCCAATGCGCGGGCTATGCAAAGTCTCTGCTGTTGTCCGCCCGAAAGCCCGAGCGCGGATTTTTTGAGTCTGTCCTTTACCTCGTCCCATATTGCCGCGTCGCGGAGCGAGCGTTCCACGATGTCGTCAAGTTTTGCCTTGTTGCGAACGCCGTGCGTGCGCGGTCCGTAAGCGATGTTGTCGTAAACGCTCATCGGAAATGGGTTCGGTTTCTGGAACACCATGCCGATGTTCTTGCGGAGTTCGTTTACGTCCGTGCCGGGGGAAAAAATGTCCTTGCCGTCGTATTTGACTTCGCCGGTTATGCGAACGCCCGGTACAAGGTCGTTCATTCTGTTGAGCGTTTTCAGAAATGTGGATTTACCGCAGCCGGAGGGTCCGATAAGTGCGGTTATGCTGTTTTTTGCTATATTTATATTGACGTTTTTGAGCGCCTGCGTGTTTCCGTACCAAAGACAAAGGTCGTTGACGGTTATAATATTGCTCATATACTTCTCCTCTTTTTGAAATATTTGCCGACGAGCGCCGCCGCAAGGTTGATGATAAGCGCAAGAATCATCAGTATCGCCGCTATTGCAAACGCGACGTCGAATTTACCGCGCTCTTTTGCGTAAACGTAAAGTGCGACTGTCAGCGAGGCTCCCGAACTTGCAAGCCCCTCGAAAAGCCCGTTTACGACGTGTGCTACTCCCGCCGTGAAAAGCAGCGCCGCGGATTCGCCGAGGATTCGTCCGACGGAAAGGATACAGCCTGTTATAACACCGTCGATACAGCCCGGCAAAACAACGGTTCGGATAACTCTCCATTTGCCCGCGCCCAGCCCGAAAGCGCCTTCACGGTAACTCTGCGGGACGGTTTTCAGGCTTTCCTGCGTGGTTCTCATAACCGTGGGCAGGTTCATTATAACAAGCGTCAGCGCGCCCGCGATTATTGATGTCTGGAATCCGAGGAATTGACAGAAAAACAGCATTCCGACAAGTCCGTAGATAATGGACGGTATGCCCGAAAGCGTTTCCGCCGCATATTCGATTATTGCAACTATTCTTTTGTTCTTTGCGTATTCAGTCAGATATATCGCCGCGCCGACCCCGAGCGGAAGCACGAAGACAAGCGTAGCCAAAACAAGATAAACGGTATTGAGAATGTCGGGAAGAATGCCTATCGTACCCGAAAGGTAACTCGGCGAGGTCGAAAGCAATTCCCATGTTATATTGGGAAGACCTTTGTAAAGGATATATACTATAAGAAAAAGAACCAGCGCACAGGTCAGCGTTACCGCAACGCCCATAAGAACGTTCATCGTGACCCCGTATGCTTTTCTTTTCAAAGACGTTTTGTTGTTTTTCATATTATTTTTCCTTACGTCCTTTCAAGAAGAAGTTCAGCGCGGCGTTTATAAGCATGATGAAGAGGAACAGCACAAGCGCTATCGAGAAAAGAGCCTGTCTTTGAAGTCCCGAAGAATAGGACATTTCGCTTGCGACCGCCGTTGTCAGAAAACGGACGCTGCCCATAAGGCGCGGCATATTCGCAACGTTGCCCGCAACCATCATGACCGCCATCGCTTCGCCTATCGCTCTGCCAACGCCGAGTACGACCGCTGCCGCGATACCGCTTTTTGCCGCGGGAACGGAAACTTTGAAATATGTTTCCGTCGGTGTCGCGCCGAGCGCCAAAGAAGCGTCCTCATATTCTTTCGGAACGGCTTCCAACGCATTCAGCGAAACTTTTATGATAGAGGGCAGTATCATTATCGCAAGAACGATTATCGCCGCCAGCAGGCTTGCACCGTCCGGAACGTTGAATATTTTTCTTATCGCGGGAACGAGCACTATCATGCCCACAAGACCGTAAACAACGGAGGGTATGCTTGCCAGCAGGCTGACTGCCGATTCAACAAGTGTTTTCATTTTCGGCGGCGCAACCTTTGCAAGGAAGACCGCCGTCAGAAAACCTATGGGAACACCCAAAAGTATTGCGCCCGCGGTTCCGTAAACGCTTGTCAGGATAAACGGCAGTATTCCGAATTTCGGTTCTTTTGCCGTCGATGCCCATTCCGTGCCGAACAGGAAATCCCAAAGCCCTATTTTCGTTATCGCGGGAATGCCCGAGATTATCAGATAAACGGTTATGAGCAGCACACAGCCGACCGTTATCAGCCCGAGCACAAGGAATATCCCGTGTATTATATTTTCGAATAATCTCTTTTTGTTTTTCATCTTACAAAGCCTCTTTCACGCGGCACGCAGCGAACCCGAATCTTTCGTCCGAGCCCGCCGCCGCTTTATGTCCGTTTTGTTTGTTATTTAACGGGAACCGCGCCCGCTTTGGAGATGAGGTCGTTTGCTTGTGCGGAAGTTGCGAAGTCGAAGAACTTCTGCGCAACTTCGGAGAGCGGAGTTCCGGTTTTCGTTACGAGGACGAAAGGTCTCTGGATAACGTAGCTGCCGTCTTTAACCGTTGCTTCCGACGGAGCAACACCGCCGACCGTCAATGCTTTAACCGAGTCCTGAAGAGCCGCGAGTGAAGCATATCCTATCGCGTTCGGGTTGTTTGCAACAGTTGTGATAACGTCGCCGGTCGAAGTAAGTTCCTGTCTGTATTTGCAAGCCTCTTTGGTGGAGGTGATGGATTCAAATCCGTCTCTGGTGCCGCTTCCCGCTTCACGTCCGATTACAACGATTTCCGCGTCCGCGCCGCCGAGGTCTTTCCAGTTGGTGATCTCACCGGTGTATATCTTTGCGATGTTTTCAACGGAAAGGTCGCTTACCGCATTTGCGGGGTTGACGATTACCGCGATACCGTCGAGAGCTACGACAGTTTCGGTCAGACCGTTTGCTTTTTCATCGTCTTTAAGCGCTCTGGACGAAAGTCCGATGTCGCAGCGTCCTTCGGCTACTGCCGTGATGCCCGAACCCGAGCCGGTGGGGTTATAAGTGAACTTTGCGTTCTTGTTGTTCTGCATAAACGCTTCGCCGAGTGCGCCGATTACGTTTTCCATCGAGGTGGAGCCGTCGGTCGAAACCGTTCCGCTTACTTCTTTGTTTCCGTCTGCCGCGGTCGTACCGTTCAGGGTCGTGGTGGTGGTTGCTTCCTTGCTTCCGCATCCCGCAAGAAGCGCCAGCGCAAGAAGTGCCGCGAGCATAATGCTTACAAACTTTTTCATAATGTAACATTCTCCTTTTTCCGTTATCGGAATCTTTCTTTTGTACTTTTTCCTTTGTACGCTCATAGTATACCCCCCGAACGTAAAGTACAAAAGCCTTGTTTTGTCAAATCCATGTAAAATCGTTTTTCGGAGGTATATTTTTGGACGAAGTTTTTCTGCATACGCGCACACACGCGTGCGTGATAAAAATTTGTACGTTGAAATGTTTTGCGGACAAAACGCGGATTTTTTCCTCTTAGGAATTTTATTACACCGCTTTTTGAAAAAAATCATACGATTATTTTGTAAAATAGTGCTTTACCCCCTTTATTTTTTATAATAAGTGTGATATAATATAGGGGCTGACCCGTGAGAAACGAAAGTGTTCGCGGGATTTTATTTGAAAATTACGAAAAAACAAAATAAAGAAAATTACGTTTCGTGATAAATTGCCGGGTAAAAGTTGGTGTATATCAAAAAACGGTATTGAAGAGTTGTTATGGCAGCAGAACGATTCGGAAAGTATTTTGATGATGTTTTATAAAAAGAATAAAAAGAAATATCAGTAAAAGGCGGTAAATAAGATGGGTTGGCCGGTTCATATTGTAGCGGTCGGAGGGTTGGTTTATAACAACTCCGGAGAAATTTTGGTTGCAAAGTCTGTTCGAAAAAACACATGGAGTTTTTTAGGCGGACAAGTTGAGGTCGGCGAAAATTTAGAAGAAGCATTAAAGCGAGAGATTTACGAAGAAAGCGGCATAGAGGTAACTGTTCGTAAACTGGTCGGTATTTATTCTAACGTTCAGCAAACCATATGGCATGACGGAAAAACACCTGTGCCAACGAAAATTACATTGGATTTTATCTGTGATTATACAGACGGAGTGCCGCGAATTTCGAACGAGACATCGGAAGTTGTATGGATGAAACCTTCGGAGGCGTTGAAATTGTTTACCCATCCAGTATTTTCTTTAAGATTAAAAAACTTTTTGGATTTCAAGGGAGACATTTTTTACCATTCGTTTACTTCACAACCCTATGAACATCTTTTTTCAGATAAATTTTAGGTGCAAATATGATTCAAAGTGATTTAAATATGCCATGGAAATGGACATTGGAAAATGCCGATGATGAAAGAAATCCGCTTTTTGATCAAATTGCACAGGCTGCTTGTAAACATATAGCAGAAAAAAGTACTGTTTATATCAATTCAGGCACTACTGGGAATATGATGGTAAAATATTTGCCCAATATTGAGTTTACGCTTGTTACAAATTCCACGCTTATTGCCAACGCGGCATACAAAAAATGTTCTTTTGCGAATATTATTGTTATTGGCGGAAAAATGCGTGTCAGAGGTGTGTGCGATGATGATGTTGCGTATCAACAACTTTCCGCTTTTGAATATGATATTTGTTTTTTGACGGGAGAGGGGTTTTCAACCGAAAAAGGATTAACCAATTCTTCAAGAAAAACCGCCGAACTGCACAGAATGATTTTAGGCAGAACGCATCAAAAGATTCTTTTATTGCCTTATTTTAAGATCGGTCATAATGGAGATTTTAAGGTCGCAGACGCTTCTCAAATAGATATACTGATTACAAACAGAATACCTGATTCCGATTGCAATACCATAATAGACTTGAAAAATTTTTCCTCTTTATCTATCGAATATGTATGAACGGTGACCGGAACTGTGTGTCGAATGTTTCGGACTTTGTTTTTGAGAAATTCTTACACGAATTTTTATTTGAAACATGGTCTATATTGACTATTTTAAGAGGGTGAGAACGTGCCTGATAAATTCATTTTACATTCCAAATTTCAGCCGACGGGCGACCAGCCGCAGGCTATCGAAAAGTTGACCCAAGGTATTTTGGACGGGGATGAAAAACAGACTTTGCTCGGCGTTACCGGTTCGGGCAAAACTTTTACCATGGCGAACATTATCGCCAATGTCAATCGTCCCACGCTCATTCTTGCCCACAACAAAACGCTTGCCGCTCAGCTTTGTTCGGAGTTCCGCGAGTTCTTCCCCGAAAATGCGGTGGAGTATTTTGTATCTTATTACGATTACTATCAGCCCGAGGCATATATAGCGCACACGGACACGTATATAGAAAAAGATATGTCGATAAACGACGAGATCGACCGTCTGCGCCATTCCGCGACCTCTGCGCTGTTTGAGCGCCGCGACGTTATAATAGTTGCGAGCGTTTCGTGTATCTACACGCTCGGTGACCCTGCGGAATACCACAACATGATGGTGTCGCTCCGTGTCGGGCAAAAACTTGACCGCGAGAAACTGCTGAAAAACCTTGCGAAGATACGGTTTGAGAGAAACGACATCGACCTCGGAAGAGGAATGTTCCGCGCGAGGGGAGATGTTGTGGAAATATTCCCCGCGTCGGCGAACGACTTGGTCATACGCGTTGAGTTCTGGGATGACGAGATAGAACGGATATGCGAGATAAACCCGACGACGGGAGAGATACTGCGAATAATCAATTACGCCGTGATATTCCCCGCCGTGCATTACGTCACGACGGACGAGCACCTGAAAAAAGCGATAGACGAAATTATCCGTGAAATGGAAGAGCGCGAAAAGTTTTTCACGAACAGGGGCAAACTTATCGAGGCGCAGCGTATCAGAGAACGCACGATGTACGACGTGGAGTTCTTGCGCACGGTGGGTTATTGCAAAGGTGTGGAGAACTATTCCCGTATCCTTTCGGGCAGAAAGCCCGGTTCGACCCCGTACACGCTGCTGGACTACTTTCCGAAAGACTTTTTGATGTTCATCGATGAAAGCCATGTTTCCGTGCCGCAGGTGCGAGGTATGAGCGGCGGCGACAGGGCAAGAAAAGAAAGCCTTGTCGAATATGGTTTCCGTCTTCCGGCTGCCATGGACAATCGTCCGTTGAAGTTTGAAGAATTTGCGGAAATGGCAAAACAAGTGATTTATGTGAGTGCAACACCTGCCGACTATGAACTTATCCAGTCGGAAGGTATAGTTGTGGAACAAGTGATTCGTCCTACCGGATTGTTAGATCCTATAATCGAAGTACGTCCCAGCCATAACCAGATAGATGATCTCATGGAGGAAATCCAGATACGGATCGAGAAGAACGAACGCACGCTGGTAACAACGCTTACTAAGAGAATGGCGGAAGAGTTAACAGAATTCTTACTGAATAACGATGTGAAGTGTAACTACATCCACAGCGATGTAGATACCTTGGAGCGCGTAAAGATTATGAGTGATTTGCGTGAAGGCATCTATGATGTCCTTATTGGTGTCAACCTGCTGCGTGAAGGGCTGGATTTACCGGAAGTGTCACTTGTAGCCATTCTTGATGCAGATAAGGAAGGTTTCCTACGTTCTCACCGCTCGCTGACTCAGACTGCCGGACGTGCCGCCCGAAATGTAAACGGAATGGTCATCATGTATGCCGACCGTATCACCGATAGTATGCGACTGACAATTGATGAAACGAACCGTCGCCGCGAAAAGCAGCTGAAATATAATGAAGAACATGGCATTACGCCTCAACAAATCAAGAAAGGGAAGAATCTGAATGTGTTTGCATCAAATGCTCCAACAGAAGACAGTTATATCGAAAAAGGAGCGACGATCACTCCCCGCCCCTACATCGAACAAGAAAGCTCTGCTCATATTGCCGCCGATCCGATTGTACAATACATGTCTCGCCCGCAATTGGAAAAGAGCATCGAACGTACCAGAAAGCTTATGCAGGAAGCTGCCAAGAAACTTGACTTCATTGAAGCGGCACAATATCGTGACGAATTACTGAAAATGGAAGATATGCTGAAAGAAAAAGTCTAATACCACTTTTCTTAAAATAGTCCCCGCCTTTTCTTAAAATAAATAGAGAAAGCGGGGATTTTCACTAATAAGTGTTATTAAACATACTTTTTTTCTTGGATAATTTGCAGTTATCCTGAAAGTACGTATCTTTGCACTGTGTTTTTCATAGTATTAGATTTAAGGTTAACAAAGGTTGGAGCAAGGCGTTGC
>ERZ827512.3487-NODE-3487-length-10967-cov-6.074780_pt1 | contig 10967 bp, 10 predicted proteins | sample MGYA00519916_ERZ827512 | MGnify/ENA primary metagenome ERZ827512 (study PRJEB31778, sample SAMEA3449335) | human gut metagenome | biome: human gut; feature: human-associated habitat; material: faeces | place: United Kingdom | collected 2010/2012 ... | reverse complement strand
CATTCTCCGATATTATTACTCTTTTTCCGCATTTTTTAATATAGTTCGTGACTTAAACATATTTATTTACCATTCAAAGATACTATCATTATTCGGGAAAATGGCCATGTTTTTCCATTGAATGTTGCCTCTTTTTGTAATGTCAGTGGGTTTTATAGCTCCAATGTCCCCCTTTTTATTTTATGAAGTTTTACGATACGGTTGTACGTTTTGCGATTTTTTGTCTTTTCCTCCTGTCGCCTCAGACCGTCTCAAACGGTGCGGTTTGTTTGCGCAAAATTCATTGATTATTATATAATATGCTGATAATCAATATAGATAAATTTCTTCAACGAGGAGGAGTATTAACCGCCGAACCGCTCATAACCGAGTCGTAACATCTATCCGAAGCAGTCCGAAAGGGCTGCTTTTTACATATCCGTACCGGACGGCTGTCATCCGGCAGTCGGCAATTTCGTCTGCCGGAATGCGCATCGGAACGATGCCGAAGCCTCGACCGATACAAGTGTGCTGCCGAATCCGACAGAAAGAGGCGGCCTCCCGGCCCCCTGTCTGCCGAAAACACCGATTCTCTTCCATTTTCCGCACCCGACGACGTCTGCAAACACCGCGACCTCCGTCAGCCGAAAACGCTGGCATAAAGGTTGTGACACCGACCAAGAAAACCAAACCCCGTTACCATGAAAATATCCACAGGCAAAGGCACGATCTCGCTTCCGGTGCTATTGGCGATCTGGTCGGTATCGGCCGTAACGTCGTTGCCCGGACTGGCCGTTTCACCGATTCTGGGCGACCTGAATACGATTTTCCCTTCGGCGAGCGACCTCGAAATCCAGATGCTCACTTCGCTGCCTTCGCTGCTCATCATCCCGTTCGTGCTGCTGTCGGGGAAACTGTCGGTCGGCCGCGACAAACTGCGGATTCTGGTCGTCGGACTCGTGATCTTCCTGCTGAGCGGCATCGCCTGCCTGTTCATCCGCAACATCACGGCGCTGATCCTCGTCAGCTGCATCCTCGGCATCGGAGCCGGTATGATCATCCCGCTTTCGACAGGACTCGTCGTCGCCTACTTCACCGGAGAGTACCGCGTCCGGCAGTTGGGATACAGCTCCTCGATCAACAATCTGACGCTCGTACTCGCCACGGCGCTTTCGGGCTATCTCGCCAACATCGACTGGCATCTCTCATTTCTGGTCTACACACTGCCGGCCGTTTCGCTCGTCCTCTCGCCGTTCCTGCATCGGCAGCGTTCGACGCCCGAACCGGCCGCCAGCGACCAGATGCGCAACAAAACGATCGATCGCCCGAAGCTCGTCCGACTCATGGCGCTCTACTTTTTCATCACCTACGCCGCACTGACGATCACCTTCTACGCCGCGTTTCTGGTCGACGGATATCATCTGCCCAAAGCCTTTTCGGGTGTGCTGATTTCGCTCTTCTTCCTCGCAATCATGGCTCCGGGACTGATTCTCGACCGCATCATCGGAATCTTCAAAGGCTATACGAACGTCGCCGCCATTGCCATGATCGGCGCAGGGTTGTTCTGCTTCGGAATTTTCCGGGACCGCGGGATGCTGGTCGTCGGAGCGTCGCTGGCGGGATTCGGCTACGGACTGATGCAGCCGCTCATCTACGACAAGACCGCCATCATCGCTCCGCCACGCGCGGCGACGCTGGCACTGTCGTTCGTCATGGCGGTCAACTACCTGGCCATCATGCTCTGCCCCTTCCTCATCGACACCTTCACCCGTCTCACCGCACTGCACGGCGACCGCGTGCCCTTCCTGCTCAACGGCATGCTGACCGCAGGACTCGCCCTGTTGGCTTTCCGCCACCGCGACGACTTCACGCTCGGTCTGGACGCCTCCTATTACAAGCGATAGTAAAACGGACGGACGATTTTCAGCGAAAAGCGCTATCTTTGCGGGCGACAAACCCCTGCAAAGAGTCGAATCATGGAGAAAAACCTCGTCTACACAACATGCGGAACCTGCTCGAAACTGCTCGACGTCACCGTTGAAAACGATCGTGTCAAGCGCGTGCAATTCATCGGCGGCTGCCACGGCAACTCGCAGGGCATCGCCGCACTGATCGCCGGCATGGAGGTGGACGAAGCGATCGCCCGCCTGAGCGGCATCGACTGCGGCGGCAGGGGCACCTCCTGCCCCGACCAGTTGGCGAAGGCGCTGACGCAGTTGAAAAACAGCCGGTAGCCGCCGAAAATCCGCCTTCCGTCCGCCGCGCCGCACGATAAATCTCCGCTCCGGCATTCTGCGCACCGCCGAAGGAAAGCTCCGTCGGTATGAGGCGAGAAACCGGAGGTTGGAAACGGAACGTTTTTTGCAATCGGTCTACGAAACCAATCATTTTCGTACTATGTATTTTCTCTGGTATCTGCTTATCGGGCTCGTCGCCGGATGGCTGGCCAATCTTCTGGTCAAAGGACACGGTTCGGGGCTCGTCGTCAATCTGATCGTCGGCATCGTCGGCGGTATTCTGGGCGGCTGGATTCTGTCGCTGCTGGGGCTGGTCGCCGTCGGGACGTTGGGCAGCCTGATCGCATCGGTCGTCGGCGCCGTCGTCCTGCTCTGGATCGCATCGCTTCTGGCACGTTCCTCAAAAAAACACTCCTCGCAATGAACAAGGAAAAGATCAACGCCGGCATCGACCGAATGGCCGAAGAGGCAAAAGAGACGATGAATCTGATGTCGGACAAAATCGACCGGGCGACCCGCTGCGGAAACGAAAAGGCCGCACGAATCAAACGGTCGGCCAAGGCGGGGCTGCGCCGGACGACCGACGCCGTACAAGAGACCGTCGACCGCACCGCCGAGCGTATTCGGGACAAACTGTCCGAATAAACCGGCGCATACGAAACCGCACGGCCGCACCCTTCGGGGATGCGGCCGCCTGCATGAAACCTCAGGCCAAACAGCCCGCCGCACGCCCCCTGCTTCTCGAACGGATTGCGCCGGCAGCTGCCGGCGCAATCGATTCGCAGGCGACACGCGATGTCGGACAAAAAAATTTTGCAATATTGAAATCTTTACTATACCTTTGCACAGCTTTCGAGCGACGGATTGAGCTATGGTGTAATGGTAACACGTCAGATTTTGGTTCTGAAATTTTGGGTTCGAGTCCCGATAGCTCAACAAAAATGCGGATAAACGAATTCTTGTTTATCCGCATTTATTCATTTCCGATCGAACCTGACCGATCTGCCGGCTGAGAGTAAAAGCGCCGGAAATCATCCGGCCAAGCGGTACGCTTCGCACTACTTCCCTACCTTCTCCATGAACCGACGCCGATCGACCGCATAACGAATGTGGATGCCCTCGCCGATCATTCCTTCGGCGTCGCGGGCACCGACGTTGAAGGTCAGCTTGCGCCCTTCCACTCCGGTCAGCACCGCCGTCGCCACGATCTCGGCGCCGAGCCCCGAAGGCTTGATGTGCGTCACGTTCATCTCGGCCCCCACGGTCGTCGAGCCTTCCGGCAGCGCATCGGCGACGGCCTTCATCGCGGCATTCTCCATCAACGCCACCATCGCCGGCGTGGCGAAAACATCCAGATCGCCCGAACCCATCGCAGCGGCCGTATTTCCGGCCGATACCGTCACCGAGCTCTGGGACGACAATCCCTTTTTCAGTTCCATTATTCCGTTTCGTTATTTCGTTAAACCAAAAAATCGTTACATTTGCAAAGGTAGAAATTTTTCGGGGCCTATGAAAAAGTACCTTCTCTTTCTGCTGGCGGCGATACTCCCGGCACTCCGGATCGGAGCGCAACAGCCTCCGGGCGTCGCCTGTCAGGAGTGGCAGGTCGTCGCGGGCGATACGATTCCCCACGTCCGCATTCGCCCGGTGTGGGTCTTCGCCTGCGGAGCCGACCTGCGCCGCTACCGCAAACTGGTCGCGGCCGTCAAAAAAGTCTATCCCGTCGCAAAGATCGCCAGGGCGCGCATGACCGAAATGGAGGCCGAGCTGCAACGCCTGCCGACCAAAAAAGCGCAAAAAGCCTACATCAGGGGCGTCTATCGCCAAATCAAGGAGGAGTACACGCCCGTCGTCAAACACATGACCCGCACGCAAGGCAAAGTACTGCTCAAACTCATCGACCGTGAGACGGACTACACCGCCTACGAAGTACTGCGGGAATTCCGCGGCGGATTCGTGGCCGGATTCTGGCAGACCTTGTCGCGCGTCTTCGGGCAGGACCTCAAATCGGAGTACGACGCCGAAGGGGACGACCGCCTGCTCGAACAGATCGTCCGCTACTACGAAGCGGGATTGCTCTGACCTGCCGTCCGTTCCGTTCCACGGGCGTCGGGACGAACCGTATTCCGAAAAATACAGACTTTTCAGCGACCGATCGGAATATTCTCGATTTTTTTGCGTAAATTTGTAAATGAACCGGCCGGAATCCGCCTGCCGTTCGACGAACAACCCTCAATCGCTCCGCCATGCCGACCCTGCCGAACAACGGGACTCTGCGCCCGACCACTCCTTTATATTATCCACTCCTTAAATTACATTCTATGAAACACGAAAAAGAGAAAGCCGTCTATGTGCTTCCGCGAATCGAAGCGACGGACGTCGCCGTGGAACGAGGATTCGAAGGCTCCTGGGCCGGAGAGAGCGACAACGAAGAGTACGACATCGAAAAAGAGATCTGGGGATAACCCGCAACCGCACGAAACCATGAGAAAAAATTACCTCGCATTGGCAGCGGCAGGATTGATCCTCGCCTCCTGTCAAAAAGACAACGAACCCTCGGCACAACTTCCGCCGACCGCTCCGCAATCGGCGATGACCCTCCTGGGTACGATCGACGCTTCAGCGCCCGAATCCCGCACGCACCTCGACGAAGAAGCCGGAGGGGGGGGGAATTCGAGCCTCGTTAAATGGGATCTTTACGACGCCGTAGCCCTCTACATGACCGGCGCCTTCGACCGGCGGGTGCAGGAACTCGCCGACAGCGTCGCACAAGGTCTGCAACCCTCCATCCAGTTCGTCACACCCGAATTCTACGTGGTCAAAAGCGCAGAATCGATCGACAACACCACGGCGACCTTCACCGGCACCAGCGCGGTCACGCCGCTCGCCTCGGATACCTACGTCGCCGTCTATCCCTACCGCAGCGTCAGCACGGACGCATGGCAGATCGGCCGCACCCACATCCGGATGACGCTGCCCGAACAGCAAAGCCACCCCTTCCAGTTCAAGGATCTGGGCATGATGATCGCCAAAACGCCCGATTCGGGTTCCGAACAGGTGCGGCTCTCTTTCAAGAATATTTTTCCCATCCTCAAATTCTCGCTCACGGGCAGTCGGACGCTGGCCGCGATCCGGTTTCGCGGAAATGACGGTGAACCCGTCGCAGGCGACTTCCGGCTCGACATCTCGGGCGATGCCTACATGGAGGCCGACTTCTCGGAATCGACAGTCGAAGAGGTCTCGCTCACCTGCGGCGTACAACTCTCGGCCACGCCCCAGACATTCTACATGGTCGTTCCGCCTCAGACCTATGCCAAAGGCTACACGATCGATTTCGTCGCCGACGACGGCAGCGTGATGACGCAGGTCGTCAGCAAAGACACCCCGAAGACGCTGCTGCGCAGCAAGATTTACGAATACCCGACCCTTGCCTTCACCCCGCAGTCGACTGCCGAAGCCGCCTGCGACTGGCTGTGGCAGGACGAAACGGGAGTGGTGTCGAACGTCGGCTTCGACGAACTGCCCGGCGCCGTCGACCTGGGTGCGGCAGCCAACTGTTTCATCGTCAGCGCCCCCGGCAACTACAAATTCAAGGCCGTCAAGGGTGACGGCTCGGCTGTCGACGGTGTCGACGGCTATGTCTATTTCACGGCAGGCGCCGCCAAGGGCAACGCCGTGATAGCCGCCCTCGTCAACCGGCAGGTCGCATGGAGCTGGCATATCTGGCGTACCGACGCGCCGGCCGAGAAGGAAGCCGCCGCAGGCTGCACGATCCTCGACCGCAACCTCGGCGCCACCTCCGTCACTCCGGGCGACGTCTCCTCCTACGGTCTTTACTACCAATGGGGACGCAAAGACCCGTTCGTCGGGGCGAAAGAACTCGGCAAAGACGCCCCGATAGGCGGCGCCAGCGAAACCGCGGCCTTCGGAACTCAAACGGCCGCCTACGAGAAGAATACGATCGACCAGACGGCCTACGCATTCGACGTAATCGGCAACGACGACAACACCATTACCGACTGCGTCGCATACGCCGTGCAGCATCCGACGACTTTTATCAAATATGTAGTTTCCGTAGGTAACAGTGGTGTTTCCACGTGGTTCAACAGCGATCTGAGCAATTTCAGCGATCTGTGGGGTGCCGTCTCCGGTCGGAAATCAGTCTACGATCCGTGTCCGGCAGGGTATAAAGTCCCCGTCGACAGCGCCGAGGCATGGGGTGGGTTCGCCAAAGCCGACGTAACGTCGTCCGCAGGCTCCTTCGGCGTCACGCTGAACGAAGCGTTCTATCCCTGCTCCGGCTGGCGCGATGTGAGCGGCATGCTCAAACAGGTAGGAACCTATGCCAAAGCCGCAAGCGCCACGGCGCCGACGAACCAGGCCAATATTCTCCAAATCATGTATTACAAGGCTACGGCCGCCGCTACGACCTATACGACCATGTTCTCTAATTCCGGAAAGAGTTTCATCGCAGGCGGAATACCCGTCCGCTGTGTGAAAGAGTAACCGTTTCCAGTAAATAAAAATGACCGGAATCTTTTGAAGGATTCCGGTCATTTTTATTTACCACGGCACCCGTACGCCCGCTCGGTCGCCGGCAAATCCCTCAGCGTCTCACGACGATCAGATCGACTCCGGCCTCCTCGATCAGCCTGCGGTACTGCTCCGAAATACCGTCGTCTGTAACGATGCAGTCGATCCGCTCCATCGAACATATCCGGCCGAAACCGCGCCGCCCGAATTTCGACGAGTCGGCCAGCACGACGCTCTTGGCCGAGGCCCGCATCATCTTCTGCGTCAGCGTGGCCTCTTCGGCCGTGGCGCAGGTGATGCCGAAATTGGAATCGATGCCGTCCGCGCCGAAGAAGAGTTTCGAACAGATCACATTCTCGAATCCCTGCGCCGCATATTCGCCCCGCACCGACAGCGACTTCTTGTAGAGCACGCCTCCGAGCACGGTCACCGTCGTCTCCTCCGACTCGTTCATCAGCATCGCCACGCGCAGCGACGGCGTCACTACATTGAGATGCCCGACCGGCCGTATCCGTTCGGCAAAGGCATAGACGGTCGACCCCGAAGCGATGAAGACCGAATCGTCGGGACAAATCAGCCCGGCCGCCTCCACGGCGATCTTCTGTTTGATTTCGCTGTTGACGGCGCTCTTGACATGCACGCTGACATCCTGCACCAACGGATTGACCGGACTGGCGCTGCCGTGCGTGCGGTAGAGCAGGTTCCTGCTCTCCAAAAACTCCATATCCTTGCGGACGGTCGCCTTGGTCACGTTCATCTCGGCGGCCATATCGGCCACACGAACGAATCCGTGACGATTCAGCGAATCGAGAATATACTTACGGCGTTCGGCAATACTCAGCATGATCTCATCTTTTCAATTCCCCGACAAAGATAGTGCAAGCCGAGGGCAGAACCAAATTTATTCGAACTCCGCCGAGGCGCAGCACGTCCGAACGAAAACATGCCTTTCGCAAAACGTGCCGGACGCGGAATCCAATTCACGCGAAGCCCCCCCCCGACAGCCCCAGTCCGAAGCGCAGCTCCTCCCCGACCGACGATCCGGATAATCCGGACAACCGCAGCGGACTTCCTTGCAACAGTCTGCGATCTCTTTCGTTTAGACGACATCCGCATCCAAAACCGAAGAAAATTATCACTATAAACAAAATTTATCATCCAAAAAGAAAACACCTGTTTAACGAAACGAAAATATGTATATATTTGTGACACGATTCGTACCGAATCCGGACATCCGCCGGAAAACGGACACGGATTCCGACTGGACAAAGTCCGTTTTCGACCGAACGTAAAAGACCGAATAAACGCAACTGTATGAAAAAATTATTTTTGACAATCGGATTCGCTGCGGGCACGCTGATGCTCGCCGCCCAGCCCCAAGTGGTCGCACACCGCGGATTCCATGCCGCAGAAGGATCGTGGGAAAATACCGTATCGAGCCTGCGCAACGCCCAGAAGCTGGGAGTCTACGGCGTGGAGTTCGACGTCAACATGACGGCCGACGACTCGCTGATCGTCTATCACGGACCGAAGATTCTCGACACGAAACTCCATGCGCAGAAGAACCGCTTCGCCGAAATCCGCGCAGTGAAGTTGCCGGGTGGTCTCGAAATCCCCACCCTCCGGGAGTTCTTCGCACAGGGACAGAAAGACCCGTCGACCAAACTGATCCTCGAAATCAAGAAACACGCGACGCCGCAACGCGAGACGCAGGTCGTGGAGGCGATCCTCCGTCTGGCGCGCGAAATGCGGCTCGTGCCGCAGATCGAATTCATCTCGTTCAGCCGGCACGCCTGCGACGAAGTGCTCCGCCTGCAACCCGACGCCGTCGTCGTCTACGTCAGCAGCGACATGGCGGCCATGAGTCCCGCCGAAGCGAAAAAGCGGGGATACGGAGGTCTCTCCTACCAGCTCAACGTCCTGATGAACCGTCCCGAACTGGTCGACGAAGCCAACCGTCTCGGCATCGCCACCACGCTTTGGATGGTCAACGACTGCGAACTGATCGACTGGGCGGCGCGCCACGGCATCACCTACGTTTCGACCGACTGTCCCGACAAGGCCGAAGCCTATCTGGAAGCCGTCGCAGCCTACAAGAACAAGAAATAATACGTCTGCCGCACTTCCGCGCAACGCACCGGCAGTTCGCCTCCGGCGGCAGAAACGGTACGAGCTGCAACCTCCGCACGGAACAGATGATTTCCCCGCCGGCATCGTCGATCGACCGGGAATCGGATTGCGGGGTAAAATCGCAGACGAGCCATAAAACACAGTGCCGGAAGGACAGTAAACGAATAATCCTGAAAACAAAAACAAACGTTTTCGTTACGCCGAGAGCCGAACCCGACTCGTTCGGACGAAGCCGAGGCGGGAAAACGACCGAATAAAACGCAAACGATGCTGGAAAATCTGAAAGAAGAGGTTCTCGAAGCGAACCTCGATTTGGTACGTCACGGTCTGGTTATCTTCACGTGGGGCAATGTCTCGGCCATCGACCGCGCGAGCGGACGGGTCGTCATCAAGCCGAGCGGCGTGGAGTACGAAGCCCTGAAAGCGGAAGACATGGTGGTGGTCGATCTCGACGGCAACGTCGTCGAAGGATCGCTCCGCCCTTCATCCGACACCCCGACCCACTTGGCGCTCTACCGCGCCTTCGAGGGGATCGGCGGCGTGGTACACACCCACTCGACCTACGCTACGGCATGGGCGCAGGCGGGACTCGACATCCCCTCGCTGGGAACGACCCATGCCGATTATTTCCACCGCGCCGTCCCCTGTACGGGCGATATGACGCACGTGCAGATCGACGGCGACTACGAAGCCGAGACGGGCGCCGTGATCGTCGAGCGGTTCCGCAGCCTCGACCCGCTCCACACGCCGGGCGTACTGGTCAAGAACCACGGTCCCTTCACATGGGGCCGCGACGCACACGAAGCGGTCTACAACGCGACGGTACTGGAACAGGTCGCCAAAATGGCCTTCATCACCAAACTGCTCAACCCGACGGCCGGCATCGACCCCCTGCTCGTCGAGAAACATTTCCGGCGCAAACACGGCCCCGACGCCTACTACGGGCAGAAATGAACCATTTCGTTAAGCCGAGCGCAAAGCCGAACGCAGTTCGAGCTATGCCGAGGCGAGAAAAGGAATACGAAAGTGAATTTTTCTCCGCTCCTGCGGACGGCACCGGTTTTCGGCGCCGTCCGTTTTTTCTTCGCCCACTCGGAGGAGGGGCTTCTCCGAACGAAATGGCCTCCGCCGCGAACACTCCGGCGGTAGACCGGATGCGGCGGCTCGAAAACCGATGAGGTGTAAAGTCGTATATAGCTGCCTAAATTTGTTTCTATGCCCCGCTTGTACTATCTTTGCAGGGATAAAACCGCCGCGAACGCCGTACCGTCCCGCCGGAGCGATCCATACCGGCCCGCCGACGTTCCCGGTCCGTAAAAAGCCATACACCATGTTTGAAAACCTGACAGATAAACTCGAACGGTCGTTCAAGATCCTCAAAGGCGAAGGCCGCATCACAGAGATCAACATCGCCGAGACGCTCAAAGAGATCCGCCGCGCGCTGATCGACGCCGACGTCAACTACAAGGTCGCCAAGTCGTTCACCGACGAGGTGAAGCAGAAAGCGCTGGGTCAGAACGTGCTGACGGCTGTCAAGCCGGGGCAGATGATGACCAAGATCGTGCGCGACGAGCTGGCGCAGCTCATGGGCGGCACGGCCACCGACATCCGCTTGGAAGGCACTCCGGCCGTCATCCTGATCGCCGGTCTGCAAGGTTCAGGCAAGACGACCTTCTCGGGCAAGCTGGCCGCCTTCCTCAAAGAGAAGAAGGGGCGCCATGTGCTGCTCGTCGCCGGCGACGTCTACCGTCCGGCCGCCATCGACCAATTGAAGGTGCTGGGCGGTCAGATCGGCGTGGAGGTCTACACCGAAGAGGGAAACACGCACCCCGTGGAGATCGCGCAGAACGCGATCAAATACGCCCGCCAGAAGGGCTGCAATGTCGTAATCGTCGATACGGCGGGCCGTCTGGCCGTCGACGAGGCGATGATGCAGGAGATCACGGCGATCAAGGCCGCCGTCGATCCCGGCGAGACGCTCTTCGTGGTCGACGCCATGACGGGCCAGGATGCCGTGAACACGGCCAAGGAGTTCAACGACCGGCTCGATTTCGACGGCGTGGTGCTCACCAAGCTCGACGGCGACAC
>ERZ827512.3483-NODE-3483-length-10970-cov-4.101603_pt1 | contig 10970 bp, 11 predicted proteins | sample MGYA00519916_ERZ827512 | MGnify/ENA primary metagenome ERZ827512 (study PRJEB31778, sample SAMEA3449335) | human gut metagenome | biome: human gut; feature: human-associated habitat; material: faeces | place: United Kingdom | collected 2010/2012 ... | reverse complement strand
ATGAGTATAGTCTAAACCTTTGGATAACTAGTGATGTAGATGGAAATTATAGTGGTCAAGTATTTAGTGGAAAGTTAAGGGTAGAAGTATCTCAAGAAAGACCAACAGTATCAGAGACATTGTTAGCAAATATTCCTAAAGATAATCTCTATGATGATGGAGTTGATACATTTATAACAGGTAAAGAGCCTAACAACTATATCTGGTATAGTGGTAAATTATGGAGAGCGGTATCTATTAATAATGAAGAGAAAACTGTTAAGTTAGTAACTCAATGGAATATAAGTGCTATTGATTATAATAATAATAGTAGTGCTTTTGCAGGAAGTTATATGGAAGAGTGGCTAAATGATACTTCTGTAGATGGCTTTTTGGGTAATTTAAGAGATCCAGATAAGTTTATAGTAACAGATAGTGTATGGGATGCAACAATGAATGATAGAGAATATGGAAGTATAACAAGACCAAATGGAACAATAACGGTAACTGATGCCGTGGGACTTTTAAATTTGTATGAATATCAAACAAGTAACCATGGAATAAGTTATGGCACGGGATATTTAAGCAATGATTTAAATTGGTTGTTATTAACACCATATAGTGCATCTCATGTTTGGTATATATTTTATGATGGACAAGCATATAACTGTTCCTCGGCGTCTGATATAATTTCAGGTATTCGACCATCCATAAATTTAAAATCTCACGTCAAAATTGTAGATGGCGATGGAACAATAGATAATCCCTATCGTTTAAATGGGGATAATGATACAAATCTATCTGGAACACTATTAAATAAAAGATATAGTGGAGAATATATTCGTTTTGGCAATGATGAAAATAATCTATATAGAATAGTAAGCCATGAAACAAACGGATTAACTAAGATAACAAGTGCTGAACCATTAAAAAGTTCTAAAACATTTATAACAAGTGCTTTTGGAAACGATAAAACCTTTTCAACTAGCAATACCATAGGGTCATTTCTAAATGGAGAATATCTAACAAATTATGTAGATAGTAAATATATTAATATGATAGAAGATAATACGACATGGTATTTAGGAACTGTAGGGTATGGAGTAAGTTATAAACTGGCTAAATATACAAATACAACAGATAATATTTTGACATCAAGTACTACTACAGCAAAAGTCGGTCTATTAAGGTCTGGAGAATTAATGGATGGGCAATTTGATAGAGCTGAAAGTAATATAGATTATTGGCTCTTAACGCCATCTTCTTCGACTTCTGCACACTATGTCACTTACTATGGTGTCCTGCAAAGTGATATTTCGAGTATTTCCCACGGCATCCGACCATCTTTAAACCTAAAATCTAATGTCATAATTACTTATGGTGATGGTACTAGATATAATCCTTTTATCCTCGGTTTAGCAAATTAGCTCAACAATTATGAATTTACCTCAATAAAAAGAAATAGTGCATAATGAAATTAATAATTATGATATCTTTTTAGCGGGTTAACAACAAAGAAATTTGAAGATATGGAGAGAATACTAGGATGTTTAGAAGAAGGAAGAAAAGAGACAATTTCCTCTATTACAAAAAATTATTAATATAGGTTTAACAATAACAGATATAATAAAGACTAGCGATTCAAACAAGAAGCAAATATCAATGTTAGTAGAAAAAAACCGTCAATAACTTGACGTGTTTTCTTCTTATATTTTATAATGCTTGTTAGAAAGAAGGATGTGTATGTTAATAATAGGTTCCCATGTTGGATATAAAAAGGATAGTGGCTTAGTTGGTAGTGTTAAAGAGGCCTTAAGCTATAAAGCTAATACATTTATGTTTTATACTGGAGCTCCTCAAAATACTGTTAGAAGTAATATAGATATAGATAATGTTAAAGAAGCAAATAAGCTTATGGAAGAGAATAATATTAATAAAGATACTGTGATAGTTCATGCTCCATATATTATTAATCTTGCTAATGGGGATGAAAGTAAGTTTAATTTTTCGTGTAATTTCTTAACAGAGGAGTTAAAACGTGTTAATACCCTTGGAATGAAATATCTTGTTTTACACCCAGGTTCTCATGTAGGTTTAGGTGTAGATATAGGAGTTTCTAACATTATTAAAGCACTTAATCTTGTTCTATCAAATGATGATAGTAATGTTATGATTTTATTAGAAACTATGGCAGGAAAGGGCAGTGAAATAGGTAGAACCTTTGAAGAACTAAACAAAATTATAAAGGGAGTCTTAAAAAAAGATAGGATTGGTGTTTGTTTTGATACATGTCATTTAAATGATGCAGGCTACGATTTAAATAATTTTGATGATATTCTTAATGAATTTGATAGAGTTATTGGTATAGATAAAATTAAATGTATTCATATAAATGATAGTAAAAATCCTTTAGAATCACATAAAGATAGACATGAAAACATAGGAAAAGGTACAATAGGTTTAGATACTTTAATAAAAGTTATTAATAATCCTAAATTAAAAGATGTTCCTAAAATATTAGAAACACCATACATAGAAGGAGTTGCTCCTTATAAAGAAGAAATAGCTTTAATCAAAGGTAAAGTTTAATATTATAGATATATAATAGCCATATTTTAATTTCTGTTCTTAAGTGTATGTCATTTGTACTAAGGGAATAAGCTTTCACTTATTCCTTTTTTAGAGGATTTTTATTATAAACAACTAATTTCCATAGTATATATGAAGATAAAGAATATCGCTGATGTTTCCTGCATTATCACGGTATCTAATGTAGTATTCAGCATTAGAACAATGATACATTCCATAGTTTCCCCAAGCATTTGTGTTCCATTGCCCCCAAGGAAATGTCCCAGCATTACCAGGGTTTATACAAGAACTGGTCCCATAAGCTTGAAAGTATGAAAGTTCCTCTTTAATACCACTGCCTTTTTTATCATCATTATTAAATTCTTGTGAGAAACCTATAGGGGGATCATAAGCATAAAGAGTACATTGTATAGGGCCATAAACTCCAGCTTTCATTTGCTCAAGAGTATGATCACAAACCATCGGAGCTCTCTCATTCGTTAGTTTAACGATGTAAGGAGTTGCGACACTTCGATCGATTCGCACAGTTTGGTTAGATGGACAAGTTGTTGTATTACCAACATTATCTTTTATTACTCCTGGTGATTGTTTTAAATACTCTCCTTCAGAATTATAAAGTTTACTAATAGAGGGAGTTTTGCAACCACTTTCATGATCAGTACAAGTTCCTAATATTGTAATGGGATTTTTCGTCCAATTATTACTACCACCACTACTAGAACATACTGGAGGCGTTTTATCTATATAAACATCTACAGGACAACTAGCAGTATTATTATTACCATCTTTAATTTCTATATAGCCAACTTCTGTAGTAGAATTAAATGTTTTTGTTACACTTTTACATCCGCTTCTATTGTCGCTACACTTAACAGTAATAGTTCTATTATCATTTGTCCATTCTGTACTCTCACCAATTGTTTCCCCACAAGTTGGTGGCGTTTTATCATCCGTATCTATAATAGAACAAGCATTATCTTCTAATTCTTTGTGCTTATATACTATTTTATTATTGCTGGTATTAATACAAGTCATATCATAATTATAACTACTAGATTTTTTATTTTTAGTATATCTAACAGTAGCATTACTACAATCAATATTTTCATCACTAAAAGGTTTAATTAGATCAGCATTTAAGAGATCCTGATAAGTAATATCAACACAACCAATCCAGTTTTTCGCCCCAATTGGATTAATGTTTTCTCCTTCACGGTCAACAAATACTTTAGCCGCTTCCACCAAACTATCAGCATAGTATTCATAAGGTGTATCTTTATTATTGTTCTTTAAAGCTGTAATAGATGGTACAACCATTATAAAAATTAAAGCCATAATTACAATAGTTACAAGTAACTCAATTAAGGTAAAACCTTTTTTATTCATATCCTATCACTCCTATGATAGGATTATAACATAATTTCTTTATTAAAGATAATTGTTCTTTAAATTTAAGATAGTTCTTGACACTTCATTATATATATTATCTCTAATATTTCCTTTCAAATTAAGTAGAATACTATTATCTTTTAATAAAACATTATAATTTTCTTTTAAAAAATTACAAAGAACAATCGCTTCATCCTCCGTTGGATAAATATTTTTACTTTCTAAGTATCCCATTACTAAATGAGGATTTAATATTTTAATATTATTTCTTATTATTCTTTCTATCATTTTTTCTCCTTTACTAAATTTATATGTAGTAAATTTTAATTTATGTGATAAACTAGTAAAGAAAGAAGGTGTAGTAGTTTGAAAATAAAACAGAAAGTTAATAAAAAAAATATTAATAGAAGAGAAAGAAAATATAGTGTTAATAATTCAACTTATAAGAAAAGATTTATTTTTTTAGGAGTTATTTTAGTAGTTTTATTTTTGATACTTTCCCTTCGTCTTTACACTGTAATGTTAAGAGAACAGTCATATTATGAAGAAGAACTTACATCACTTGCAACCCAAACAGTAGAAGGACCTAGTTCACCTAGGGGGAGGATACTAGATCGTAATGGTAAAGTCATAGTTGATAATAAAGCAGTAAAAACAATTTATTACAATAAAGACAAAAGTAGAGGAACTAAAAAAGAAATAGAACTTGCCTATCTTGTTTCTAAACATCTTAATCTAGATTATAATAAAGTAACTGATAGAAATAAAAGGGAATTTTTTGTCGCTAAAAATAATAGTAAAATGAAAGACAGAATAACTGATAAAGAGTGGGAAAAATATAACCAAAGAAAACTAGATAGTAATGATTTATATGAACTTAAAATAAAAAGAGTAACTGATGAAGAATTAAATTCTTTTACTGAAGATGATAATAAAGCTAGTTATTTATATTATTTAATGAATAGGGGATTCTCTTATGATGATAAGGTTATTAAAAATAGTGAAGTGACAGATCAAGAATATGCGTATATAGCAGAGAATAATACCGAATTAGAAGGATTTAATATAAAACTTGATTGGGAAAGAATTTACAATTATGGAGATACATTTAGGACTATTTTAGGTAACGTTGGTACGATTCCTAGTGAAAAGAAGGATGAATATCTTGCTAAAGGCTATTCTTTAAATGACATAGTTGGTACTAGTTATTTGGAAGAGGAGTATGAGGAGTATTTAAAAGGAACAAAAGCAATCTATAAGACAATTAATTCTCATGAACTAGAATTAGTTTCTGAAGGAAAAAGAGGTAATGATATAGTACTGACTATTGATATAGAATTACAACAACAGTTAGGAACGATTTTAAATGAAGAAATACTAGCTACTAAAGGTCAGCCTAATACAGAGTATTACGATAGAAGTTATGCTATAATACAAGACCCTAATACTGGAGAAATACTTGCTATGGCAGGCAGGCAAGTTATTAGCGATGGTAATGGAGGTTATAAAACAGTTGATTGTACTACAGGTACTATGACAGATCCTATGACAAGTGGCTCTGTTGTAAAAGGTGCTAGTATGTTAGTTGGATACAATACTAGTGCTATTACACCAGGTGAGTATCAAGTAGATGAATGTATTAAAATAGCAGGAACACCAAAAAAATGTTCTTGGAAAACTTTAGGCAGGATTAATGATATAGATGCTCTAGCTCTATCTAGTAACGTTTATCAATTTAAAACGGCAATGAAAGTAGCAGGGGCTACTTATCAGTATAATAAGCCTTTGGTAATTAATGAAGAAGCTTTTGATATATATAGAAATACCTTTAAAGAGTTTGGACTTGGTGTTAAAACAGAAATAGATCTACCAGTAGAATCTTTAGGATATACTAGCAGTAATAAAGCTCCTGGACTTCTACTAGATTTTGTAATGGGACAGTATGATACTTATACAGCCATCCAACTATCACAATATATTTCAACAATTGCCAATGGAGGAAATAGACTGCGACCTCATCTATTAAAAGAAGTTCATGCTTCAACAGATGATGATACTTTAGGAGAAACTATTTATTCATTTAAGACAAACGTTTTGAATACGGTTAATACAAAACAAGAATACTTAAATAGGGTTAAAGAAGGTTTTTATGCTGTTACTCATAAAAGTTATGGATTAGGTCGTGAATATATAGATGCATCCCATGATCCTTCTGGAAAAACAGGAACAAGTCAAAGTGCTAAAGATACTGATGGAGATAAGATAAATGATACTGATACTGTTTCTACTGCATTTGTAGGTTATGCCCCATCAAGTAGTCCTAAAATGTCTATAACAGTAACGAGTCCTAACTCAACTTGGGAAAATCCTAGGAATAGTTATTCAACTCTAGTTACTAGAAGAATAAGTAGAAGAGCAAGTGACGCTTTTTTTGCCCTATATCCTTAGAATAATTTATCAACATCTATAATAAAGTTAAATAGAGGTGGTACTTATGAAAAAGGTTATAGAAGTAATATTTGTCTTGTTACTTGTTCTTTTTTCTTTTTATTATACAGAAAAGGCAATTGTATTATTAGAAATAAATGATCCCATTATGAAAAAGATAAAAGATAAAGGCAGTGTTAAAGAAGAAGAGGCAATTAATGCTAGAGTAGAAGGAGACTACTTAATACCAGGGTATAATGGACTAGCTATAGATTTAAATAATAGTTTTACTAAGATGAAAGGTTATGGCAGTTATAATGACGCCCTATTAGTATTTGAAGAGGTGAAACCAACCATATCAATAGACGACTATTATGATAAGTATATAAGTAGTGGAAATGGCATAAGCACTAATATTGCACTAGTTTTTACTATTGATAATAATAGTTATACTAATAATTTATTAAATATTTTAAAAGAAATGAATATAGTAGGGACATTTTTTATAGATGGCAAATATACAGATAGTAATATATCTTTTGTAACGGATGCTGTAATAAATGGAAATGAAATAGAAGTTCTAAATTATGATAATAGTTATGATGAATTGCTTTTTAAAGCATCAATTGACAAAATAAAAACCCTTACTAGTACAACACCAAAATACTGTTATGCAACGTATGATAATGAAGAAGTACTAAATTTATGTAGTAAGTTATTTATGCATACAATTATACCTACATTAAAACTAGATAATAATATTTATAGTAATGCTAAAGGTAATCTTAGAAGTGGTAGTATTATTAGCATCGAACCAACTAAATTTAATATCTCAGAATTAAAGGTTTTAATTAATTATATCAAACAAAGAGGTTTTACCTTAGTAACATTAGATACATTATTAAATGAAGCGAGAAATGAAAAGTAAAAAAAGTTGACAGTTTTAAAGAAATTATATAATATATAGAACGTGATGGACTATAAGTGCTGTGTATGAGATAGTCTAGGTTAAAACCTACACAAGATAATTATAATCACGAATAATTATAGTTCGTGAATTTTATTTGCGAAAAAAAGAGAAATTGAAATGAGTTATGCTATGCGTGTAGCAAGAAAAGAAAAAGAATTATATGAAAATTTAAAAGAAGGTAATTTTAAAAATATAACTGAAAATGAAGAAAGAAATGTTGAGATATTATCTATTTTAGAGAAGTTAGGTTATCCAATGACAAATTTAGGTACATATCTATATAAAGATTTAATATCTTATGTTTGTGATATAATTGAAGATATAGGAATAAATGTATTACAAAGTGAAAATAAGAAAATACTTGAATTTTTGAATAATAGATATTCTAGTTTATATATATGGATAGCTAGAGAAGATAAAAAAATAGGATGTAAAACATTTCATTTATATATAGAAGACGCAATCTCTAAAATCGATAAGGAAAAATTAGATACTTCACTAGCTAGTAGAATATATGGAACAAAAAAAGATATTACTTATGGTACAGCAACATTACATATTGCAGAATACTATTTGAATGGCCACACTTATGATAATGGACTAGATTATAAACTACCAAAGGTAAAGAAACTACAAAATGCTACTTTAGAAAAACAAGATTAATATTTAAGATAATATAAAAAACAAAAAATTCTCATAAGAAACGACAAATTATTCGTTTCTTTTTTTATATACTTAAGACGGTGGTAGGAATGAAAGTATATTTAGATCTAATATTCTTTATTAATTTCATGTTTGATTTACTCCTTTTAATGACAGTTAGTATAGAATGCAAAGTTTTTTCTAAAAAAAGAAGATTATTTACTTCCTCTTTAATAGGGAGTTTTAGTACATTCCTTTTGTTCCTGCCCTTAAATAATTTTTCTTTATTTCTATTTAAAGTAGTAATAAGTATTATAATGATCCTTGTAGGCTTTAAAATAACATCTAAAGAATTGTTTTTTTCTTTAATTAAGAGCCTTTATGGAAATAGTATTATTTTAGGAGGACTTATTTATCTTTTAAATAATCAATTTAGTTATAAACAGAAAGATTTTCTCTTCATACATGATGGAACAAGTTTAAACTTAATAATTATTTTAATTAGTAGTCCTATTATCTTCTATTTATATCATAAAATGATAATAGAAGAGAAACAAAAAAGAAAACTTCTTCATAAGGTATCTATTAAATATAAAAAAGGTTCAATTAATACATTAGGATTTTTAGATACAGGTAATAATATTAAAGATCCATATAAAAAAAGAGGAATTATCCTTGTTAATTCTAGTGAAGTTAATCTTAATTTAGAAGAATCTATTTTAGTACCGTTTAAGACTGTAGATTCTAATAGTTTACTTAGATGTATAGAAATAGAGGAGTTAAGAATAGATGATAATTTAATTAAAAAAAAGTACTTATTAGGAGTTAGCCCTAAAAAAATAGAAATAAAAGGCGCTAGTTGTATACTTCCTAATATAATAGAGGAGGAACTAAAATGATAAGTATACTTTATCTAGTAGCATTTCTACTTGATAAATCTTGTGAAATATTTTATGTAGGTAGTAGTGATATCCTACCAGAACCATTATCCAAAGAAGATGAAGAAGCATATCTTGTTATGGCTATGGATGGTGATATACATGCAAGAGATGTTTTAATAGAGCATAATTTAAGATTAGTAGTATTTCTTGCTAAAAAGTATGAGAATACAAAAGTTGATTTAGAAGATTTAGTTAGTATTGGAACAATTGGTCTTATTAAAGGAATAAATACTTTTAAAACAGATAAAAATATAAAACTTGCCACCTATGCATCTAGATGTATTGATAATGAGATACTAATGTATTTAAGAAAAATAAAAAAGTCCAAGACAGAAGTAAGCATAGATGCTTCACTTAGTCTTGATGCTGAAGGAAATGAATTACATCTTGAAGATATATTAGGAACTGAAAGTGATATTGTAACTAAAGGAATAGAAGAAGCGACAGATAAAAAGATAATGTTAGATGAAGTCATGAAGCTTAATCCTAGAGATAGAGACATTATTATATTAAGATATGGCCTTATGGGGCACAATGAACTAACACAAAAAGAAGTAGCAGAACTGCTAGGTATTAGTCAGTCTTATATATCAAGAATTGAAAAAAAGGTAATTAGGAGGTTAAAGAATATAGTTAAGTATTCGTGATAATTATGAAAAAAGAACTAGATTATTTGATGGAAATTAGATATTTATATATGATAAGCAAGGAAAGAAATAATATAGGAATAATAAATAGTGATATGGAATTTAAAAATAAATATTATAAAGATAAAGAAGCCTGGAAAAAGAAATTTATAGGAATTAAATAGAAATATTTAGTTCCTTTTATTTGACTTACAGCATTTATTGTATTATAATCTTATTGATAATGATTATCAATAAGGAGATAAGATGGAAAGGAATACTATTCAAAAACAACAAATAATAGATATTCTTATTAATTGTTATACTCACCCTACTATTAAAGAGTTATATAAGTTAGTAAATAAGAAATATCCTAATATTGGTCAAGCGACAGTTTATAGAACAATTAATAAGTTAGTGCAAGATAATATTGTTATAAAAATAGATTGTAACGATGGTACCCATTATGACTATAATAGAAATCATTATCATTTTTATTGCTTAAATTGCAAGAGAATAACAGATGTTTATCTTAATTCTGATATAGTTAATGAATTATTATCTTCTTCCAAATTAACAGAAGTAAAGCGCATTAATATAATATTTGAAGGTATATGTGACAATTGCAAAAAAATAAATAAAGGTTCTGTTAACTCTTGAAGAAAAAATTGAAAGTGATAAAATAATAGTAGTATATTAATAGAGTTAACTCTTTAATATAAATAATAAGTAGAAAGAAGGTATATTAATGGAATTAAAAGGTTCAAAAACTGAACAAAATTTAATGACAGCTTTTGCTGGAGAAAGTCAAGCTCGTAATAAATATACATATTACGCATCTAAAGCTAAAAAAGATGGTTATGAACAAATAGCTGCTATTTTCGAAGAAACTGCTAATAATGAAAAGGAGCATGCAAAACTATGGTTTAAGGAGTTGCATGGTGGAGATATTCCAGACACTATGACTAATTTAGAAGATGCAGCAGCTGGTGAAAACTTTGAGTGGACTGATATGTATAAAGGTTTTGCTGAAACTGCTAGAGAAGAAGGATTTGATCGTTTAGCATTTTTATTTGAAAGTGTAGCAAAGATTGAAAAAGAACATGAAGAAAGATACTTAACACTTCTTAAGAATGTTAAAGACGATAGAGTTTTCCATAAAGACGGAGATAAGATTTGGATTTGTCGTAACTGTGGCCATGTATATGTTGGTAAAGATGCTCTTGATGTTTGCCCAGTATGTAATCATCCACAAAGCTTTATGGAAGTTAGAGCAGAAAACTATAAGTAAAAGGACTTGTTTAAGTTCTTTTTTTATGTTAGTATTAAGTTAACAAAGTAGAAAGAAGGTAAATAGTTATGAAGAATGCTAGTTTACAGAAAGTTATCTGGGGGGGGGGAGTTTAA
>ERZ827512.3476-NODE-3476-length-11003-cov-2.648612_pt1 | contig 11003 bp, 11 predicted proteins | sample MGYA00519916_ERZ827512 | MGnify/ENA primary metagenome ERZ827512 (study PRJEB31778, sample SAMEA3449335) | human gut metagenome | biome: human gut; feature: human-associated habitat; material: faeces | place: United Kingdom | collected 2010/2012 ... | reverse complement strand
CTATCTGATACATTCGGAATTACTCCATATTTCTCACGGAATTGTTTAATTTGCAATCCGCATAAATTTTCTGCAGGTGTGCCATAGAGGGCATAAAGGATGTCATCCTCTTCCTTAAACTGATTTATTTTTGCATTGATATATTCCATTACTTCTACTGCAAATGTACCATCTTCTACCAGAGACTTTCCATTATACAATTCCTGTAATTCATTCAATGCGGTCATACCAAAGCTGGCAGTCATAGGTTTTAATAATGGTTTGATTTTATCCGATGGCTTTAAATGACCACCTAAAAACCCTCCCTCGCAGTAAGCAAGCGGATTTGTGGATGCACGCATTTCTCCTAAATATGCATAAGTACGGATATGCAATTTACGGATCAATTCCAGATAATAATCTAATACATCATAAAAGTCTTTGCTTTCCTGTCTCGCCTTTGCTAAAATCATCGGTAAATGAAGAGAAACTACACCGATATTAAATCTACCTACAAAAATTGGTTTATCATCCTTATCTACTGGATGTGTACCGCCTCTTTCATACCAGGGAGACAAAAATGCTCTACATCCCATTGGTGATACTACTCTGCCATATTGTTTATACATGCTTGGCACATATCCGTTTCCTGTTAAACTCAGCCAATCCGGATACATGGTCTTTGCAGAACATTTGATGCCTGCTTCAAACACATCCTCTAATGGCTTTCCTGGACCATGTAGATTTTCATCATATAAAAATACCAGTTTCGGGAATAATACCGGTTTTTTACGGTCTTTTTTTCCTTGTCCTTCGCGTCTGACATCTAACATTGCAATAGACGCCATTTTTTCAAATCTGCTCGTGCCAATACCAAATGTCATGGTAATAAAAGGATAATCTCCTCTGCTGCTGGAAACGGTATTAAATTTATATTCCCAGCCCTGAACGCCCTGCATGAAATCCCGTTTTACTTTTTTCATTGCATAGGCATCTGCGCCAGCTTTCACATTTTCTGTAATGCCATTCTCCTGCAAAATAGCAAGATATTCATTGTAATACTTTGTATATGATTTTTCTGCATAAGGTGCTAAAATCTTATCTACCTCGGGAACAGTGAATCCTCCGTATTGCTGGCTGGCTCCTGATAATACGATATCTCCAATCACATCAAATGCAGTATCCAATGTCTTAGGTTCGTTATACCAGACGTTTCCCATCTCGAAACCGCCTTTTAATACATTACCAACATCAAAAAGGCAACAGTTCATGGTATCTCTTCTTGCGGACATATCATGGATATAAATATATCCATCATTACATGCCTGTAATTCTTCCGTAGTTAAAAAGAACTTTTTATATAATTCTTTGTTTAACTGATTAAATACCAGACTACGTTTTGTGGATACTAACGCGGAATCCGTATTAGAGTTCTCTTTGTCTCCAATATACATAATGGACTGGCTCTTTTTATAAACCTCATCCAGCATCTTTACAAAATCCTGTTTATAGTTGCGATAGTCTCTATAACTCTTCGCAACTACAGGATTTATCAAGTCCAGTGTCTGTTCTACGATATTATGCATCATCGCAATTGAAATCTCTGTTCCAGGTAAAGCATCCACTCGTGAAATGATATTTTCACAAATCTTTCTGCGCTCCACTTCTGTAAAGGTAACAGAAGCACGAAATGCTGATTTTGATACTGCATTTAATACTTTTTGTACATTAAAAGGATCTGCAGTTCCATCTTTTTTAATGACTGTCATCTGGCGACTTGGATAATATTCTTCTCCATAGTCTACGCCGATGAGATCATCTAATTCTGTATTCATAGATCATTCCCTCTCCTGTTCTTCCATTTTTTCTCTTTTGTCAAATAAGAAATCATATACTGTATCAAATACGATATCTCTTGCTACTTCGAGTGGTGTTTCTTTTCCGGCACAGGTTTGTTTTATTTTATTTTGGATTTCCTCTATTTCTGTATCTGAAATATCTGCCGGATCCAAATTGAAATTTTTACATTTCGTCTCTACATATTCCCGTAAATCATGTACGTACTCTTTGTGAATATTTAAGATGCTATGGATATTCTCCTCAGAAATATCAATCCGTACAGGCACTAATCTCTGTTTCGCATCTACATCACTTGTAACTTCCGCCCAGAAATATCCCAGGTCACTGTTTACATTTACATAATCTCCTTTTTTAAATGTTCGACTCATAGGTTTCCTCCTATCTGCATAAAAAAATAAGCAGGCACAAATTGCCTACTTATCTATGTCAAAAAAAAATGGAAAAATGGGTATTTTTAATAGTAATTTATTAAATTTCTTATGTTTATAAGAGTCGTCAGTTTATAATATTATGTGAAAATAGAGTATGGAGCTATGGTGTACTTACATCCAAATTTCTTTCCATTCTTCTTCATATACTCCATATTTTCTACAAAATTCATCAAATTCTGCTTCTGATATCTGGTCTAAAGCTTCATCCATCCTACGATCAATAACGTCTTTATTTTCTTTTGGATCGATTTCATATCCCAAAAAATCTTGGATAGATTCCAATCCTTTATCAAATAAGGTTTGTTTTAATACTTCTGCAGTAATACTATTCATTTATTTGTCTCCTTTTATGTCACAAATACATGGTTATGTTAATCATCAAAATCTTTCTCCACTTCTTTTATTCGACACACTTCGCTATTTCCATATTTAAGTACTTCATAATCATGGGCTTCTACACATTCAAAATTCAAGCTTTCTTTTAGACACTCAGAAGGTGTAATCCAACCACTTCCATGAATATTGTTAATGTCTCCATTTTCAGAGACCCATATGATATCGCCTTCTATAAAGGTGTGGTCGGAACTTTCCTTTGTTATTTTATATGGTGTCATTGGTTGTAAATTATTAATTACAGTATTATTTTCCAGTCTGGCTGTTCTTTTATGCCTGCTGTGCTTCCCCTGGCAGGAAAGAAAAAATAGACATTACCATATGACGAGAAATTTTACGCTGCTTTATATTTTCTGTTTTTATTTAATAATGATTGTACATAAGCGTAATCTTCCTCTATATAGCCTCGATCACACATAGATTGCATCTGTTCGATATAATATCCATTTTTATTTTTTCTGAATTCAATCGTATATCTTCGATGATTATCTTTTCTGATAAATCCATAAATTGCACAAATATCTTTATTTACCAGATCAGCATAAGTTGCAACACAATGGTGCATTTCTACGCCTTCTCTTATTATCTTACGTTTCGTTTTAATCCATGTAAATTCATCTGTAGGCAATAATTTTTCTAATTCCTTAAATTTTGTATTTTTTGGAATTTTAATTGTTGGGGTATATTTGTTTTTTATAATTACAGCATAGTCATCATGAAGTTCTTTCATCTTTTTTGCACTTGTAAATGTTAAACGTATCTTTTTATGTAATCTATAACAAAAACGGATATAATCTTGTACTGTATATCTTACCGTTTTTTCTGTGACTTTCTGTTTTTTACCATAAATATCTATATTCTCCCAATAACTGTTTTCAGTAAAACGGCTCATTAAGATTTCGAAAAATACGGCATCCAAAATTGTGAGCGATTTAGAATGATCATTTAACCAATCCCATAAAATAGTATATCCCGCAGGCTCAATCTTTTTTCGTAATTTGAAATATGCATAACAAATCTTAATATCTACTTTGTTCCAAGGAATATCTTCTGTATTTTTATAATAAGACGTCATAACCTCTTTTAAAGTATGTTTGCCTTTGAATTCAGAAAGAGGAATCGGAGGAATACAAGAATAATATATATTATTAGTGGTACTTCTCATAATCCTAAGTACATCCAGATAAATTTTATTATCTTCTGCTAACATTTCAAAATATGGATAAAGAAAATCGGTAATCGTACTTCCATAAACAGAAATCAATTTCATAATTTCCCGCAAATTAATGGGAATTAAGGTTGATTTTTCTTTTATTTCTTTATAAAATTTACCGGTATTATAAAAGTATACAATTTTATCCGATCTATCTTTTTTACCATAAGTAAGTTTGAAATTATCTTCCCATTTAAACGAATCATATTTCGTCAAATGAATCGTTATGGCATTCTGTGAGAATGAAACTTTTTTATAAAACGTTTCTCTATAAATTTCTATATTCGATTGTAGATTTAATGATTGTAATTTCTCTTTTTCTTCGAGAGATATCGGAAAATGATTTTGATAATAATCATATTGCTCCCATGATTCGTTATTAAAATTTTGCATATTACATCCGGAAAGCATAATACCGGCTATTGTCTTTTTATAAGATTGTATATCATAATGATATTTACGGATCAAATCCAAAGACCATCCCCAGGCAGAAAAAGCATACAATCTGTCTCTTTGTTCCTCAGATAACGAAAGAGACTCCATTACATATGGCATAACTTCATCTATATTCGCATGGAATCTTTTGGCTATAATAACACGTTCAAATGAATGTACAAAATCATCCAAATCAAAACCTATTGGACACTTTGCAATTACTGCTTTTGCCTGTGCAAATGTTTCGCAATATTCGTATACATCCAATGTTTTTTTGCAATATTCTGGAGATTCAATATAATTATAAACCTCTTCAAATTCCTGTAAAGAAATAGCGTGAATCATAAAATCATTATAATATACATGATACATCAATGCAAAATATAATATCTCTGCATGATTATTTATTTTCACAATAATTTCCTGTAATTCATCTATGTTTAGGCAGAATAGATCTTCTTTATTGATACATTTAAGTATATGATAAATGGAGTTTAATCTGTTAAGCGGCATTTCAGAGTTTTCAAAAAAAGCGACAATGTTATTTTGTTCTCCATAGATCTTTTTTACATTTTCAACTAATTTAATTTGTCCTTTGCGCATTTTCTTCCCCACTGTTTCTCTGTGTTGAGATGGTTTAAATCCCTCGAATTCAGAGATGTTTAAAATCATTTTTTCTCTTCTCTAAGTCTCATTGGCTTGTAAGTGGACACCCTAATATTAAATGGTACTTTCCAATGATTCTTTGCAAGTCTGTCTATCATGGCATTGGCTTCCTCAAAGGTCCATTTGCCGACATGTACAAATCCATATCGTTCTAACAATTTAATCTGTTTTACCGTAGATAAACCATCTTCTTTTCTCTGGAAGCAAATATCCAGTATTTTTGCAGCGATTCCTTTTGTTTCTACTTTACTGCTATCCAGTCCAAATTTTTCAATCGCAAGGCGCTGTTTTGTAGTAGGCTTCTCTCTTTCCCATGCATAAATCGGTGCCGCGAAAAGATCATCTAACTGTTCTAAAGAGGCAAAGAATTGTAAGCTGGAAATATACTGTGCTTTTTGACGCTTTAAGGCATCCAGTTGTCTTGCAAGTGCTTCTTCTCTATCCCGATTGATCTCAGTGATGACATCTTTTTCTAAATCCATAAGATCTAATGGATCCTTGGACTCATCGATCAGACCACACATTTTCTTTGCAATTTCTTCATCAGACGCAAATAAATCAGCGGGCTTGCATAATTTATGTTTCCCGGTAAGCCATAGAAAATCCAAAAGCAACAGGTCCTTTTTCCCCTCGCAGAGTCTGGTACCTCTACCTACAATCTGCTGATATAAGCTTTCGGACTGTGTGGGACGTAAACAAACAATACAGTCTACACTTGGTTCGTCATAGCCTTCTGTCACCAACATGGCATTCGTGAGGACATCATAAGTACCATTTGCAAAACCTTCCAATGCTTCTTTCCTATCACTGCTCTGTCCATTCACTTCCACAGCAGAAAATCCATGTTCGGATAAAATATCACGAAAGGTCTTACTGGTCTTTACCAGTGGAGTAAATACAATGGTTTTTCTGCCTTTACAATAGGTTTCCATCTTTACTGCAATCTGTTCCAGATAAGGATCCAAAGTATTTGCTATCTCTCCCGGAGCATAATCGCCTGCATTTACAGCCACACGGGAAATATCCAATTCCAGTGGAATACATTGTGCTTTGATCGGACTTAAATATCCATCTTTAATGGCGTCTTTTAAGTTATACTCGAATGCGGTGCTATCAAATACTCTGGCGAGTGATTTCTGATCTGCTCTGTTTGGTGTTGCAGTTACTCCAAGTACATAGGCATCCGGAAAATGTTTGAGCACTGTCTCATAAGTAGCGCTGGTTGCATGATGTGCTTCATCGATGATAATATGGGTAAAATAATCTACCGGAAAACTATCCAGTCTTTTTCCGGACATGCTTTGTACCGAACCAATTACCACAGGTACATCTGTGCCAATGGTAGTTTCCTGTGCCTTTTCGATACCAGCGTCAATGTCAACAGCATTCTTTAATTTATCCTGCGCTTGTCTTAATAGTTCATCTCTATGTGCTAAAATTAGAACTCTTGATACCGGACTACGTAACAGGATTTCTTTAATGACATTTGCAAATACGATTGTCTTTCCTGTACCTGTTGCCTGGACTAATAATGTCTTTTTATGTCCCTGATTCCATTCTTCAAATATTCTTTTTTTTGCTTTTTCCTGATATGGTCTTAATTCCATGTTTTATTCCTCATATAATAAATTTTGAAAATAATCTTTGTCTGCTCCGTGATCGATAATCCAATCTTTCTCTTTTGCCGTTAATCTGGATTGGAGTTTTCCTTTTATCTGATATACCGGTAAAAATGGGTTAATACCATGCTTTAATAAGATAGCTGTAACTACAATATTTTTCATTTGAATCTCCTTCCCTCGATAAGATATGCTGAAATCCACATTTCATCTTAATTCCATGTTTATTTTTCCTTGTATAAAGTTCCAATTTTTCTTCTGTTTAATTCTGAAATCAATTCCTCAGTCGATATATTTTGCAAAAGTGTATTTACAGTGTCATTAATAAAAAACACCAATCCTTCTTTTGAATAAAAAGTGCCATTTTTATCACCAGAAAATGTTCCTTCAATTTCTATATCATTTATATTATCAATTCCTAAAAAATCTAATGCTAATATTACATTATCGAGGTTATTTTCAATATCACCTTGTATTTGTTGAAATGAAAATATGCATTTTGTTTCAGTATCAGAAAATACACCCTTTTATCAAAAAAAAGATTTTAATGCTAAAGATAATTTTTCCTTTTCGTAAATAGGAACAGAAATTGTACCTTGGTTATAAATCATTATTTTTCCTCCAATTCATTTTCAATGATATACTCTGCGTATCCTAAACAAATTGCATCTGCTTCATCATCTGAAATAGGTGCTCTATCTAATAAGTTACCTGCAAAGAGGATAGACATCTGTTTTGCTTCTTTTCTTGCAGTGCCTTTTGGCTGTCCTTTTTTTGATGTTGGAAATCCTAATGTTTTTCTCCAGCTACTTGGAGATAATACAACTCTGTTTACTCCATTCATAGCTGCCCAGGCTTCTACAACGCCATGTATTTTTAAGATATATTCCACAGATGCAAAACTATTGGCACAATAAAATCCTTCCACAATAATTTTAGATGGATGATTTTGTTCCAACACATCTGTTATAGTATGTACCATTCCGGGGAATCTATCTTTTGCCAGTTTTCCTTTTGGCTGAATGACTCCGCTAGAAATTAAAACATCTTTTTCATATACGGCATATCCTGTACTGCTGGTGGAAATATCTAAAGAAACTCTACACATTAGCTATTTCCTCCCATTCCGGTAAATAAAGTAAGTATTTGTTTTGTTTCATATTCCTGTTTGATTGCGGTTAAATCTTCTGGTATTTTTACTCCGAATCTAGCTCTGATAAAACGTTCCATATCCTTTTCAATATTTAATAAGTTTGCCACATTGGTCTTTCCGGATTTACAATAAATACGCATTTCCCATTTTCCCAAAGCTTCATTATTTTCATTTTCTCTATGACCATTTTCATCTTCTTCGATACTCGCAATAATGGAAATACCACCTAAATTATATCCCTTGCATTCTGGTAGCCATTTGTAATCGAGAACTACCCGCATAGCTCCTAAAAATAATTGATATAATGCATTTTGTGTTTCCAAAGCTTTTTCTTCTGCTATAAAATCTACGGTCCTTAAATACCAATCAAATTCAAATCTGGTATCTAATTTTGTAAGTGATGCAGTTTCTATTCCTTCGTACATGTATTTGTATTTCCTTTTTTTAGTTTCTACTATATCTTGTATTTTCTACTTATATATGTAAAAAAAAATCGGAAAAGTTTAAAAAATTGTGATAAAAGTGAAAAATAATGTAAAAAAATAAAATCAGGAAGTGAAATTTAAAATAGGAAATAAAATAAAATTTGAGTTTGTGATAAGAAAATAAAATAGAAAAAGTGGAAAAATAGAAAAAGAAAGAAGCAAAGAAAAAGATAGCTGTGTTGAATACCTTGTATTTATATATGTAATTATAATATATATATATATATATAATTTATAGTTTGGTGGGAACCCAATGCGATTTATGATTTATGCAGGAATTTCGATTTGTATTGGCCGCATCTATCTGCTCACCCACCTTGGAATTCCGATTTGTATTTTGTGCAGATTCTATTCCGATCAGATATGATGCAGTTTGAATTTCGAATTTTATTTTTATGTAGATTGGGAAACACTATGATTTATATTTGACGGGGAACAGATTGTATTATGATTTGTATTGGAATTTTTGATTTGTTTTATTTGACATCATCTCGAATCGGTATTTCTTGCCTGCCAGGGGGTACGTGCATGCAAAAAGTTAATTTTTATATATCCACTTTGTAATTTCAATCATTTGCATGCACATCCTAAATCGATCTAATCCTATATCCCCCCTGCTCGCCAAAAAACAAAAAATATCTCTTGGTCTGCATAGGGGATACCTATATTTTTTCACACTCTCCACGTTTGTGTATTGAAAAAATCATACGATTCAGATAAAAGTTCGGTAAAACTTTTGGGAATCAGCTTCTTTTTATGATTTCATTTTTCATAATAAAAAAAGCGTGGCAGATTCCACACTCAGCTATCAAGGTCCGGCATTAAACATAGCGATGCACCATACATCTTCCATATGATCCTCTTCCACTGCAATTGCACCGCACTAAGGTACGTAATCCATTAGTGCAGCACAGTTTGTAGCTTCTGTCCGGGACGGTCACAAACCTCCCTGGCCGTGCGATTTGGGTCGTATAATTATCGGCTTACCACTGATGACGTCTAGCATCGTTACGTGATATCCGATAACATGATAAAATCAATTACGTGTGCCCAGCTTATTGCGACTATGTACGCTTTGTACTTCCTTTTGGATTCGTCATTTCTCACTGCGGACTCGGGGACGTTTGCACATCTTATTGACACACTCTCTAACAGCGGTACTGGGGTGGTCAATCCCAACGGTTATTTTATATCTCTTTTTATCGAAATGCGTCTTGTCCTAACATTTCAAAGAGCCTTACGTGATTTGCCGCTCAACACGCCCGTCCATAATTTTTCCTAAGCAATACCCGCTCGACCGATGGACCTTCCTCGTAGATTTACGCTGTCTGTATTATCACTGTTTTCTGCCTAATCGCATCTACAGTATCTTTTCACCTGACACATCTTACAATGATTAGTAAAATGCCTCCACATGCTCACCACATGCCAGTTAAGTTTTTGATTATCTATCTTCTTATGTCAAAAAAAAATGGAAATTTGCTTAAAATTGAAAATTATTTTTTAAAAAGTAAAAAATTTATGATTATTTTTGACATATATAAGTAGATAAAACGAAAAAGTAAGGAATTATGGAAAATGGATTTAACAATAGATCAGGCAAAACTCGTTACAGAGAATCATAATCTGATTTATGGCATTTTAAAAGAATACGGATTATTACATAAAGAAGATGATATCAGTGATTGGTACGGAATTGCTGCAGAAGGACTTGTAAGTGTTGCTACTACTTATAATAAAGAAGTCAGTAATTCTCTACACATGCTTACAAGGTAATGAGCAACCGTTTAAAAAATGAAATGAAAGCGAATTCCAGGCAGAAACAAATTCCGGTATCCTGCATGATAAGCTTATATAGTACTATCCCCGGCACACAGAATATTACTTATCTGGATGGTTTAGAGGATAATACAGATGTTGCGAATTATATTTGCACAAAAATGAGAATACAGGAAATCAGTACAGAATTAACAGATTTACAGAGAAAAGTAATTTCTTATCTATCGAATGGATATTTACCTCGGGATATTGTAAGTATGGGCATCTGTTCTAAGGCAAATGTTTATAAGATTATTGATATGGTAAGGAAAAAATATAATACCTATTAGGAGAAAATATGGATAAACAAGAAAAAGAAATTTATATCCGATGTCTGGAATTAAGTGCTAAAAATGCAAGTAATGCTATCGATCGTGATGAAATATTAGAAAAAATACGAGAAATACAAGAGGGTGAAAAGGATGAGTAAATATTATGCGGTGAAAAAAGGGATAAAAACAGGTATATTTGATTCCTGGGCAAAATGCGAACCATTGGTAAAAGGTTATCCAGGTGCTGTTTACAAATCATTCACTTCGAAAAAAGCTGCGGAAGATTTTTTAGGAAATAAAGAACCCTCTCCAGCAGGCAAAAAGACAGGAACGCCACAGAATACAAAGGTATCCACTTATGCTTTTGTAGATGGATCTTATAATAGTAATACCGGCGTATATGGATATGGTGGATTTTTATGTATCGGTAAAGAAAAAATCATATTACAGGGAAATGGAAAAGATACGGAAATGGCACAGATGCGAAATGTATCTGGGGAAATCCTTGGGGCTATGGCTGCTGTAAGTAAGGCTATCGAATATCATATTCCATCAATTACCATTTATTATGATTATGAAGGTATTGCAGCATGGGCAACAGATAAATGGCGTGCAAATAAGATTGGTACGATTGGATATCGTAATTTTATGAAGGAAGCGAAAAAACATATTACGATTT
>ERZ827512.3473-NODE-3473-length-11010-cov-6.173711_pt1 | contig 11010 bp, 7 predicted proteins | sample MGYA00519916_ERZ827512 | MGnify/ENA primary metagenome ERZ827512 (study PRJEB31778, sample SAMEA3449335) | human gut metagenome | biome: human gut; feature: human-associated habitat; material: faeces | place: United Kingdom | collected 2010/2012 ... | reverse complement strand
TTATTTTACAACAACATTGTAAATTCTATTTTTTACATATATTTCTTTTACTATTGTTTTTCCGTCTAATTTGTCTTTTATTGCTTCATGTACAGCAGTTTTTATAGTTTCCTCGTCTGAATTTACTGCTATATCAATGTTTGCTCTTAATTTTCCGTTTACTTGAATTGGTAAGTTTATTACATCTTCTTTAGTCTTTTCTTCATCAAATGTAGGCCATGGTGTCTCGGCTAAAGTTTGTGTAAATCCAAGTTTTTCGTTTAATTCCTCTGTAATATGAGGAGCAAATGGATTTAATAATTGTAAAAATGTTCTAAACTCTGCTTTATTTATTTTCTTTGCTTTGTAGAATTCATTTACCATTGTCATAAATGTTGATACAGAAGTGTTAAATTTCATTTCTTCAATATCACTAGAAACTTTCTTTATTGCTTGATGCATCATTTTTTCAAATTGTTTTGAATATTCGTTTGTTCCGTCATCAACTAAAATTTCTTGCATGTTCCAAACTCTGTCTAAGAACTTGCTACATCCACGAATGCTATCAACAGACCATGGAGCAGTTTGGTCGAATGGACCCATGAACATTTCGTATACACGTAATGTATCTGCACCATATTCATTTACAACATCATCAGGGTTTACAACATTTCCCTTAGATTTGCTCATTTTTTCTCCGTTAGATCCTAAAATCATTCCATGAGAAGTACGTTTTGCATATGGCTCTTTTGTTGGAACAACTCCAATATCATATAAGAACTTGTGCCAGAATCTTGAATACAACAAGTGTAGGGTAGTGTGCTCCATTCCACCGTTATACCAATCAACTGGAGACCAGTACTCTAATGCTTCTTTAGAAGCCAAAGCCTTGTCATTGTGTGGGTCCATATATCTTAGGTAATACCAAGATGAACCAGCCCATTGTGGCATTGTATCTGTTTCTCTTGTTGCAGGACCACCACAGTGTGGACAAGTTGTATGTGTCCATTCTGTATGTTTAGCAAGTGGAGATTCTCCATTTTCACCAGGCTCATAATCTTTTACATCTGGTAAAACAAGTGGCAATTGGTCTTCTGGAACTGGAACCCAACCACATTTATCACAGTGAACCATTGGAATTGGTTCGCCCCAATAACGTTGACGAGAGAATACCCAATCACGTAATTTGTAGTTAACTTTCTTTGTTCCGATTCCTTTTTCTTCAATCCATGAAATCATCTTAGCAATTGCATCTTGCTTATTCATTCCATTTAAGAAATCAGAATTAATATGAACTCCGTCACCAGAATAAGCTTCTTTAGAAACATCTCCGCCTTCGATTACTGGAACAATGTCCAATCCAAATTTTGTAGCAAAAGCATAGTCTCTTTCATCATGTGCTGGAACAGCCATAATTGCACCAGTACCATAAGTAATTAAAACATAATCTGAAACCCAAATTGGAATTTCCTTTCCTGTTGCAGGGTTTATAGCTTTAATTCCTTTAATTTCAACACCTGTTTTATCTTTATTTAATTCAGAACGTTCAAAATCAGATTTTAAACTTGCAGCTGTTTGATAAGCCTTGATCTCATCTAAGTTTGTGATTTTATCTTTTAACTTTTCAATAATATGGTGTTCTGGAGCAACAACCATGTAAGTAGCACCAAATAAAGTATCTGGTCTAGTTGTGTAAACTCTTAATTTTTCATCAGAATCAGCTATGCTAAAATCAAGCTCTGCACCTTCGCTTCTTCCAATCCAGTTTCTTTGTTGAATTTTAATCTTCTCAAGAAAATCAACATCGTCTAAATCATCAATCAATCTTTGGGCATAATCTGTAATTTTTAGCATCCATTGGCTCTTTTCCTTTTGAACAACGGGGCTACCGCATCTCTCACAAACGCCATTTACAACTTCTTCGTTAGAAAGACCAACCTTACAGCCAGTACAGAAATTGATTGGCATAGTAGCCTTATATGCTAAACCATGTTTATATAATTGAATAAAAATCCATTGAGTCCATTTGTAATACTCTGGATCTGTTGTATTTATAACCCTTGACCAATCAAAAGAAAAACCAATTGATTTCAATTGTCTTGTGAAGTTTGCTATATTTTGTTCTGTAACAATCTTTGGGTGAATATGGTTCTTAATTGCAAAATTTTCGGCAGGCAATCCGAAAGCATCAAATCCTATTGGAAATAATACATTGTAGCCTTGCATTCTTCTTTTTCTTGCAACAATATCCATTGCAGTATAAGATCTTGGATGACCAACATGCAATCCTTGTCCAGATGGATATGGAAATTCGATTAAACCATACCATTTTTTCTTAGAAGAATTATTTTCTGCATAAAAAGTTCCTTCTTTTTCCCATTTATTTTGCCATTTTTTCTCTATTTCTTTATAATTATATGACATGAAAAATCTTCCTTTCTCTGTAAATATGCAAGTATTATATCATAGAATAGGGTAAAAAGAAACTGAAAAATACAATTATTTTAGAAGATTGTAGATTTTTTCCCTATTATTGTAATGGAATAAGAATTTTTTTACGATAATAAAATTTACTGTAAAATAAAAAATAATTCATCAAATTAATAAAACTGCAAAACTATACAATCATTTATTAAAATATGAATTATTTAGGCATTTTTTTGTTTAACTTTAGGATAAGGAATATATTCATCAGTTCTATATAATAGATAATCTACACTTGTTTCATAAAAATCTGCAAGTTTTGATAGTAACTCTAAAGGTATACTTCTTTTCTCGAGCTCGTAGTAAGAATAAGCAACTTGAGAAATATTAAGAAGGCTACTAAGTTGTTTTTGAGTTAAATCATGGTCTTCTCTTAAAATTTTTATACGTGTTTCCATATTATAAACTCCTTTTATAAAAAATTGGAAAAATTTACTATAAAAAAATTATATGATAAAACAAAACGTTATATTGATTTTTAAAACAAAATGTTATAAAATTAATATAAATGTTATGAAAAGAAGAAAAAGTGAAGGAGATACATATGAAGAAATTAAATAATAATAAAAAAGACGGAATAACATTAATATCACTGGTAGTAACTATAGTAGTTTTATTAATACTAGCAGGAGTGAGTATTAATGCTGTTGTTGGAGATGATGGAGTAATAAAGAGTGCACAGGAATCGGCGAAGTTAACAGAAGAAAGCGAAGCAAAAGAAATAATGAATAAAGTAGTTCTAGAATATTATTTGGCAAGAAACGGAGAAACATTAGAAGAATTTTTAAAAACAAAGGTACCAAATAGAATAGATAATGTAACTAGAAATGAAGATGGAACATTAACAATATCGAAAAATGGATATACAATAACGGTAGATAATAAACCTGGTACATCAGATGGTAATAATACTGGTGGAAATTCAGGAGAAAACACAAATGGAAGTGAAACACAAACTCCAGAAAGTGAAATAAATGGAATAAAAGTGGTTGAAAATAGTAATGGTAGTGGAACAGCTTTAGGAAAGGAAAGTACATATTTAGGAAATACACTTTATATAACATTTAATCATTCAATAAAAGGAGGAATTACAACGGTAGAACCAGGGGTACCATATGCAGTAACGAAAAATGGAACATATCATTTTTTTGTAATAGGAACTGTAAATGAGAAGGAATATATAAAAAGAGTAAGTGTAACGGTAGATCAGTTTAAAGATGGAGTTAATTTAAATGATGTACAAATAGGAGATTATGTAAATTATACATATGATACATCGGCAAGCTATTTATTATCCTCATCATATAGTGGCGCAAGCAATCAAACAATAGAACAAACCACTGGGTTAACTTGGCAAGTGTTAAATATAGATAAAGAAAACAATAAAATAGATATAATAAGCACAAATCCAACAAGTAAAAAAATAGCATTTTATGGAACATTAGGATATAATAATGGACCATATATAATGAATTCTATATGTGAGGCACAATATAGTAATAAAAAATTAAATGTAAAAGCAAGAAATATAAGTTTATTAGATATGGAGAAACATTTAACAACAATAGGAATAAGTGCAAGAAATAAGAGTTCAAGTGGAGCATTAAAGTATGGGGTAACAAGAACTTCAGATTATTACAACTGGTATCCAGCATTATATGAAGGACAAATAGGAGCAGGAATAAATGTAAGTACAATAACACAACCAGATATAACAAAAGGAAATGACCCATATAATGAGAGTATTGAGGATACAGAACCAATGACGGATAAAACAAATAAGAAAACAAGCGTATTGACAGTAACCCAAACAAGTTACTATATATCAATAAACAATGATAATTACGGAGCAGCAGCAAATGTATTAAATAATTCAACATCATATTGGATTTCGGCACGTTGTGTTGGTTCGGATAGTTATGTTTCTCATTTTGGCCTTCGATTTGCTGGTACTTCAAATGGTGACAATCATTTGTATGGCACGAACGGTAACTCTACAGCGGACAATAGTTATACTCTTCGACCACTAGTTTCATTATCATCTGCTCTATTTACAGGAGGAAAAGACTCAAATGGAGCATGGAATCTAGTTACTGTATCGCATTAAGTAAAAAATATGACCTTGTCAAGATTAGTGCTTTTGGAGAACTAACTGACGAAAAACCATAATATAATACTCCATCAAACAAGGCTGAAAATTGTGGAAAAGGCAGAAGGAGTTCTAAGCTTTGGTTAAACTACACATGCGGGCAAAAATGAAAAAATAGTTTGGTTACAGCATTAAATTATTTTAAATAATTATTTAAACACAAAAATATGCTTATTCCCGACCACTTTTAATACACTAGTATTAAAAGTGGTCGGGAAGCTTGCGTTTTTGAAAAGTATAATACAACATAATAATATTGTATGAAAAAATATATAAAAGAGAAAATTAGGAAAAATATATATGCAAAAGGTAAAACATATAAAAAAATCTCGTTAAGTCTTGTACTTAATGATAATACTCATAGTTTAACTATATATATACCTAGCCAATTATAGGTATTTTTATTTGTATGATTTCACATTAGAATTAAAAATTACTTTTATATAACAATTACTTTTTTATCTTGATTTTTATATTTTTTTTGCTATAATTATTTCAGTTAATTTATCATTAAGTAGAATAATTAATGATTATAGGATAACATAGGAGGAAAAAAAAGTATGAGAACAAAAGAAATGAGAGGAATTACTTTAATTGCTTTAGTAATAACAATTGTAATAATAATGATATTATCGGGTGTAACGATTAATCTGGTAGTTGGAAATAACAATTTGTTTGATAAGGCAAAGAGTACACAAAAAATACAAACAGTAGCAGGAATAAAAGAAGCATTAGAACTTGAAAAGGTAGATATACAGGTTGAGAGTAAAAAAGTTGACTTGGATACATATTTGGAACAAATAAGTACTGGGAAGAAGAATTATAATTTAAGTTCTAAAGAAAAAGTAGATGAAAAAAATGCAGAGATAATAGTAAATGATGAATATAAATTTTTAGTAAAAGATAAGGAAAACGGAGATGTAGAAATAATATATGATGGAATTGCAAAAGCAGACGATTTGACGATATCTTCAAAAAATGGAATATATACGTATCCAAATAGTGGAACATTTGAAGTAACAAATAACACATCAAGAGGGGAGCTGACAGTAAGCTCAGATGCTTCAAACATAGCAACAGCATCTATTGATGGAAATACAATAACAGTAAAACCAGAAACAGTAGCTGGAAAGGCCAATATAATAGTAAGAAGTGCAGCAAATGGAGAGTACGCAGAAAATAAAGTAATACATGTGGCAACAGTTAAAAATGGAACAATAGAATTAGAGGCAATTCCATACGATGGAGTATATGATGGACAAGCACATAATGCATTTACGAGTATAAGTACAAACCCAAGTGATGCCAAATTAGAATATTCATTAGATGGAAACGAATACAATGAAGAAATGCCAACAATAACGAATACATCAGAGTTTACAGTAACAGTAAAGGCAAGTAAAGAAGGCTATAAGACACAAATAACAACAGAAACAGTAAAAGTAAGCAGAGCAGAAGGAAAATTAAAGTTATCTGCGACGAGTGGAACAATAACATATCCAAGTAACACAACTTTTACAGTAAGTGGAAATACAGGAACATTAAGTGTTTCTTCAAATAATAACAATATAGCAACAGCAAGTGTAAGTGGAAATACTGTAACAGTAAAATCGGGAACAACCGCGGGAAAGGCAACAATAACAGTAACAAGTGCAGAAGCAAGCAATTATACAGCAAAATCAGCAACATATACTGCAACAGTAAATAATGGAACAATAAGCTTAAGTGCAACACCATATAATGGAACATATAATGGAAAAGCACATAATGCATTAACAAATGTAAGTGCAAATCCAAGTGATGCAAAATTAGAATATTCAATAAATGGAGGCACGTATAGTACGACAATGCCGACAATAACAAATGTTTCTTCGTTTACAGTAACAGTAAGAGCAAGCAAAGCTGGTTATAAAACACAAAGTACGACACAAACGGTAAAAGTAAATAAAGCAAATGGAAATTTAACTTTGTCTTCATACAGTGGAATACTAACATACCCAAATAGTGGAACGTTTTCTGTAAGTGGGAATACTGGAAATTTAAGTGTATCATCGTCTAATACAAACGTGGTAACAGTTAGCTTAAGCGGTAATACAGTGACGATAATTCCAAAAACGAGAGAAGGTAGTGCAACAATAACAGTAAAAAGTGCCGCAAGTGCAAATTACACAGAAAAGTCTGTAACATATAATGTTACTGTACAATTACCACATTTTACAGCTTCTTCAGGGGTAGGATATTATGCAGATGTTGATGGAAATGGAACTGTAGATGGTGTTATATTTGAAGATTTTAAAGTTGGAGGTAGCGGTTCTTGGGGAAACAGGAATGGTACATATACAATTCCAACTGTTTCAGGGACAAAGGAATATTATATTAGTAAAACTAACTATAGTGGACCTTTTGGAACAAAGGATGTGTTATCTGCAAAAGGTTCTGGTAATAATAGATTTTATGTAATGGCTCTTTCAGATGTTGGCAATGATACATATTCATGGAGTGAGGGAAAAGGGCTTGAGTCGAATGGGTGGATAATGCCAGAGAGAAATGAATGGGCAGCATTCCTAGGAAATTTGAAGATAAGTGAATCAAATTATAAATCTTGTGGACTAAAAGGAGAATATTGGTCATCAACTAAAGCAGATGACAGCTTTGTATGGACAGCACAGTTTACAGCAGTTGAGAATTATAACGGATATTTTGTTAAGACTCTTTATAAATATGATTATTATAGAAGGTCTGTACGTTTTTGCAAAAAGTTTTAGCATATAATAGAATAGGCAGTGTATCATATGGTGTGCAAATTTTATTTACACACCATATTGCTGTTTTCACAAAACATTGCAAAATCGGGAAATTGCCATAAATAATTTTAGTTTTTTGTTGAATAAATTGAGTTAGTAGAGTATAATATTTCACATAAAAGGACGTGATTTTATGGACATTAGTAATTTAACTGAAAATGTATTAAGAAGAATGCCTGCAAATTTAACTCAAATTGAACAAGCAAGATACATTTATTTGCAATTAGGCAAATTGTTTACATTTGACGAGAAATACTGGCTTGGAAATAGTAAAACCAGAAGGATGATATATAGGTCAGCAAGAAAAATACAAACTCCTAAGGATTTGAAGAGTAACAAGGTTATATGTGTATCACTTACAAACACATATAATAGCTTACTTCAAAGAATTGGAATAGAGGCTGAAGCTGTTCATGCGGAAGATGATTTACATGTTTATTCAATTTTCAAAATAGATGGGGTTGAATATGAGGCGGATTTACAAAGAGATATGAAATTCATACAAGCTCATAGGAAAACAAGACTATTTGGGAGAGAGCCAGATTATTCAACAAGAAAATTAATTTCAGACGAACAAATGCAGGAAATGGATGAAAAGTTTGGCTATACATATGAGGGAGACGAATATTTAGCTATATTGATAGATAGGCTTAGGGATAAATTAGAACTGATACCGAACATAGAACAAAAAATGAAATATGCACTTCAAAAAATTGAGGGTTTTATGTCTGGTACTGATATGGGCTTTGTAGAAAAAATGCTATATTATGAGATGATTTTACCCGATGTTTTTAGTACAAAGGAAGCTAAAAAAGTTCAAATTATGGATATGTACGTTGAAGAAGATGGGGAGAGAAAATATACCTGTTGTATATCTGCAAACAAAGAAAAAAATGAGTATGTGAGATATATTTATTCGGAAAAAACGGGAACATTTTTACCTATTGAGGAAAAAGAACTAATAAAACTTATGGACAATGGGCTTAGAACTGTTGGAAATAAAAAGATACAAGGAATGAAAAAAGTTTCAAAGGTAGAGGAGGAAAGTAGATAATAATGAATAAAGAAGAAAAATTAGAAAAGAAAAAAATGAGCACGGTAAAAAAAGTTATATTATCGGCATTACTAGTATTAATACTTGCAATAGTAAGTTTTATAATTTATGAGGTGGCAACAGTAAACAACACATATTATATTGGTGAAAAAAATTTACAAATACCAGTATTCGTATATCATGATATAGTTGAGGACGAATCACAAATAGAATATGACTATATGCAAACAACTGCAAAACAATTTGAAAAACAAATTACAGGACTTATGAAATTAGGATACAAACCAATAAGTTATGAAGATTTAGTAGCATATAAAAATGGTGAAAAAGCGATACCAAAGTGGAGTTTTTTAATAACATTTGACGACGGATACGCTGGTGTGTACAAGTACGCATTCGAAATTGCAAAAAAATATAACATCCCAATGACATCGTTTGAAATAACCGATACAGTCGGAATTCCAGGCTATTACACATGGGACGAAGCAAGAGAAATGAAAGAAAGCGGACTAATGTCAATCTATCTTCATGGTTATACACATACACAATATGATAAAGAAACTCCAGAAAGATTGCTTTCAGACACTAATAAGGCTCAAGAAGATTTGGAAAATAATCTAGAAGATAATAACATTTTAAAAGTATTTACGTATCCATATGGATTATATACAAATGCAGAAAGAGACACTTTATGGCAGGCTGGATATGTACAAAATTTGACTGATAATAGGATAAACTTAAGTGACAAACTTGATTTATCTGGACTACATAGATCATACCCATTAAACAACTCTGTATTAAAAATATTATTAAAAATACAATATAGAGTAATAAGATACAAATAGGAAAAAAGATACAATTCGGGAACGAAGAAAAATTGCATGCAAAAATATTAAATAAAAAGTACTAATTTATATTTTAAAAGTAAAACAAGAAGTTTGCTTTTTGAGGAGCTCGCAAGGAGCTCCGACTAAGAGCAATGTGTTAAAACGTTATGAAATATAAATTAGTACTTATTTTATGGAAGATATACAATTTCTGCTCTGTTCCTAGGTTGTACATATTTGCTCATTTTGCATGATTATTTTTGGTTTAAGTGTAGTTTGTTAAGAACTACTGCAACAGCATGTACAATTTTAGTTGCACTTTTTTGAGCTATAGTTTTTCCAATGGCTTTGCCTGATACTGTAAGTGAGGCTACCAATGCACTTATTAAAAATTGTATGTTGAATGAAATTCCAAATGAAGCTGTAATTTTTAATGCTATTGAAGCACTTATTGAACCACTTAAAACCCCACATATATCACCAATTACATCGGCACAGAAGTTTGCAACCTTGGCAGAATTTCTAATTAATTTTACAGATGTTTTGGAGCCTGCGATTCTTTTTGATGCTTTTGCATGGAATTCATTTTCGTCTGCGACGGTAACAGCAACACCAATTATATCAAAAAATATACCAATAAATATAACTAAAAATAATATTAATATAGCAGGAAATAATGGTAAATTTGTAATCGAGTTTGTTGATATAAATGAGAATACAATTGACAAAATAAATGTTGTGATAAATACAGTGACTAACCACCTTATATTAGAGTTTTTTTCTTTATTAATCTTTGAATTGGTTACACTATTGTTTTCCGCCACTTTATTCTTTGAATTGTTATTTGCTTTATTGGTTGAATTGGTGGAATCTTCTGTGTTTGTTAAATTCTCCTTAGAGGATTTATCTTTTTTACTCATATAATTAAAAAATCTCCTTAAATTAAATATTTCGATAGTGTTAGAACACTATCGATTAATTTCTAAATTAAAGTTAAGATGGTAAAATTATAAGTAAATTTTACGGTTTGAGGTCTAGCCTAATTTCTCTATCTGCTACTTAACATTACTGTTAAGCAGTTTCCTTTTCAAGCAGATATTCCATGTAAAGGAATGCCAGATTGCCACTTAAGTCCGTACCTTAATCCTTATAATTCTATGCTTCTAATGAAACAAACATTCTAGAAGTTTTCCTTGAAATACTTTTCTAAGATTAGTCCCTTTTGCAATAGAAATTTCATATACAAAGATAAACGTATAATCCCAATGCTATCACTCAAGACAGGCTACACTATGTATTTGTACATAGGTTATACTTAAAACGTAGATCTATCTAAGCCTCCGCGATAATAGGGAGCCTGATATGTATGCCATTACATATTTCCCTAAAATCTTACTCCCTGAAAACACACAAAACTGGCATTTCGCGCATTAACAAGGAACTTCAACGATGTGCCCTTTAGTGGATTTTTAGCCCCACCCTCATAATAGAAAGCATTACTAGAATAATGCACCATCAATTAGAATTATAACATGAAAATTAGTAAAATGCAAGGGGATAAAAAAGGAAGTTTTTGGAGAAAAATAATATGCACAAGTAGGGAATGATCAATTAAAGTATCTGCTTTTGTAATATAAAAATGCACAACGAAATTAGTAAAAGTTGCACAACAAAGCTATTAAAAAATGCATAATAAATATACTAAAAGTTGCA
>ERZ827512.3471-NODE-3471-length-11012-cov-2.952359_pt1 | contig 11012 bp, 7 predicted proteins | sample MGYA00519916_ERZ827512 | MGnify/ENA primary metagenome ERZ827512 (study PRJEB31778, sample SAMEA3449335) | human gut metagenome | biome: human gut; feature: human-associated habitat; material: faeces | place: United Kingdom | collected 2010/2012 ... | reverse complement strand
ATCCCACTTGCCGCCTTTTTCCAGCATATTATAATGCGGGACTACACGTCCGCCGGATGCCGGTGTGCTCGGTGAAACTGCCGCGCCGCCTACAGAAACATTACAGCAGGAAAGATCTGCCTGTCCAATCTCCGGTATCACAGCTGTATTCCATAGATAGGAATCCTCATTATAGCCGTCAAACATCTGAACCGTTTCAAGACGCCATACGACATCCACTGCATTGGGTGCTGAGCATCCCACCGTAAAGGTTCCGCCCGGATTTACCGTCTGTGTATTGACACCGAGCGTATTTAAGTCCACATATGCCTGTCCGGTAAATCCGTCCAGTTCCTGTGCCTCTTCCTCCATCTGGATCAGTTCCGCTCCTCTGTCCTGTGTCTCTGCCGCCGATACGGTAGTTCCCATAGACACTACCATCATTGCCATCAGCATAAATCCTACTACTTTTCTTTTCATTCCTCACTTTTTCTTAATTGACTGCCTCTTTTTTCGCAATCTGAATATAATACCCCTTTCCTTCCGGAAAGGTTCCAGATTTTTATATTTTTTTATTTTTTTCTTCGATCTGTTTTATCACATCCGTAATACACCTGACGCTCTCTTTCATCTCGTCCTCCGGCAGACTGCCATATCCGATCAAAAGCGTCGGCCATCCCCGTCCTTCCCTCTTTCCGATATAATTTGCGGAAAGTCCGTACAGACGGATGCCATGCGCTTTCCCGGTCTCGACCAGTTCTTCCTCCGATGCCTTCGTCTCAACCTCTACCAGAAAATGCAATCCCGCATTGTCCCCGTAAATCTTATGTACCCAAGTCTGCTTTTTTAATTCCTGGCTCATTCGGTCATGTTTGGCTCTGTATATTCCACGCATCCGGTTCAAATGCCGTTCAAAATATCCTTCCCGCATAAAGCGCGCCAGAACTTCCTGCTGTACCTTTGCAACCGTTGACGCGTAAAATCCACAGTTCTCATGATATTTTTTTAACAGACGTTTTGGCAGTACCATGTAACTGATTCGAAGCGCCGGCGCGATACTTTTGGAAAAGGTTCCAAGGTAGATCACACTTCCCGTCTTGTCATTTCCCTGCAAAGACGGGATCGGCTTTCCCTTATACCGGAATTCACTGTCATGATCGTCTTCTATGATATAGCGTTCGGGATGCGCCGCCGCCCAGCCGAGCAATTCCATCCTGCGCTTTAACGGCATAACGATACCGAGCGGATACTGGTGTGACGGCATGGTATAAACGATATCCGGCTCATGCTTCTGCACTTCCTGAAACGAGATCCCGTCTTTATCCATCGGAACGCCAAACACCGTGTAATGCATATTGCAAAACGTGCGGTATGCCTGCAGATAGGTCGGATTTTCCATGACAACCTTCTGATCCGTTCCTAAGATCTGCGCAAGCAAAAGCAGAAGGTACTCATTTCCGGCACCGATCACCACCTGTCCCGGCTCACAGTTGACCCCCCTCGCCTGGTGCAGGTAACGGGTCACCTCCCGGCGCAGTGCTTCCTCTCCGGACGCATTTCCTGCCCGGAACAGCTTTTCTTCCTCTAAGAGAACATTTTTATTTATCTTCCGCCACGCATTGTAGGGAAAGTATTTTAGATCCACCATATAAGGGGAAAAATCGTAACGATATTCTTTTTTTTCTTCCACCGCAACGGGTTCCGCTTCCTCACTGCTTCCAGCTTTATAAATATCCATAATATCGCAGACATAATAACCGCTGCACGGCCGCGTCTCCACATATCCCTCTGACACGAGCTGTTCGTACGCAAGTTCTACCGTACTGCGGCTCACCGAGAGATTTCCCGCCAATAAACGAGTAGACGGTAATTTTTCTCCCTGAGAAATCTTACCGTCTGCTATCTCATTTCTTATGTATTCATAAATCTGTTCATACAGTGCTCGCTTCCCATCGGGTTTTAACTCCATCATTATCTCGATCATGGGAACACCTGTCTTTTTATTTTACGGATTTATCCTTATGGATTGCTGCTACTACTTTCTCTTTCATATCAAGTGCCTTGTCCTTGATCTTGCGGTTGGCAGAAGCAGAAGTGATGACATTCGCAAGGCATTTGGATGCCACATCATACTGTTTAAAGTGGAACGCCATGCATGCAAGTAAGTAATCCACCGTACTCTGATCCATGCCGCACATCGGGAACATCTCTGTAGCAACCGCTTTCATAAAGCCTTCATACGCCTGTTTGTAAAATGCTTCCTCTTCCTGTGCGCACGCAGCTTTTTTTGCCTTGTTTTCCGGTGTATCCTCGGTAAGGCTTTCCTTCTGTGCGCGGAGCAGCCAGGAGATTACCAGACAGTTGTACGCTTTCTCACTGGTCTTTCCTTTTTTCGCGATCGCATTGAACAGGGAAAGCTTGTGCATTGCAACTGCGGTGTCATAATCATACGGCGCGGTCTCGCTTTCTTCCTTCTGCGGTTCTGCCTTGTAATTCTCGCAGATCTTTTCCTTTACCAGTTTTACCTGTCCGGCAGGAAGATGCTCAAAATAATTGTTGAGTGCCGTATAGCCGCAGAACGGGCAGGAAGTCACATTGTATTTTAAAGTATCAATATACTGAAAACGCGGGCGAAGGTCACGATCCGGCTCCTCGCGCTTTACACGTCCGTTCTTTACCATCTTACGCTTAAATACCTTGTCACAAACCGCGCAGCGCACTGCTTTTGCAAGTAAGAAGCTGTCCTCGGTCGGCACTTCCGCTTCCTTTGACACTTCTCCGCCTGCTCCTTTTTTCTTTTCTTCATCTGCGAAGAGATCCATCTCTCCATCTGTTTTTAAACCAAATTTTTCCAAACCTGAAAATAAGTTCATCTTCCCGTTCCCTCCAAATCTCTATTTTGTCTGTGTCGGCAGCTTATAAGAACTCTTGAGGGAAACGATACGGTTAAATACGAGCGCATCCTCTTTTGAATCCTTTGCGTCCACGCAGAAATATCCCTGACGTACAAACTGAAAACTGTCATAAGCTTTCGCGTCTGCCAGTGCTGGTTCTACATAACATTCTTTTAAAATCGTCAGCGAATTCGGGTTTAAATTCAAACTTCCGTCCTCATTATACACCCCAAGCTCTTCGTCAACAATATTTTCATACAAACGGATCTCCGCTTTTTTCGCATACGGAGCCGGAACCCAGTGGATCGTTCCCTTTACTTTTCTGCCATCCGGGCTGTTTCCACCCTTGGATGCCGGATCATAGGTACAGTGGATCTCAACCACTTTTCCGTTTTCATCCTTTTTATAATCCACACATTTTACGAAATACGCCTGCATCAGACGCACCTCATTTCCAGGGAACATGCGGAAATATTTTTTGGGCGGATCTTCCATAAAATCTTCTCTGTCAATATAAAGTTCGCGGCAGAACGGAACCGTGTGTGTTCCGAGTGCTTCGTTTTCCATGTTATTGACTACGGTCAGTTCTTCGACCTGTCCCTCCGGATAATTGTCGATGATGACTTTGATCGGATCAAGCACCGCCATCATACGGGCACGCTTTAATTTCAGATCTTCACGGATGCAGTATTCGAGCATCGCGTAATCCGTCACGGAATTTGCCTTTGAAATACCGCAGAGTTCCACAAACTGCTTGATGGATTCCGGGGTAAAACCTCTTCTGCGCAGTGCGGCGATCGAAACCAGACGCGGGTCATCCCATCCGTCTACGATCCCCTCTTCTACCAGTTTTTTGATGTAGCGCTTTCCGGTAACCACATTTTTTAAATACAGTTTTGCAAACTCGATCTGTTTTGGCGGATTTTCAAATTCCAGTTCGCGTACCACCCAGTCATAAAGCGGTCTGTGATCCTCAAATTCCAGGGTACAGATGGAATGTGTAATCCCCTCGATCGCATCTTCGATCGGATGTGCGAAATCATACATCGGATAGATACACCACTTGTCTCCGGTTCTGTGATGTGTCATATGCGCAACACGGTAGATGACCGGATCACGCATGTTGATATTCGGGGATGACATATCGATCCTTGCGCGAAGTACTTTCGTTCCGTCTTCGAATTTTCCGTTTTTCATATCCTCAAACAGCGCAAGGTTCTCTTCCACGCTCCGTCCCACCGACGGGTCTTCTTTTCCAGGCTCTGTCAGTGTACCACGGTACTCACGGATCTCATCCGCAGTCAGGTCTGACACATACGCCTTGCCCTTGCGGATCAGCTTTACCGCGCACTCGTACATCTGGTCGAAATAATCGGATGCGAAAAACAGTCTGTCCTCCCAGTCCGCGCCGAGCCATTTGATGTCTTCCTTGATTGCTTCCACGAATTCGTTTTTTTCCTTGGTCGGATTCGTATCGTCAAAACGCATGTTAAATTTTCCGCCGTATTCCTGCGCCAGTCCGTAATTTAAAAGGATGGACTTCGCATGTCCGATATGAAGGTAGCCGTTTGGCTCCGGCGGGAATCTAGTATGAACGGTCTTACAGTGACCCTCTTCTAAATCTTTATCAATGATCTGTTCAATGAAATTTCTGGAAACTGTTTCGTTTTCCATTGTATCTTCCTCCTGCTAAACTTACTCTATCACAATATTCTTATTATAAGGAAAATAATTTTGAAAAGCAACTGATAACTGCTAAAATCTTCTAATTATTTTCCGCGAAATAAGCGTCTATTCCATTCGCGATCCCGGCCGCGATCTTCGCCTGATAATCCGCTGTCGCCATACGCGTATCCTCTGCCGGATTGGTCATATATCCCATCTCGACGATCGTAACCGGAACCTGGCACCAGTTGATCCCGCTCATCGAATCTGTCTCCCAGACATACTCCTTTTTGCATCCGGTCGATGCCACCAGCGCATCCAGCACATGGGAGGAAAGACTTTTGCTCTTTGCGTAAAGGGAAGCATTGTACGGATTGGAGGATGTCTGGCAGATCGTCATCGCCCCGTTCGCATCCGCGTTTTCCGAACCGTTCGCGTGTATGCGCACAAACGCGTCCGCTCCCGCATTGTTTGCCACTGCCGCACGCTCGCTGTTGCTGATGTTTACATCATTGGATGTGCGCACCATGATGACACGATATCCCCGTCCTTCCAGCTCCGTCTGTAATTTTAATGCCACTTCAAGATTCAGCTCATACTCCGTCATTCCTGTGGTCGTCCCTGTCGTTCCACCGGCGACTTTTGCTTTCATCTCCGATGCCCCGGGTCCGACCGGCTCTTTTTCATTATTGCCCTTTGCCTGATGTCCCGCATCGATCACGACCAGCTTTCCTGCGGTACTCTGCTGCGCGTCCGCTGTCTCCTCGCTCTGCGGCTGTTCTTCCGCCGCCTGGGTCTCAGTCTCTTCTGTCTCCTCTGCCGCCGGATTTCCCTGAGTCTCCGTACTTTCCATTGTTTCCGCTTCTTCCGGAATTTCAGTGCCTGCGGTCTCCTCCGTCATTTCTTCCGGCATCTCCACTGCCTCCGTCTCCGTTTCTAATTCCACACCGGTTTCTGTTTCCCGGATCACCGCTTCTGTCGTTTCCGCTGCCGGCTCTGTCTTCTGTCCACATCCCGCGCAGCCGATAAGCATTCCCGTAATCAGAAGTAAGATCCCTGCCTGTTTTCTTTTCATGTTCTTCCCTCTCTCTTTCTTTTTACCTGCTCTCTATTTTATCAGTCCGGGCGCCATCTGTAAACAGAGACGGAATGCACTTTCCTCTGCCGCTTTTCCGCTGTTATGGCAAAACAGGCAGCTCCCTGCCCGGGAACCGCCTGTATCTGCTCCTTTAACTTCTGTGTACATGTTTATGCGTAAACAGATGATCCTGACAATATTCGTAATTTCCTTCACATTTGGAACAGAAACGGAACTCCAGATTCGGATCATCCAGTTCTGTTCTGCCGCAGATCGCGCATTTGTGCTTCGAGATCTTTGCCCCGCGTCTGCTCTCCCCGGTACTTGCCCGGTATGCCCTGCGCCGGTGTACCTCATGCGGCGTGTAACGCTGCAGGTTTTTGGTAGAAAGATAAAAGATCAGGAAGTTTAACAGGGATAAGAGGATCGTCACTAACATGATGATCGTCACCCACCATGCCATTGCCGTTCCAAGCACCGCATGGATACTGGCAAAGGTACGGATCAGATCATAGCCGATAAACGCCAGATATACCCATGCCATCCATTTCATCTTGATCGGAATGATAAAGTATAACATCACCTGCATGTCCGGATACATTGCCGCAAATGCCAGAAAGATCGACATATTGATGTAAGTCGTGCTGATGATGCCGCCCATCAGGCTGCTTGCCATATAAGCGGATGCCTGTCCGAAGATCAGATAGATCACACCGTACATGAGAAGACTGCCGACAACGGTCAGCAGAATGCCTCCGAAAATATAAACATTAAACCGGAAGGTTCCCCAGGTATTCTCCAATATCCGGCCAAGCTGAAAATAAAACAACATCATGATGATCAGGAAAAACACATTGCTGTCCGTCGGCTGGAAGATCCAGGTGATGATCCGCCAGATCTGTCCGTGCAGTACATAGTACGGCTGCATATTCAGATATCCCAAAAGCGTCGGGCTTAAATACTGTAAGAAAAATCCGATGCAGTACGCTCCGATCAGATATATGATCAGGTTCGGAATCGCGTATCTGCCAAACTTCCGTTCCATTTTATTCAGAAAATCCATATTTCTCACTCCATTTTTCTTGATTTGATTAAGAAAGCAGCTGCCGCCATCCGCAGCAACTGCCAGCCTTTTTCTCATTATATGGTTCGGGAAAACTTTTGTCAATGAATGCACTGTTTCTTCATAAAAACTTTATAATTCTTTACAATTCACTGTCATCCATGATCTCATATTCCAGTCTGCTTCCCTGCATACGCATAATTTCCGGAGACTCCTGTTCTTCCACCGCTTCTTCCGCCATCACCCGGGACTGCGGCTGCTGCATAGTTTCTCCGCTCTGCATGTTCTGCGGCTGTCCTGCATTTGCTCCCGTCCGTGGTTCTTTTCCGCCGTTCCATGACATATTGTATACAGGAACACAGAGTTCATCCCCCACCTGCAGATTATAGATATTTACATAAGGGTTGGCATACATGAGTGCCGAGACACTGACTCCATGCATTTTCCCGATTTTATATAAAGTATCTCCTTCTTTTACTACGTGAATGATTCCGGTGCAGTTCGCCGTCATATACCGGTTATGCACCATATTTGCTCCCTGATCCATGATCCTTACTCCCGATTTCTTTCCCTTTATCTTATTCTGTTTTGGGCATTTTGTTCCCTTTTTACCGGAAAATCAGGGAAAATATAAACTATTTCTAAAATTAATTTTTCCTCGTTGTTTTTTGTATTTTCCTGTCGTATAATGTACCTTGTTCAATTTACAGTGATGTATATATATAATATGAAATAACAGGTGATATTTATGGAAAACAATAACTTGCACAAGCTTGGTATAGACATTGGTTCTACTACCGTAAAAGTTGCAGTCTTAAATGAAAAAGATGAACTTTTATTTTCAGATTACGAGAGACATTTCGCGAATATCCGTGAGACGTTGAAGTCACTGGTGGAAAAAATGCACCAGACCCTCGGCAATATCGCGCTCTCTCCGATGATCACCGGTTCCGGCGGACTTACCCTCGCAAAGCATCTGGGTATCCCGTTTGTCCAGGAGGTTATCTCTGTTTCTACCGCTCTGCAGCACTATGCGCCGCAGACGGACGTCGCCATCGAACTTGGCGGTGAGGATGCCAAGATCATCTATTTTGAAGGCGGTAACGTAGAACAGCGTATGAATGGAATCTGTGCCGGTGGTACCGGCTCTTTTATTGACCAGATGGCTTCCCTTTTACAGACCGATGCCCCTGGTCTGAATGAGTACGCCAAAAATTACAAGGCGATCTACCCGATCGCTGCGCGCTGTGGTGTATTCGCGAAGACAGATATCCAGCCGCTCATCAACGAAGGTGCGACCAGAGAGGATCTCTCCGCTTCCATCTTCCAGGCTGTCGTCAACCAGACCATCAGTGGTCTTGCCTGTGGAAAACCGATCCGCGGACACGTTGCTTTCCTCGGCGGCCCACTTCACTTTCTCTCAGAATTAAAGGCCACTTTCATCCGCACATTAAAGCTGGATGACGAGCATGCGATCACGCCGGAAAATTCCCATCTTTTCGCTGCGATCGGATCTGCCTTAAACTATAAATCCGAAGTCACGACTACAACGGACGAGCTTCTCGAAAAGCTCTCATCCGACATTCATATGGAATTTGAAGTGGAACGTATGGAGCCTCTCTTTAAAGATCAGGCAGAGTACGATGCATTTTTAGACCGTCATGGCAACAACCATGTCACGACCGGTGATATTGCGTCCTACAAGGGCGACTGTTATCTCGGTATCGATGCCGGCTCTACCACGACCAAAGTCGCGCTGGTAGGCGAGGACGGCTCCCTGCTCTACTCTTTTTACAGCAACAACAACGGAAGCCCGCTCGCGACCTGTATCCGTTCGATCAAGGAGATCTACCGTCTTCTTCCTGCGGACGCGCATATCGTACACTCCTGTTCTACCGGTTACGGCGAGGCTCTGATCAAAGCTGCCTTAATGCTGGATGAGGGAGAGGTTGAAACCGTTTCCCACTACTATGCCGCTGCATTCTTTGATCCGGACGTAGACTGTATCTTAGAGAAATATGCTCTTTACCGCTGTATATCGCCCATCATATCTTCCGATAAACAGGTAATCGCAGTCAGCGGAACGATGTTGATGGCAAACGGATGCGTAGTGAAAGACGGGCAGATAGTAGACGTGAGAACTCCGCGTACTCCGATTCCGCTTTTCCAGAACCTCGAATACATGCGTTCCTACCTGATTGGTAAGATGGGATGGTCTGCAATCAATGGTATGCCGAATGTTTCCGGTGGATTCGGTCTTTTCGACCGTTCCGTAGCCATTGCAGCCGGAGGATACGACGGTACTTCCTTTGCAGAAGATATGGACCTCATTACCCGCATGGTAGGATACATGTGCGACTTCTCCCGTCCTTATAAGATTATTCAGATTCCTGATACTTGCTGTTGGACGGAAGGACCTCCCAACTTGGCGATGCTTTACCGTCAACGTACCCGTTGGGCACGAGGATTGTTCCAGACACTTAGTATCCACCATAAGATGATTTTCAAGAAAACATATAAACAGATGGGATTGCTGACTCTGCCTTATATGTTCGTATTTGAGTTTCTGGCACCCATCATCGAGCTTACCGGTTTGATCGTATTTATCTATCTGGCCTTTACAGGAGCGGTCAACTGGAATACGGCGTGGATGATTTACCTGACGATCTATACGTTCTGCCAGTTCCTTTCCATCGTCGTTATTACCTACGACTATTACGTCGGGATGCTTTATAAAAGAGGATACGAATATCTGTGGATTATCATAGCGTCCATATTGGAGCCCATCTTCTATCATCCCATCATCACTTTCTGTTCATTGAGAGGATACCTTAGCTATCTGACCAATAGAGACTTCAAGTGGAAGAATATGGAGCGTAAAGGATTCAAGCAGAAAGAAGAAAATACGGATGATGCTGAAACAGCGGCTATGAAGCCTGAACCGGCAACGATTTAAACAAGAAAGAAAGATTAAAGACAAGATAGAATGAACAGAGAATTTCTCCATAAGATCACCTTATTAGGTTGTCTGTTTTTGCTGATAACCTCTTCCTCCGGAACCGATAATGGATTCCAGACACCGGAGCAATATGCCCAGATTGTGCAGGAGCATTTTGCGAACGAGGAATGGGAAGCAGGGAAAGAGCTGTTGGAGGAGGGCCTTCAGAAATACCCGAATGTTTCTGACCTTGAATGGCTCATGGGCAAATACTGGTTTCACGAAAAGAATTATGACCAGTCGCGTTATCATCTTGTTAAAGCAATAGACGACAATTATAACAACGTCAATGCCAAACACCTGCTGGTAGACGTGGAAGATATTACCGAAAACTACTCCAGTGCCATTTGCTACGTTAATGAGTTGCTGGAAGTGAATCCGTATTGGAGAGGCTTATGGCGAAGGAAGATTGAACTATACCGCAAGCAGAACAACGATGTGGAAGCGGATCGCCTGTTGAAACGAATCAATCAGATTTACCCGAACGATACCATTCTAAGGAAGGATTACATCTACAGCATGGAAGTAGGCTACCAACAAATGAAAAAAGGCGGTAACCGGAAAGAAGCGATCGAGAGACTGACGGAGCTAATCAAAGTATCTCCTCAAAACGAAGAATATTACCTGGACATCATCAACCTGCATTTACAGGAAGGAAACCGGGAAGCAGCTCTAGGCTGGTCATCCAACGGTTTGGCTGCCATACCGGGAAGTGGTGCCCTCATCGTCAAAAGGGCAAGTATCCTCAGTGAATTGGCGCGTTATCCGGAAGCACTGGCATTTATACGCGAGCAAATGAAGAGAAACAATAGTCCTGCCATACGGCGTATGTACAACGACTTATTGATGGAAGCTGCCCGTGCAGAGAAACAGCGGGACCCTTATGTATTATATGGCATGGCCTACGAAGGAGGCAACAAGAACAAGGAAGCATTAGACTATTTATTGAACACTTCCGTCACCCGCGGATATACCGACGATGCCCTCTTCTATATCAGAGAGGCTAAAAAACAATATGGCAACAATGATAAAGGAATTCTCTATAAAGAATATATGCTTTATCGCCAGATGAATGAGGATGATCTTGCCTATTCAACGCTGAAAAAGATGTACGAGATGTATCCTGATGATTATGACATTACGCTTGCCATGAGCGCACAGCACATGAAGAAAGCCGAAAAGCTGATGGAACTCGGTCTGTATGCGGAAGCATTGCCGCACGTATTGTTTGTATCTCAAAAACATGTAGACAACGACGTGAACGGTGCCGCATGGGAAAAAGCCTTGAGTTGTTATATCAATATGAAACGCTACAATGAAGCACTTGCCACATTG
>ERZ827512.3467-NODE-3467-length-11017-cov-4.856504_pt1 | contig 11017 bp, 15 predicted proteins | sample MGYA00519916_ERZ827512 | MGnify/ENA primary metagenome ERZ827512 (study PRJEB31778, sample SAMEA3449335) | human gut metagenome | biome: human gut; feature: human-associated habitat; material: faeces | place: United Kingdom | collected 2010/2012 ... | reverse complement strand
ACACTTACTTCTAATCATGGAGATATCTCATTTACACAGATTTCCTTACACACTCAAAACAGTAGTAAAAACTACCATTTTTTAGTCATCAATCTTCTTCTATAATTTTACAAACATCTACCTACTCTTTATAATTAGAAGCTACTTCTAACTCCTCAATAGCAAGTTTTACAGCACTATTACTACTACCACAAGCAGGATAGATTATATCATTTTTTTAAGATACATCTAAATAAACATTTACTCCTTCATTTATTCCAAAAGGACAAACTCCACCTACTTTATGACCAATAAGAAGTTCTACCCCATCAGCCCTAAGCATTTTTACCTTCTCGTTAAATTTCTTTTTATATTTAGCATTATCTATCTTTCTATTACCTGCTGTTACTATTAATATAAGCTTATCACCTACTAAGAGTGATAGAGTCCTGGCAATTTCTACTTCTTTACAATTTAATGCAGTAGATGCTTCCTTCACCGTTGCAGATGATATATCAAACTCTTTCATTTTATTATCTAAACCATACTTTTTTAAATGTCCTTTTGCTTTTATTAAATACTCCTTATCTATTTTCTAAATTGTTTAATTTATCTTTATCTAAATAAATTACTTTCTCTTTAAACTTATTTATATAATCTAACTTTTTCTTTTCTCTTTTATAATAACTATTAACAACCTTTATCATATCTATTAAAGCCCTAAATGAAGGTGGATAGTTATAAGCCTCTTTACCTAATTTTTGATTAATCAACCTTTTTATAACCCTTTTATAAGCCTCTAGCTTATTCATTTTTATATAATATATCTTATCACATTTCTTTAATCCCTCTCTAAATATACTTCTACCAACATCCTCAATTATAAAAGAATCCCTAACTAAAATATCATTAAACATTCTCTTTATAGTTTTATCATCTCTCATAATATGATTATTATCATCCCATACTATACAGTCAAGTTCATAGCTTTTGATATTATATCTTTTACTTAACATTTTTGATAAAGTTGTTTTACCCGAGGCAGGTGGACCTATAATATATATCTTCATAGATAATCCTCCATTTTAACTTAACTCTTCAATAGTTACTTCCAAATTATCATTAATACTTATTTTATATCTTTTTTTCTAAATCTAATGTATTGTCTTCAGAATCTAAAATTCTAATACTAGCATTCGTTTCATCAATTTCTTTAGGAATAACAAAAAATTTTAACTTATACTTAGAAGTATCAGGATCATTTATATTATAATCTGAATAAGCTTCTACTCCTACTATATCAACTATTTTCTGATTAGCAATTTCAATATCTGTGTAAATTTCTCCAGTACCAGTAATATTAATACCTTCATATTTATATACTCTTGTATATTCTAAACCAGCATCTCTCATTTTATCTATAGTAATATAATAATCACTTTTATTATCATTTAATAAATCTTTAACTAAATATCTTTCCTTATCATTAATAACTGCATATACACTATCACTCTTTTTACAATTAAAATAATACTCATAATACTCATCTTCAAAAAACATTTCTTTTTCAAAATCACATTCTGAAGAATCATCAATTATTTCTAGTTTATAATTATAGTATTTATTATAATCCTCTAAATTTTTATTATATAATGAATTTCTATAAAGGACTAAACCTACTCCTAAACCAGCAATTATAAAAAAGACAATTAATATTTTAACAATAGAACTTCTTTTTACCTTATTATTCTCTAATAAAAAAATATTTCTTATTAAATTATTTACTGAAGATATCTTTAATATTTTATATATAATTAAAGCAAAGAAAACATTTAAAATTAAATCATCAATATCACAACTACCTGATAAAGTTATAAATTGAAGTAATTCAATTTCTAAAACGAATAGAACTATTGTAATCAAAAAGACTTTAAAATTGTTCTGTTTCTTAAAAAGCATTGGTAAAAAGAAAGCCATAGGCATACAAGCAACAATATTTCCTAATAGATTATACATAATTGTGCTAGTATCATACAAGCTGTCAAAGGCACTTATATAATTTGTAATAGTTGCAAAAGGGATAAGATTAAACCTATCTTTTAAATAACTATTTAAAGTTTCACTTGACCAAGAAATATTAAAAAAACCATTTCTTCCAAAATACTCATCAAACAATGTTAAAGTAAAGAATAGAAGTAAATATAGAATAAAGAATATCCATAAATTTACTTTCATAAGTTTCTTATCATTTCTATATTTAGATAAATAAAAGCCACCAAAATATAGAAATATACAACTTACAACTAATAATAGTAATCTAAAAAATGCCGTCATGCGTATTATCTTTGTTACATCAAACAATAAATAGGCCCCAATTATAATAATAAAAAACGAATAAAATAAAACAGAAAGTATTAACTGAATCTTTTTAAATTTCATAATTAAACTCCTTGTACCACTTTAAATAATTATATCAATGTTTGAGTAGCAAAACAAGTATCATTACTTTTAAAAATTTTAATATTATAATCGAGTAGAGAAAACTTTTCACTAGAATAAGTGAATGTCTTTCCCTCTCACACCACCGTACATACCGTTCGGTATACGGCGATTTAATTTGTAATAATATGAACTTTTACATAGTGGTCTATTGAATTAACTAGGCCTCTTTTGTTTAGCCTTTCTTTAGAAATTGCTTTTTCAACGGCTACTGTGTGTGCTACGTGATAATATCCTCTTCTTGAGTTGGCTGTTACATAAGCATCTCTATGGCTAATTCCTAATTTTCTTAATGATGTATATCTTTTCCTGATTTTCTTCCATTGTTTCCAAATTATCACTCGAAGTTTTCTTCTAATTCTCATATCTAGTTTTCCAAGAAATATTTTCATGTCTGCAATTCTAAAGTAGTTAACCCAACCATATATTACTTGCTTTAATTTAAGAAGTCTTTCATCTAAACTAATACTTCTACTTCTAATAAGTATATCGTTTAGTTTAGTCTTAAATTTATTTATCGACTTAATATGTGGCTTTGATCTCCATATATTTTGACCAACTTTCTTGTAAAATCCGAAACCTAAATACTTTATCTGATTTGGCCTTACAATTTTACTCTTTTCTACATTTACTTTTAAACCTAATTTCTTAGTGATAAATGTAGTTATACTTTCCATTACTCTATTCGCTACTTTTTCACTTCGAACCATAATTAAACAATCATCAGCATAACAGACAAAGTTCAAGCTTCTTTTTTCTAGTTCCTTATCTAGTTCATTTAGCATGATATTGGATAATAAAGGGGATAAATTCCCCCTTGTGGGGTTCCTTTCTTTGTTTTTTGAATTACACCTTTTTCCATTACTCCACCCTGTAAGAATTTTCTTATGAGTGAAATAACATCATCATCTTTTATGGTTCTATGTATGATTGCCATTAGCTTATCTTGATTCACTTCATCAAAGAATGACTGCAAATCAATATCTACTATCCAATTATATCCATCATTAAAACATTCCAATGCTTTAATGACCGCCTGCTCACAACATCTATTTGGTCTAAATCCATAAGAACTATCTGAAAATTGTTCTTCATAAATAGGCGTTAAAACTTGTACAATTGCTTGTTGCAAAACCCTATCTATTACACTTGATATCCCAAGTTTTCTTAATTTTCCATTTTCTTTTGGTATATAGACTCTTCTTACTGGCTGTGGGTTGTACTTTCTATTTTTTATTTGCCATAAGATTTCTTCTTTGTGCTCTTTGATGTAAGAAAATAGTTCTTCAACAGTTACCCCATCGACTCCACTTGCTCCTTTATTTTTATAAACTTGTTTGTAGGCTAAGTTCAAATTTTGTTTAGAAAGTATCTTTTCTAAAAGTTCCATACTTGTTCCTCTCTTTCTATTATCGTGCATAGATTAACATCTTTTATAGGATTCATTCTTTGAGTACGTCAATTTCTTACCTATTTATTTATTCTGATTTAATCTATTCCAGTATTAGTAGTTAGAACTACAAATTATTCAGTCCTTCCTAGTTTCCTAGTACTACGACCTCTGCTGACTTCTTGCAATAAACCTTTTTCGACCGATTTTCTTAATAGGGTTCTCCTTAATCGTTTGCAAGACCTCCCGCGGTAAGACATATATCTTTCCTCGATTAGCTACTTACTTTACTACATAAAGTTACGAGTATCTTTTGGACTTTAGTTTGTTAAGCAACCTTATCCGTTTATGTAGCCTTATAGTAAGTTTCTGTTCGTTATCCCTCGATTTTGTTTCACACTTCCTTTAGCCCCAAGCCTCACAACTGATGCTTTGTGCTTCCCTAACACTTCGTCGATACCTATGCGTGTAGTGGACTTTCACCACCTAGATATATGTCATGCACAGCACACTAAAAAAATGACAAGTTCAATAAACCTATCATTTTTACCTAAATATTAATTTATTATAAACCTTTTTCTTTTAATATTATATATAAGGTTTTATTATGTAAATCTGTTGGTTTTATATCATTATCTATAGCAAATTCATATAACCAATACATCCAACTATAATCGTTTTCATTTATCGCTTTATTTGCAGCATTTTCAAAATTTTCTATTAATACATCGCGAGGTAATTTAGATAAAAGTTGCCAAATTTCATCTGCACCTGGCCAATTCATATCTTGTAACCATTCAAACAGTTTTGGAATTACATCAGTGATTTTAGGATAACCTCTTCTCGTTAAAACCAATGCTTCATAATACCAGTTTCCCTTATCACCAACTTGAACAAAATTTTCATTACCAAAGCTTTCATCATTACTTAAAATAACTGCATATTCTTTCATTTTTTCAACAGATAATGGAGCATTGATAAATTTGTTATAAATTTCATTTTTATTCATTTGTATTTTCGCCTCCTATATTTCTACCTCGACTATCCCATACGACTGATGCTAGAATTTTAGTATATGGATGTGGATTTTCATTAGCAGTAGGCTTACTTCTTATCCAATCAACCAAAGTAAGACCTGCCGTAGGCACAACAAGATAATGATTAGGATCTTTAACATCTCTAACAACTTTCAAAACCTTTGTACTATTTATCGCTCCAACAGTAGTAATCATATAATTTTTTTGTTGTGGCTTTATTGAAGTAAAAGATAAACCATTTAAGTCCACTGCTCTAGGTGCAAGCTGATAATAATTATAATTTCCTTTTCTATATATTACCGTATCAGGACTTTTATTACTTTTCTTTTTAGTAGTGGTAGTCGTCCTATTACGTAAACTATTTAATAAAGCATTTGCACTGTTGTACCAACTCTCTATAAATTCAAATATTGCTCGTTTAGCTTCATTAAATGTTTCATAATTATTAACATTTACTTCTTCTTCCTTTAATATGGCATTGAAGTTCTCCATACTTGCATTATCATAGGGGTATCCCTTTTTACTATATAAATGTTTAATTCCCAGTTTTTTTAAAGTTGCTCAAAGTCATTTGATGTGTACTGGCTACCTCTATCAAAATAGAATATTCCATCTTTATTTAATTTTCTATTTATCATAGCTTTATTAAATGCATCAATAACTAAATCATCTGTCATATTTAATCCATATGACCATCCAACAACCTTTAAATCAAACAAATCCATTACTATTGCTAAATAAGTCCAACCTGTTTCTTTGGTGTAAATATAAGTAATATCTCCTACCCATTTTGACTGGGTTTATCTGCTAAGAAGTCTTGTTCTAAAAGGTTTTTATATTCTTTTGTGTCATCAGTTTTAGATGTTCCTGCATGATTAAATTTCTTAACAAGAATACTTCTTAATCCTATAAATTTCATTTTTCTAGCAACTCTTTTTTGACTAACAATTATTCCTTTATTTTTTTAAAACTTTAGTTATTTTAGATGAATCATATCTTCCTTTAGATTCGTTATATATTTTTTTAATTTCAACATCTAATTTTTGATTAGTTATTTTATAACTGTTAGTTTGATGATTACAATGGTAGTAATAAACTGAATGATGAATATTTAAACATTTACACAATAATCTGACATCGTACTTATTTTTATTATCGTTGATAAATTTAATTTTATCTTCTATTTTTTGAGAATATGGCTACTGCTTTTTTTAAGATTTCATTTTCCTGTTCTAATTCACGATTTCTTTTTTGCAATTTTATTATTTCATCATTAGTTATAGTCTCACCTGTTGATGTAATAATAGTTCCATATTTTGCTATCCATGGTCTTATTGTTGATTCATTAACGCCATATTCTCTTGATAAATCAGAAGTCTTTTTTTCCACTTTCATATAGTGACACTAATGTTTTCTTAAAATCCTCATCATAACTTTTATACGTTTTACTCATAGACACTTCCTCCGTTTCTAGTGGTTAATATTATACCATTTCGCAAAATTTCGTGTCTATATATCTATACTAACACCAATCCATCCCCCAAAATAAATTTAAATCCCAGCAACAAATTACTATAAATCTATCAAATACAAAATTACTATTTATTAGTTTTGCATCAATATTTGTTGTCCCTTAATCAAATCATAATTCACTAAGTCAATACCATCTAAGTTTTCTTTATGCATATCTACACCTGTAATTTGATTATTTTCATAAGTCGTATAGTAATATATGCATTTATCCATATTACAACAGGAACTATAAATAGTTACTTCATATTTATCTTCTCCCATATGAACACAACCCCTTTGTTGATCGACTGAACCTAAAATATGAAAAAATTGACTAATACTTTCTGATTCCGAATCCCCTGATAAAGAATTCATTTTGGTAAATGTTGCCTTCACAAATCTTGAAGCAGATGATAAGTCTCCTGGTAATCCTAAAGCACCCATACCACTGCAATAAGTTTTAAGATCCAACTTTTTTGAAAAATTGTTATTTGGTTTTTCTACTGATAAATGCATATAATTATTCAGATTGAACATATGAATATCAAATGTTGGATTGTTTGTTAAAACCCCTATGGGATTATCATATACTTTTAAGCCATCTTTTACACATTCAACGGTTATGGAAGCTTCTTTATCAGCGATAATCCAATGTAATGGAGACGCTGGTAATTGTTCGTTAAATTTTATATTGATAATGTTTATTTTGTTTAGTAAATCTTTTGTTTCTTTAATATTTCTACATTGTGATAAAATCCATGGAATAAATTCAAATGATGCGATATTATTTTTGTCACCTTGTTCATCCTTATAATCTGCGTTTGCTGGAAAATTTAATCCAGCCATTCCTAAACCCATTTCATTTACTGCATCATAATAAAGTGGGTAATTATCACATACATAAGCCATACCAATAATGGCATAATGGTTGTTGATATCATTTACTTTTTTAAATTTAAATGGATAATTCCTAGGTGTTATTGTAACTGTTTCTTTATATGAATATTCTAAATCTAAATTTCTCCCAAAATAATGATCTTTTGTATTATAAGTTATTGCAGTACACATAAATTATTCCTTCCTTTCGTACCTTCAAATTACTATCTGATATTATCTTTCTTGTAATTATTATAACATTAAATAGTCTTTTTTTATTATATACTTTTAACTAACTATAATTGTTAAAAATTTAATTTTTTCTTTTGGTAATAGATTTATCTGTTTTGGTTGAATTCATAACATTCTTTCTTTTAGAACAATCTTATAATATTTTCTTATAACATCACATCCACAATTAGTAGAATTACTGTTTTTTATGGTTATTTAAACTCAAAAATAAACATTTTATAATTTGAAATACTCCTACTATAATAAATAGTGATGGTATTATAAACCAAAATCCCATAGATTTAATCGTTTTTATAAGTGATGATGTTGTTTGGTTTTGGAATAAAATAATACCAATTCCAACTATCAATATTATAAATCCGACATAAGTTCCCATTACATCAATTTTTACTTTATCAAAAACACCTTTTATATATAGTGTTGCTAAAACGAACACAGAGCCGCCAAGTGTAAAAAACGCTCCAAAATAAATAAGAAAATTATTGCCATTAGTTCCAACTAAAACGGCTTCACTATGATTATTTGGATTATATTTTACTTTTCTTGTACTATTTGTTTCAGGAATATAACCCACACCATAATCAGTAGCAACTGTATATTCTTTTTCATCTACTTTATATGTATAAATTAGTTTATATGTCGTGCCATCTTTTTTTGATGTATTATATATTTTATAATCTGTAAAGTATCCTTCTGTTGTAACATATTCTCTTGTTATTTTATTTGACCTATATGTATCTCTTATTCCAAAAAATAGACATGATAATCCAATTATTAGAACAGATAATACCAAAAAACTAGATACAATAACTTTAAAATCAAACCTTGATTTTTTGTTATTTGATCCATCTTTAGGTTTAATTCCAAATAAGAATTTACGCACCATATATATACCTGCAATGAAAAATGGCATCTCAAATAATATAGTTAAATAGTTTTTACCTTTAATACATAAATAACCCCAAAATATTAGAAAACCAAACCAAAATATCAAAAAACTAATAATAAACATCTTACTGAAAATATTGGCATATTTCTTCTTATCCAACATTAAACATATATTTTTTCCTATTGAAGCAAAACCACAAATTATAAATGGTGTTACCATTATTTTTGTTTTAATATCTATTGTTCTTATAAATAAAGAAAATAAAAATAGTACAATACTTGTTGTATAAATTAATTTATATATGTATGCTCCCCTATTTCTCATTTTTTACCTCCATTAATTTACTTAACTCTCTTAATTCTTTTAACGAATAAGAAATATACTAATATTAAATTTATTATTAAGTCAAATATATCAACTGTAAATAAAAATAAACTACAAAATACTGATGTTCCTATTATTCCTAAGCGAATTATTATAGGTAATATTCCATTTTCTTTTGTCATCCAAGTAAAATAAGCAAATATTGGTGAAACACAGGCAAATATAGTCCAACCTTTAATAAACGCCCAACCATATACAGAATGAGTAAAATGTGCAGTTAAATAGTATGAGATTAACATACCTATACAAAACGGAAAAATGTTTATCATTGCTTTCTTTTTTGTATCACTAAAGATAGATATTAAAGTTCCTAATAGTATCCAAATAGCAAATTCAGAAAATATATTTCCTAATATTTGAATGTAAATATCAAAAATTTTAGATAACATTCCTAATATGCTACCTATAAAAAACATACTAATAGGATTCAATATATACTTTTTCATAAAAACCACACATTCCTTTCATTTCATTCAAGGCACACATAGTGATGAAAACTTGAACAAAATTTATTTTATATTTATAATACAATCCTTGAAGGAGTGTGTACTACAAAGCATGGTGAGGTGAGTTGCAGACTTCCTGTAACTCTTTGGATTAAATCAGTATAAAAACCAGTGCAAATGCGATTGTTTCAAGCACACATAAGTAGTCCTTTAAGGCTGTAGACTAATCATTGACTTTAGTTAATTCTTAGTGTTAATCACATAGTTTAAATACACTCTTTCAAAAATATTTTGAAAGGAAGTTTTATTTATGAAAGTTATTTATTCCAAGGCATGTGGTGTTGATGTGCACAAATCTTTTATAGTTGCTGTCATTTGTGACTCAACTCCATCACACCTAAATACTTAAGAAAACGTTTTTCTACCTATAATAATTCCTTAATCGAATTTAGAAATTGGCTTATTGATAACGACTGTCAAAATGTATGCATGGAATCTACCGGCAAGTATTATGTTCCTGTATACAATGCACTAGAAGGATTTATTTCTAATGTCGTCGTTGCTAATCCTAAATGGGTTAAAGCTATTAAAGGTGAGAAAGACGATAACAAGGATGCAAAATGGATTGCAGACTTGTTTAAAATGGGATTAGTCCGTTCTTCTTATATTCCATCTAAAGATTTCAGAATCTTAAGAGAATTTACAAGATATCGTTATAAACTTACCAATACCAAATCTTCTGAGAAAAATAGATTTACTAATGCTCTTACTGTCGGTAATTGCAAACTAGATATGGTTTTTTCTGATATCTTTGGTAAATCTAGTCAATCTATTATTCATATCATTTTAAATAATGATAACTTCTCAGATGAGGATATTATAAGTTGTATTAGTAAAAAATGCAAATCATCTCATGAAGATATATTATCTTCTGTTAGTGGTATACAGCTTACGAACGAACAGAAACTAAGAATTAATTTTGTCAAATAACATATTGATTATCTTAATAATCAAATAAACAAATTAAACAATATAATTGATATTTTAGTTGCTCCTTACGAATCCTACATTAACTTACTTTGTACGATTCCTGGTATTGATAGAAATTCTGCAATTGGTATTTTATCTGAAATTAGTAACGATATGTCTCAGTTCAGATCACATTATCGCCTAACTTCCTGGGCTGGTCTTTCTCCTGGTTGTAATGAATCTGCTGGTAAGAAAAAATCTGTTAAAATTTCTCGGGCTGGTGTTTATCTTAAACCCTATTTAGTCGAAGTCGCACATAATGCAATTAAAGATAAATCAAATTCTTACTATGCAAAGAAATTTGAGAAAATTTCTAAACGTCGTGGCAAGAAACGAGCTTACATTGCAATATCTAGGAAAATTTTAGTTGCTATCTATCATATGTTTGAAAACGGTGAGGTTTGGAATCCTACTGATTTAGCATCTGTTGAAACACCAATTCAAGATAAAATTAAATACACTAAAAATAATTTCAATCAATCATTTAAACAATTATTATCTTTGGGACTTACATCAGAAGAATTAATAAATTTAATTAATCAGAACACCAACAAATTAACCACTTAATTTTTGACTTTCTTTGGGGTAAGGGGAAGTCTGCCCTTTTTTACCTAATTTTATAAAATAAATTTTGTTTTTGTTTTCAGACTAACACCTCATATCTACTAAGGTAGTGTGTAATGTTTTATACACTACCAATTGATTTTTCCTTTATTTTATCTTT
>ERZ827512.3466-NODE-3466-length-11017-cov-6.612662_pt1 | contig 11017 bp, 8 predicted proteins | sample MGYA00519916_ERZ827512 | MGnify/ENA primary metagenome ERZ827512 (study PRJEB31778, sample SAMEA3449335) | human gut metagenome | biome: human gut; feature: human-associated habitat; material: faeces | place: United Kingdom | collected 2010/2012 ... | reverse complement strand
TGAACAAGGTACTAAGTTCTCTATCCGTGAAGGTGGACGTACTGTTGGTGCTGGTGTTGTTTCTGAAATCGAAGAATAATATAAACTAGAAGCCCTTAGGGCTTCTTTTTTTGTTTGATATATGTTATACTTTTTATGGTGTTTAATATGAAAAGAAAAGGGATTATTTTAGGGGTTATAGGTATTATTGTAATAATAGTTGTTGCTTTTTTTCTTGCTAATATAATTCATGATTATAATATTAAACTTACTGATAAAGAAAATGGACAAGCGGAAAATACAAAAGAAGAAAGGTTTGAAGTTGATGGAGTTGAAATTAACTTTAAGACTTATAGAGTTGATAGCAGTTTCTTTTTAAATATTCCTGATACTTTTATAATGTTAGACGAAGCAACATTAAAATCTAAATATAACTATAGTAATCGTCCCGAACTTGTATTTATGAGTAGTGATGATTTAGAGCATGTTTTTGTGAGTACCACTAATGAAGATATGACTGATGATGGATTAGAAACTTATCTTAATAGTAGAATAGTTGGGCTTACTAATATGACTGTAATAGATAGTGGGGTTTATCAGAAATATGATAAAATTTTTGCAAAGTTAGTTGTATTTGATGAGAATACTTACTATAATCTTAGATTCTTTACTTTTGATAATAAATTAGTTACTATTGAATTTAATGCTCCAGTTAGTATTTATGAAGAGTGGAAAGATGTTGCTAATGAAGTAGTAGATAGTATATGTTTTAGTGAAGATGATATAAAAAAATATTCTAGCGATTAGAATATTTTTTATTTTTTCTTTTCTTTGTTTAAATTTTTATATAAATTATAAGGTAATGGGCTGATAATAAGTTCGAATTCTCCAACATATTCAGTGATTAAAGAATTAAATCCTAATTTCATTTCATTAAGACCACTATATTTTGTTGCTTTGGAGAATTCACCACTTACTGCATTTAAATTAATATATTTAAAGTTTCTATTTTTGTAGTCATTTATCATTTTCCATTTGATAAGATAGTTTGAATTTAGGGTTTTAAAATTTTGGTTAAATCCTTCAATTATTAGATAGCAAACATTATCATAAGAAAGATTTAATGTGGTTCCTATAATTAGACCTTCTGGATTTGCTTTTAATAAATTTGTAGCCCAGACAAGATTTTTTTTGTACGTATTAACTAATTTATCAGATTCCATTTTTTCATTAATCAGTTTGTTTTTAACATTTATCTTAGTAGTATTTTGAATTTTATTAGCAAGATTGTTATTTGTTTCTATTTCTCTTTCATACTGTAGTCTGCTTGTAATAACAAAAGTTTCTGTATTTAGTTTAGCAAAATATAAATCTATATTGGTATTAAAGTTGTTGTATAAATCTATATAATAATTTAATGGCTTGTTATATTTCTTTTTTATTAGATCATAAAATATTGGGAGATCTTTTTCAGAACCTTTATATATTTCTATTCCACTTCTAATGGCTTTTTTTATTTTGTGTCTTACTCTTTTTTCACAAAGTTGGTATATGTCTTTAATATTTTGATTAAGTGTTATAATTGCTTCAAATCTTGGCTTTTCGCTTTCAAAAAACAAGTTTGGTCCTAGATAGTTATATCCTGAAGCCTTTAAATTTTCTAAAGAAATATTTGCTTCATTATTAATATTTATTATTTTTCCATCTTTATTTCTAATATTTACAGGAATGTAAGGGTCAATTGTAATAGAAATAAAGCCTTGTTTACTTAATAATTTTTTTAATCTTGTAGTAAATTCTTTTAAGTTATTGATATTAGTGTAGTCAAAAAGAAAGCCACGTGGTGCATAGGCAATTTTATAATTCATCATAACTTCTTTATATAGAAGTAGAGATGCTCCTAAAAGATTTCCTAAATCATCTTCAATTCCAATGTAGTGAATGTCATAGCCATTATTTTTTATGCTTTTTCCATATGCTGATGATTGATAATAGTTACGATACTTATGGGCATTTGCAAATTTATCAAAACTTATTTCATCTAATGTTATTATTTTCATATAAGACCACACTTTCTTTTATTAAATTATATCAATATATTGATTACTTTTCAATTAAAGGGCCCGAGTTTGACAATTTTTAATTAAAAATCTTCGCTAAGTATTGAAAAACTTAGTTTTTTTATTATTTTGTTGTTGCGTATGTCTTCGTATGGTAGTATAATTATATTGAGGATGATATTATGAGATTAAACATAAGAACAAAAAACAATTACTCTTATTACACTATAATAAAAGATTATACTAATTTAAATGGGAAAAGAACTACTACTATATTTGAAAAATTAGGTAATCAACAACAAGTTGAAGAAAGATTTGGCAAAGTTAATACAATTGAAAATATAAAAAAATATATTGAAGAATTAAATAATGAAAATAAAGAAGAAATTATCAATGTACAATTTAATCCAAATAAAACTATTGAAAAAAATATAAAAAAAAGATTTAACATAGGTTATTTATTTCTAAAGAAAATTTATAATGAATTAAAAATAAAAGATATCTGTAAAGAAATTGAAAATAAATATCAGTTCAAATTTGATTTAAATGAAATATTATCATATTTGGTATTTGCAAGAATTATTTATCCCGCCTCTAAATTAGAAACTTATAAACAATGTCAAAGATTTCTAGAACAACCAAAATTTCAACTTCATGATGAATATAGATCACTTAGTTATTTAGCTGATAATATTGATTTTATTCAAGAAAAAATATTTGAAAATAGTAAAAAGGTAATAAAAAGAAATTCAGAAATTATTTATTATGACTGTACAAATTATTTCTTTGAAATAGAACTTGATGATGAATTTAGAAAATATGGAATAAACAAACAACATCAACCAAAACCACAAGTTGGTATGGGTTTGTTTATGGATGGTGATGGCATTCCTTTATCATTTAATATTTATCCTGGTAATCAAAATGAACAAAAGACATTAATACCTGAAGAAACTAAAATCGTAAATAACTTTAAAATGGATACTACTAAAATGATTTTATGTACAGATGCTGGACTCGCTTCTGATGAAATTAAAAAATATAACATTAAAGATAACCGAGGATTTGTCATTACACAATCATTAAAGAAACTTAAAGATTCAGAAAAAGAAAAAGTATTTGATGATAATGATTGGAGACTTCCAGGAGATTTAAAAAATATTTACAATTTAAATGAAATTAGAAATGATGAAGAATTAAAAGAAAAATATTATGATAAATTATTTTATAAAATTATTTCTAGTGAAACCAAATCTGTTAAACAAGATCTTATAGTCACTTTCTCATTTAAATACTTTGACTACAATAGAAATATTAGAAATTCACAAATTGAAAGAGCTAAAAAATCTATTGATACAAATCAAACTACTCGTAAAGGTAAAAATCAAAATGATTATAGAAGATTTATTGTTGATACTAAATCAACTGATACTGGTGAAGTTGCAGAAAATTCTAACCTTTCCTTAGATGAAGATTTAATTAAACAAGAAGAACAATATGATGGTTATTATGCTTTAACTACTAACTTAGTTGGAGATATTGAACAAATACTTAAAATAACAAAAGGAAGATGGGAAATTGAAGAATCATTCAGAATAATGAAAACAGACTTTTTAGCTAGACCAGTTAACCTATCAAGAGAAGATAGGATTAAATCTCATTTCTTAACATGTTTTATGGCACTACTTATTTATAGAATACTTGAAAAAAAATTAGATTATAAATATACAACATCCCAAGTGTTAAAAGAATTAAGAAACTTAGAATTATTAGAATTAAAAGGTAAAGGTTTTATTCCAATAAATGAAAGAACTGATATTACAGATGATTTAAATAATATATTTAATATAAAAACAACAAACGAAATAATAAGTTATAAAAAAATAAAAAAATTTTTCAATTAAAATTTATAAATAAAAACGTACGCATTATTTTAACATCAAAAAAAGACTCATAAACCCTTATAAATAAAGGATTCGAGTCTTTTTACTTTCTAAAAACTGTCAAAGTCAGGATTATATCAATATATTGATTACTTTTCAATTAAAGGGTTTAAATATTTCTAATATTTAGTATAATGTTATTGAAGGAAACGAGTGATGAATTATGTTTGAAAATAAAAAAATATTAATATTAGGGATGGCTCGTAGTGGTTATGAGGCATGTAAGTATTTAAGTAAATATAATAATACAATAATTTTAAATGATGGAGGAAGTCGGGATAAACAGGATGAAAATAAAATTAAAGAGTTAGAACAGTTAGGGGTTACTTTAATATTTGATAGTCATCCTGATGATCTACTTGATGATAGTTTTGATTATATTATTAAAAATCCTGGTATTAGAAATGACCATAAGTATGTAATTAAGGCTAAAGAGTTAGGAATAGAAGTTATTAATGAGGCAGAGATGACTTATAGACTATTACCAGATGATGTTACATTAATTGGTATTACTGGTACTAATGGGAAGACTACGACGACAACTCTTACTTATGAGATGATTAAAAAGAGTGGTAAAAGAGTCCATTTGGCAGGTAATATTGGTTATCCTTTGTGTAGTTTTTTAGATAAACTAGAAAGTGGTGATATCATTGTAATGGAGGTATCTTGCCAACAACTTGCTAATATGAAAGAGTTTAGACCTCATATTGCCTTAATGACTAATTTGTCAGAAGCACATATAGATTTCTTTGGTAGTTATGATGAATATAAAAAAGTGAAACTTAAACTTTTTGCAAATCAAACTGAAGATGATGTTTCTATTTTAAATATAGAAAATGATGAAGTTATGAAGGGTACTACTGATATTAAGAGTAATGTTAAGTACTTTTCTTCTAAAAGGGAAGTGAATGGAGGGTACCTTTTAGATAATAAACTTTATTATTATGATGAATTAATTATCTCTAGAGATGAATTTTTACTTAAGGGAAATCATAATGTTGAGAATGCTTTAGGGGCAATGATGATGGCAAAAGAAGTGGGTGTTGATAATGAGTCTATAGTTGGTGTTTTAAAAACTTTTACTGGTGTTAGACATAGATTAGAGTTTATAGATAAAGTTAAGGGAGTAGATTATTATAACGATACGGAGGCTACTAATACTAAATGCACTACTATTGCTTTATCATCATTTGATAAAAATGTTTTCTTAATACTTGGAGGACTAGAAAGAGGACAAGACTTTCATGATTTAGATAATTTTATTGGTCCTGTTAAAGAAATAGTTGGTATTGGAGAGTGTCGTGATAGAGTTAAAGAATATGGAGATAGCATTGGTATTAAAACAACTATTTATGAAAAGTTAGTTGATGCAATGGGTTATATTAATAATGCTGTAGAAGATGGTGATACAGTGTTATTGAGTCCAGCATCAGCTTCTTGGGATCAATATAAACAGTGTGAAGATAGAGGAGATGAATTTAGGGATATAGTTAGGAGTTTTAAAGACGATAAAAAAGAGTTAGAATAGTGCTAAAATTAGTAATGGACAATTAATTTGGTTATTGATGTAGGAAATGAAAAGAAGTGTAGAAATGTGAGAAAATAGTTTATCAATAATATACGATGTTATTTTGGAATATAAAGTGTTATGTAAGTATTTACGAAAAATTATGTTGTGAGAGAGTTAAAGAAAAAGAAAAAATTGTGTAGTGAGTAGTAAAACAGTGTTATAATGTAGTTGGTTAGAAAGGATGGTTTTATGAATATTAAAAATATTATAGGAAGAGAAATATTAGATTCAAGAGGTAACCCTACTGTTGAAGTAGATGTAATATTGGATAATGGTGTTATAGGTAGGGCTTGTGTACCTAGTGGAGCTTCTACAGGAGAAAGGGAAGCTTTAGAAATGAGAGATGGAGATAAAAATAGATTTAATGGTAAGGGTGTATTAAATGCTGTTAATAATGTTAATACTATTTTACGTGATAATCTAATTGGAATGGATGTTACTAAACAAAAAGAAATAGACTATATGATGCTAGAGTTAGATGGTACTAAGACTAAAAGTAAATTAGGCGCTAATGCTATACTTGGTGTTTCTATGGCTTGTTTAAAGGTTGCTGCTAAAGCTAGTGGAAAAGAGTTATATGAGTACGTTGGAGATGGTAGAACTTTACCTGTTCCTATGATGAATATAATTAATGGAGGTGCTCATGCTGATAACTCATTGGATTTTCAAGAGTATATGATTATACCACAACGTGATACTATTCATGATAGAGTTAGAGTAGGTGTTGAAGTATTCCATAGTCTTAAAAATGTTTTAAAGGAAAAGGGTTATGTAACTAGTGTTGGAGATGAAGGTGGTTTTGCTCCTAATCTTAAAACTAATAAAGAAGGATTTGAGTTAATTACGGAAGCGGTTAAACGCGCTGGATATGAGCCGGGAAAAGATGTATGTTATGCAATTGATGTAGCAGCTTCAGAGTTCTATAGTGATGGTAAATATAAACTTGTAGGGGAGGGTAAAGTACTTAGTACTGATGAGTTAATTAAATATTATGAAGATTTAGTTAATACTTATCCTATTATTTCTATTGAGGATCCAGTTGATGAGAATGACTGGGAAGGATTTAGTAAAGTAACAGAATTACTTGGAGATAGGATTCAACTAGTAGGTGATGATTTATTTGTTACTAATAAAGAGTGTTTACAAAAAGGTATTGATAATAAAGCTGGTAATGCCATACTTTTAAAGGTAAATCAAATTGGAACTATTACTGAGACGCTTGAGACTATTGAACTTGCGAAGGCTAATAACTATAAAACTATTATTTCTCATAGAAGTGGGGAAACTGAAGATACTACGATTGCAGATTTAGCTGTTGGGTTTGATCTTGGACAAATTAAGACTGGTTCTATGTCAAGAACAGATAGAATTTGTAAATATAATCAATTAATGAGAATAGAGGAAGAATTGTAATTTTTCTTCTTTTTAGTTTAGTTGCAAAAAGAAATAATATATGATAATATAGTATTCAGTTAGACGGAGGTGTTTTATGAAAACAGCGTTATTAGTTATATCAATTTTATTAATTGTAATAGTACTTTTACAAAGTTCTAAGGCAGAAGGTGCTGCACAAATAATAACTGGTTCTACTTCTGAATTGTTTTCTAATAGAAAAGAGAGAGGATCAGAATTGTTTATTAGTAGACTTACTTTGACTCTTGGACTTTTGTTTTTTGGAATTTCTTTAGTATCAATGTTTTTATAGGACGTATGTCCTTTTTCTTTTGGGGCTAGATATATATTTAAAAATAAAGTATAATATAATAGAAGGTGATACTAAATGAGAGAAAATATTTTAAATGTATTAAAAAATAGTAGTAAAGCACTTAATATTTATGAGATACAAGATGCTTTAGGAATAAAAGATGTAGATGAATTAAGAGATTTAAGTTCAGAACTTAGAAAATTAGAAGATGAGACTATAATATATCATTCTAATAAAGACCGTTATATGATGCTTGAAGATAGTCATTTAAGAAAAGGTGTAATGAGGGTTAATAAAAAGGGCTTTGGCTTTGTTATAGTTGATGGATTAGATGATGATGTTTATGTTTCTCAAGATAATATGAACGGTGCTATTCATGATGATGTAGTTTTAGTTGAGATTACTAGTAAAATGAATATTGATAAATTAGAGGGTAGAGTTTTAAAAATAATTAAGAGACCAACTACTAGATATATAGGAGAAATTAATTTTAAGGGTGATTATGGTTATATTACTTTGGATGATAATAAAATTAAAATTAATATAAAAGTACCTAAGGAAGATTCAATGAATGCAGTTGATGGTCATAAGGTTGTAGTTGAACTTGGTAAAAGACTTAATAATACTAATTACTTAGGTAAGATTGTTGATATTATTGGTCATAAAAATGATCCTGGTGTTGATATATTGTCTATTGTATATAAATATAATATAAATACTGAGTTTCCTGATGATGTAAAAGAAGAATTAAAGAATTTTCCAAGTGAAGTTAGGGATCAAGACTTGGTTGGTAGAAGAGATTTACGAGGAAAAGTAATTTTTACAATAGATGGTGATGATACAAAAGATATAGATGATGCTATTTCTATTGAAAAGTTAAATAATGGTCATTATAAGTTGGGTGTTCATATTGCAGATGTTAGTTATTATGTTAAAGAGGGTAGTCCACTTGATAATGAAGCTATGGAGAGAGGAACTAGTGTTTACTTGGTAGATAGAGTTATTCCTATGCTTCCTCATGAACTTTCTAATGGTATTTGTTCTTTAAATCCAAATACGGATAGATTGGCAATATCTTGTGTAATGGAGTTTGATAATGCTGGTAGACAACTCGAGTATGATATTTTTCCTAGTGTAATAAGATCACGAATTCAAATGACTTATAAAAAAGTAAATAGTATATTAGAAAAAAATGTTGTTCCAGAAGGTTATGAACCATTTGCAGAATCTTTAAGAGAAATGGAAGAACTTGCTAAAATACTTAGAAAAATGAAAGAAAAAAGAGGTTATATTGATTTTGAAGTAGATGAGGCTAAAATTTTAGTAGATGAAAACTGCAAGCCAACAGAGATTGTGTTAAGAGAAAGAGGCGCTGGAGAAAAACTTATTGAGGATTTTATGATTGCTGCTAATGAATGTGTTGCTAGTCATATTTACTTTATGAATTTGCCATTTATTTATAGAGTACATGAAGTTCCTAAGGAAGAAAAATTAAGAAGTTATTTAAACTTTGTTAGTAGTCTTGGATATCAAGTTACTGGTGATTTAAGTGATACTAGTCCAAAGACTGTACAAAAAATTATTAAATCATTACAAGATAAAAAGGAATTTAAAATCCTTTCAAGTTTACTTTTAAGAAGTATGCAAAAAGCAGTTTATAAGCCTGAAAATTTAGGTCATTATGGACTTGCTAGTAAGTGCTATACACATTTTACTTCACCTATTAGAAGATATCCAGATACAACTGTACATCGTTTATTGCATACATATTTGTTTGATCAAAAGATAGATATGCCTACAATAAGAAAATGGGAAGAAAAATTAGTTTATATTGCGGAACATTCTTCATCTAGAGAAAGAGCTAGTATTGATTGTGAGAGAGAAGTAGATGATATGAAAATGGCTGAATATATGGAAGGTCATATTGGTGAAGAATTTGAAGGTATGATTTCTTCTGTTACTAATTTTGGTATGTTTGTAGAACTTGACAACTTAATTGAAGGTTTAGTTCCATTAAGAGATATGAAAGACTTTTTCCATTTTGATGAGGAACATATGACTTTAGTTGGAGAAAAGAGTCATGTAAAATATATGATTGGTGAAAGAGTTGTTGTTAGAGTTGTAAGAGCTTCTAAAGAAGAAAAAATTATTGATTTTGAAGTAGTTAGGAAGGTATAAGTATGTCAAGAAAAGTTAGAAAAGTAAAAAGAAAGTTAAAAGGTCATGTAAAATTAATTGTTAGTTTATTAATTGCTGTTTTATTAGGTATTGCTATGTTTTTTGCAATTTCTAACTTTTCGTCTAGTAAGAATAATGGTGATAATGAAAAGAAAGTAAAGACTAAGGAAGAAAAGAAAAAGCCTAAGGAATATAGTGCAAGTTTATTTATGGTTGGAGATGCTCTTATTCATAGTGCAGTTTATCAGGATGCTAAACTTAGTGATGGGACATATGACTTTAAGCCAATGCTTGAGTATATAAAACCTATTTCTTCTAAGTATGATTTGGCTTATTATAATCAAGAAACCATTTTGGGTGGTGCAAGTTTAGGGTGTTCTAATTATCCAAGGTTTAATTCTCCTCAAGAGGTTGGGGATGCTTTTATAGATGCTGGATTTAATATGGTTTCACTAGCTACTAATCATACAATGGATAAGGGCGAAGCTGGTGTTATTAATTCTGTTAATTATTGGAGTAGTAAAGATAATGTAGTATCTACTGGTCAATGGAGTTCACAGGAAGCAAGAGATGAGGTTCATGTTTATGAAAAAAATGGAATAAAATATGCGTTTTTCTCTTATACAACTTGGACTAATGGGTTGGAAACGCCTGTTGGTAAAGAATATTTAAATAATGTTTATTCTCCTGAAAAAGCAAAAACAGATATTGAAAAAGTAAAAGATAAGGTTGATGTTATTATTGTTGCTATGCACTGGGGTACAGAATATTCTCTTGGTGTTAATGATAAACAGACTGAAATTGCTAACTATTTATCTGATTTAGGTGTTAATATTATTATAGGTGCTCATCCTCATGTTGTTGAACCTGTTGAATATATTAATAATGGTAAAACTTTTGTTATTTATTCTTTAGGAAATTTTATATCCGATCAAGAAGGTACAGAGCGTCTTACTGGATTAATGATGGATTTAACTATAAAAAAGGTTGTTGATACTTCAGATAATGTAACAGTATCTATAGAAAATCCCAGAGCTGAACTTATTTATACTAAATCATATTATGGTAGAAAGAGAAATTTTAAGGTTTATCCTTATTCACAACTTAATAATACTTTACTTCCTAATTATATGAGTTATTATGAAAAATATAAAGCTATAGTTAGTTCTAGGTATCCAGAACTTGTATGGGGTATTTCTTAATAATATATATGGATGTGATAATATGGAAATAATAAATAGAAAAGCTAAGTATGATTATTATATAAAAGAATTATATGCGGCTGGTATTGTTCTTACTGGTACAGAAATTAAGTCTGTTCGTAAGGGCAGTTGTAATATAAAGGATTGCTATGGAATTATTAAAAATAATGAGGTATTTCTTTTAAATATGTATATTGGTCAATATAAGGAAGGAAATATTTTTAATCATGATGAGACAAGAACTAGAAAACTTTTATTTCATAAAAAAGAGATTTATAAAATAAGAGATTTTTTAGAAAAAGATGGATTAACTTTAGTTCCTTTGAAACTTTATTTCAAAGATAATTATGCTAAAATATTGATTGGTGTTGCTAGAGGTA
>ERZ827512.3464-NODE-3464-length-11025-cov-2.667274_pt1 | contig 11025 bp, 10 predicted proteins | sample MGYA00519916_ERZ827512 | MGnify/ENA primary metagenome ERZ827512 (study PRJEB31778, sample SAMEA3449335) | human gut metagenome | biome: human gut; feature: human-associated habitat; material: faeces | place: United Kingdom | collected 2010/2012 ... | reverse complement strand
CTTTTGAGGACTGCATTGAAGCAGGCCTTGAGGGCAGTATCCTGTCTGCAGAAACCGAGAAGATGCCGGATGCGATTGCCGAGGGAAAGGACACGATCCAAAGACTGCGCCGCGCCATCGACCGCCTGACAAACGAAGAACGCGATCTCATTCTCGCGCTTTTCTTCTTTCATGCGACGCAGGCGGAACTCGCGCGGCGGCATGGCATCACGCAGGCCGCCGTCAGCCAGCGCCTGCAGCGGATTTTGCAGAAGCTGCGCAGAGAGCTGGAACGCGCATGAACGCAGAAAAATAGCGGCTTGGGGCTTGTGAACGAAGCGCCTTTATGATAAAATATCTCTTGGAAAAAGAGAATACAGAAGATGATTTATGTTCTTTCTTCTCAGCGCTTTGCAAAGGGAAAGCTACAGGTTTAACGGCAGGTGTTTTGCGGGCAGCCGGGTAGAAAGCTAAGATGGAAGCAGGTGCAAATCCTGCACGGTCCCGCCACTGTATTGACGGAGCCTTGCTCTTAAATCCACTGAACCGCAGGGTTTGGGAAGGAAAGCGAGGCGATGAGGTCTGAGTCAGGAAACATGCATAAACATACCAGCCGTATGCTGCGTCGGAGAAACGCAGGCAAAGACGGAAGCAAGTATGCACAGTGAAAACGGACTGTGGTCTTTTGGTGTTTTTTCCGCACGATGGGGCTGCAGTCCTTTGTTTTCAGTGAAAGACTCCTATAAAAAACAATAAGATATAAGCTAAGTAAATAAAGTAATAAGTGAAAAATCAAAATCAAAGATCATAAAAAAGAAGTAAGAAATTGCAGCCCCGAAATAACGATGAACAAAATTTCAGATAAAAGGCAGATACCGGATCAGCCGAAAAAGAAAGTGAGAAACTATGGATAATAAAATACAAGAGAAAATGAATTTTTTTCGCAGCCTCGCAGGGCGGCTCGTATGCATCCCTTGCAAAAAACAAGGAGGCGGCAATATTACCTTGGAACTTTTAATCAGCAGTCAGGGAGAGAAGATGATTCCGGCGTTCTTTTCTAAAGAATCACAGATTGGAAATTTTGACCCGCAGACGCTTGCAGAAATTCCGTTCCCAATGCTGCGTAATATCCTAATTGAGCTTCCGGAAGAGATCAGCGGCATTGTTATCGAGCCGTTTACCGAGAATATCATCTTGAATCGCAAGGCACTCGCAGAATATGACTCGGCGACGCAGGGCATGACCGTTGAAAAACACGACCATTTGCAAAATACAACCTACCGCAGGGTCGATATTCTTCCGAGCGGACTTACTTCGGCAGTTGGGGGCTTCCTGCAAGGACAGATTGGCGTCAATGCGGTGTGGGCACTCCTTGCACAGAATGATAACGAAAAGATCCCACACCTAACCTTTGTCATTGACTATTTTGGCAGTAAATTCGACCTCTTCCCGAAACTTGCGGAAGTCCTCAAACCATTTATGCGGCCGGGACAGTCCTTCGAGCTGATCGACCGAAACCCGCAGATGAAGCCATTTCTGACTGATGAGACCTGCATTTACCGGAGAACCAGCTCGGTGCAATGAAGTATGTGCAAAGAGATAGGTATATTTTGCTTGTGTTTTGTGCATAATTCTGCTATAATTTTATGCATGAAGGGAGGCTAAGGATATGCCACAGATTAGACCGATTACAGATTTGAGGAAAACCACGGAAATATCTGAAATATGCCATGCGAAACGAGAACCTATCTTTATCACAAAAAACGGGTATGGTGATTTAGTGGTTATGAGCGTTGAAACTTACGAGGAAATGATTGAGACGGCAAGAATCGATGCAGCGATCAGTGAGGCAGAAAAAGAATTTGCAGAAGAAGGAACCTTGCTTGATGCAAGAGAAACGCTGTCCGGTTTACGGAGGAAGTATTTTGGATAATTATGTTGTGAAATTGTATGCGCGTGCGTATCGGGACTTAGACGAAATTTACGCATATATTGCATATAACCTGCTTGAGCCAACTGCCGCAGCCAATCTTGCAGACGAACTGGAAGCTGCCATATTAAGTCTGGAACAACTGCCGGATCGCGGGGCTGTTCGGCGCACCGGAATTTATGCGAACGGTGATTACAGACAACTGTTTGTGAAAAACTATGTGATTGTTTACCGCGTGCTGCATGAACGAAAAGAAGTACATGTTGTCACGGTTCGTTATACCGCAAGCAATTTTTAAGAAAAACAAATATAGAAATGATTTCAACGAGAATCCTACTCTTAGGCGAGCAGGGTTCTTTTTTTTCTGCTTTCGGCGGTAAAAATCCATGGAATCTGGATTCAAAAAAAATTTTTGAAAAAATTTAATTTTTTTGCTTATAATTTCGAAAATTTTTGGCTTTCAGTAATGAGGGGATAAAAAAGGCCTCTCATTGCACTTTGAAAACTGCATAAACCTTTAGCAAGTACTTTGCCGCTGCCACTTCCTAACCCGGAGCAAGCCGTAAGGATTTTCCGCATGAATTTTCCAAAGAAAGAAAAAGGAAAAGAGTGAAAATCCTGCCGATGGTCTGGCAGCCATCGGTATGGCGATGACAAGCAGCGGATGATCATGATACTTCTGTCCAGCCACAGCCCTGCAGACGCAGGATCACGCAATGGGGGCAGCCCGTGGAGAACCCTCGGGAGGTGCAATTCCTATGAGAGGCGGCCGAGCCTCGCTTGCTAAGCGCCCTGCGGATTGGGGGATTGAGTGAAAATACAGCCGAAAATGAAAATAGATACTTTAGAATGAAAGAGCCGCCTTGAGAATGCTTTGAACTTTGCAGCCGAGGTGTTTTTGGGGCGGCTGATACAACGAATAAACTTATATATGGCGAAGAAAATTATAGTAACAAAAGGGGTGAAAGTGATGAATCAAGCTGTTCGAACCGTCAGACGAGGCGATGTATATCTTGCGGATCTTGATCCGGCGATTGGCTGTGAACAAGGCGGCATCCGTCCTGTTTTAGTACTGCAAAATGACATCGGCAATCTCTATAGTCCGACGACCATTGTGGCAGCTGTAACGGCGAAGCAGACGAAAAAGAAACTTCCGGTGCATACACCCATATCTGCCTGTATGCTTCGTACCGATTCCACGCTACTTTTGGAACAAATCCACACCATCGACAAGTGCAGGCTCAAAGGCTATCTTGGCAGCATAAGTCAAAAGGAAATGCGCGACATCGACCGCGCACTCAAACTCAGCATCGGACTGATACCACCGGGAGCTGCGCGGAAGAAATACAGCAAGAAGTACATATAACGGAATTTATATGAAGGAAATCGGCAAATCAAACAGCCCACTCCTAATATTTATTATACATTTTGAGGGGAGAAATCTCTTCAAAGCCGACTCCCCGGTGTTTGCTGCATCGGGGAGATAGGAAATAGCAGGACGGGAATACAGAAAACGCTGCCGGATGGCTTGCAACAATAGGAAACTTTTGTTATAATTTATTATTAACCGGTCGTATATTTCCATGGGAAAAGTACGATGATAGAAGCAGAATAGCGGAGAACTCTGAAAAGATCTGAGATTTTATATAAGGAGAGGGAAAGCCATGAGACTTACATTAAGAATATAGCGAAAGTGAGAAAGGCCGATGTGGAAATCAACGGGATTACGGTAATTGCCGGAGAAAATGATACCGGAAAGAGTACTGTCGGCAAAGCCTTGTACAGCGTTTTTAATAGTCTCTATCATGTAGAAAATCAGATTAAAGATGAAAGAGTGAGGACGATATCAAACCTTTTAGATGGGTTATATCTGCAGAAACGCAATGGAAGAAGTAACAATGGCGATAGACGGGAAACTGCGGAAAAAATTCTTGATAAGTACTTTCAACAAAAGAATAAAAGGTCTTTAATAAAAGAAGATGTTCTGGATTTTTTATTCGATTATGGAGAAGCTGATGCAGCATTTAATGATACCATAATAGATGATGTCATTGACAAAATAGAAGAAATTCTTGCAATCTCAAATGAGGAGATATTAAAGAGAGTTATAACAACGAAACTCAGTGCTGAGTTTAATAGGCAAATTAATAATGTCTATAGTGAAGAAGATGGCGTCATTCAGTTACGAATTCAAAATGATACATTTGAAATATTAGCATCAGAGAATCAGGTGAAGGACACTTCGGCATCGTTCCCTTTGAAAACAGAAATCGTATATTTGGATGATCCATTTATTTTAGACGAAGTAGGGCCATACAGAGGATTTTCTGGGCTATCCGTTTTCTTAAGACACAGCGGAAATCACAGAGATCAAGTGAGAGATAAATTAACATTAAATAAGCAACAATCAACATTTATAGAAGAAATTTTAGCTGACCAAAAGTTAGATAGGATTTATGAAAAAATAGATTCTGTTTGTGATGGACAGATGATTTCTACGAAAAGAAACGGCTTAGGTTATCAAAAGAAAGGAACCGACAAGGTTTTAGATGTTAAGAATATCTCAACAGGATTGAAAACTTTTGTCATTTTGAAAACCTTGCTGATGAATGGAACTCTCGAAGAAAACGGCACGATTATCTTAGATGAACCGGAAATCCACTTGCACCCACAGTGGCAGCTCCTCTTTGCAGAACTGATCGTGCTCATTCAGAAAGAGTTCAATATGCATATCCTTTTGAATACGCACAGCCCATATTTCCTGCAGGCCATTGAAGTTTATGCCGCAAAATACGAAATTGCAGACAAATGCAAATACTATCTTGCACAGTTAGAAGGGGATATGGCAGTCATCAACGATGTAAGCGATTCTACCGAAACCATCTATAAATTACTCGCAAAACCGTTTCAGGATTTAGAAAATGTGAGGTACGAAAATGATTAATATAGGGGAGCATCCGATTCTAAAAAAATATATCAATACACTGAAGGAAACATCTTTGGATGGTGAAAGCAGTATAGCAGAATACATGACAGAGTCACAAATTGAAGTAGTCGATTTCGATAAGGTTAAAGAAGAATACGCAGGGAATTTGCATTTGTCAATTCGACCAACATCAAACGATGCATTGCACATTGCCGCAGGAAGCAATGATACATTTATTGAATTCAAGAATGGTTCTCTGTGGCAAGAGAAAAAGCGAGCAGAAGTTAGGAGTAAAATATATAACAGTGTACTGATGCTGACTGACATCATTGGTGAAAACATAAGCTATACTAGGAAGCATTTGAACTATATCCTTGTGTATAACGAAACGAAAAATCCCGACGAAGAAAATATCAATGAGAAAACAGAAGTACAGGATTCACAGGCAAGAGAGGAAATCAGTAAAAGTGTTTTTAAACTTGCCAAAGAAAGAAAAATTCGTTTTGGCTTGGAAAGGTTCAAAGGCTACTGTTTCAAAGAGGTGGCTACATACACCAAAGAAGAATTTGAGCAGGAGTTTGTTGCAAAGTTGAGTAGCTAAAAACGGACAAGCTCGTTTTCGCTTGAAAAGAAATTTTTTACAGGGCTTGGTTCTATGAAGGAATCAGGTCTTTTTTATTATGTGAAGAAATTGCAGGGGGCGAATCAGCAGACGACCCCGAGATGAACCCCGAAAACAACCCCGAGAACGACCTCGTGCTTTTCAGCCGAAAATCGCAGCGGCATCTGGCAGGAGGGTGAACGATTGGAAGCTGAAAATAACAGGGTGAACGATTGGGTGAACGATCAACGGCTTAGCTGTACAAATAAATAAGGAAACAAACGAATCCTTTGACAAAGTGCAGGGGATTTTTTGATTGGAGAATTGGAGAAAGTGTTATGAAAAATGAAAAGAAGGAAGAAACTGAGCAGGCCATGCGCCTTGCTGCGCACCTTTACTGCGTGAACCTTTTGAGCATGCTTTTGGAAATCGGCGTGATTACCGAAGAAGAATTTGTGCGGATCAAAGCCGTAAACGCTGTATTTTACAAGGCCTCAGGCGAGAATTGTATAAAAATATAATCATTGCAAATAACGCTGGATGTATTTGAACTTCTATGGTAGTGTTGCTGTTGCCGCAAGCAGAGCCTTGCGGACAACACAGAAAGGAAGTGCAAAATGAACGTTACAGAGATCAAACCAATCGAGGCAGTGGGCACGCAAAAAATCCGGCTTGCCATATACTGCAGAGTCTCTTCGGACTCCGAGGATCAGCTGCACTCATTCGCCAATCAGATCCGTTACTACAGCACCTACACTCGCGAACATCCGGAGTATGAGCTGGTCGACATTTACGCAGACGAGGGCATTACCGGAACCTCCATGGAAAGACGCGATGAAATGAACCGCATGCTTAATGACTGTAAAGGCGGCCGCATCGACCGCATCCTCACCAAAAGCGTCAGCCGATTTGCGCGAAACACCGAGGAACTCCTTTTAAGCGTGCGTATGCTGAAAGAAATCGGCGTGAGCGTGTATTTTGAGGAACAGAGCATCGACACGGCAAAGCTAAGTGCCGAAATGATTTTAACCATGCCCGGCGTGGTCGCGCAGCAGGAGTCCATCTCCATCTCGGAGAACATGCGCTGGAGCTACCGCAAGCGGATGGAACGCGGAGAGTTTAACTGCTGCAAAGCCGCATACGGCTTTCGCCTGATCGACGGCCTGCTTGAAATTTTCGAGCCGGAAGCAAAAGTGGTGCGCTGGATGTTCCGCCTCGCGCTGCGCGGGATCGGCAGGCAAAGCATTGCGAATCTCTTGACCGCAAAGAACATCTCAACGCCAAGCGGTGGCAGGATATGGTCATATACAAGCGTAGACCAAATTCTCCGAAATCCGCGCTACATGGGCGATGCTATCCTGCAGGAAAGATACACGACGCAGACCCTGCCGTTTAGGCGGAAGAAAAACAATGGAGAAATGCCGAAGTACTATGTGGAAAACGCAAATCCTGCGATCGTTACCAGAGAGGTTTTCGAGGCAGTGCAGATATTGCTGGAGAAAAGACGCGGAAGCAGCTATGCACAGCGAAATCGTTATCCTTTCTCCGGCATCCTATACTGTCCGGACTGCGGCAAGACCTTTCGCAGACAGACCACAAACGGTAAAGCCTACTGGATGTGCGCGGCAAGGGCCGCGGGCAAAACAAACTGTCGTTCCATCCGCTTTCCGGAAGAGCGGCTGGAAGATACCTTTACGCTGCTGCTGCACAAACTGCGGGATAACAGAGAAAGCCTCGTTGAGTCACTGATTCAAAAGACCGAAGAACTTTACCGTATGCGCCACGCAAATACCGAAGAAATTCAGCGCATCGACAAGGAGGTCGCAGACCTTACTGCAAAGAATCATCTGCTTGTGAAACTATATCAGCAGCAGACAATGGGCGCGGAAGATTATCACCGGCGTGTGAATGAAATCAACCGGCGGATCCTATCGCTTCGAAGAAAGCGAAGCAGACTGCTGTACTGTGCAGAGGAAAGTCAGCATCTGGGCGCGCTTAGGGAGCTGAGTGACATCCTGAAGGGCAGCGCTGACAGCTGGACATTCAATTCGGAGATTTTCCTTGAACTGGTCGAGAAAATGCGCGTGATAAGTAAAGAGAAGATTACCTTTGAAATTCTTGGCGAGATCCCGCTTACCGAGCATGTAGCAGGATAGAGAGGTGCAGCATGAAAATTAGAAATATCCCTTTTGGGTGGAAATATGAAAACGGGAAAAAGGTCCTCCATGAAAGAGAGGCAGATGTGCTTCGAAATATGTACCGAGACTATATACAAGGAGGTAGCCTTGCAGCGAGCGTCCGGTTATTGGAACTTCTCAGAATCGAATATCAGGACGGGAAAACAGGCTGGAATAAGAGCAGGGTCAGACGGCTTCTCAGTGATAAGAGATATCTTGGAACAGAAGAATATCCGCCAATCATTGATCGAAAGACTTTTGAAGCGGTACAGAAGAAACTAAAGGAAGCCAATCAGCAGGGAGCGGTCGATCGAAAGGACGCTATTTATCAAATTCACAATGTACACTGCGACCGGTGCGGCGCGGTCATGAAGCGCAGACCAAGCTACAGCGGCAAGCGCCATGAAAGATGGGTCTGCCAAAACGACAGCTGCCATCTCATCGCAACCAAACCGGATGCAGAGCTGATAGAGGATCTGCGCCTGCAGTTAAACATGCTGATTCAGGACCCGCAAAAGATTCGATATGAGGAAAAGATGTCTGCCGAAAAGCAGAAAGAGTCAGCGAGAGCAAGAGTACGGATCATTGGAGCAGACACCGAGGATCAATACCGGAAGCTGACGGCACAGATTGCAGAAGCCTACAGCAGACTGGACACAAATGAATACCTAACGCAGCGACTGAGAGATGAGTTTAAGAGACAAGAACCACTCTCAGTTTTTTCATGGGAACTTTACGCACATGCCGTCAAGGAAGTCCGTATGCAGGCTTGCGGCAGAGTCGGCATCGTACTAAAGAATGAGCAGCGAATCGGAGGTGGTGAGGATGCAGAGCATGCAGACAGCCAGCCAGAGTCTAAATAAAAATGTCAGAGTCATTCCGGCGACAAAACCGCTTGCAAAACCCGAAGATACCTTAAGCCGCCCTTTGCGTGTAGCAGCCTACTGCAGGGTATCGACCGAGATGGAAGAACAGCTCAACAGCTACGCGGTACAGACTTCACACTACACAGAAAAGATCAAAAGCACACCGAATTGGGAGTTTGCCGGTGTCTTTGCGGACAAGGGCATCAGCGGCACCGGAGTGAAGAACCGCGATGAATTTAACCGCATGATCCGCTACTGTAAGCGCGGACGCATTGATATGATTCTCACAAAATCCGTATCCCGATTCGCACGCAACACCTTAGACTGCATCAAATACATACGGACGCTCAAAGAAATCGGTGTTGATGTATACTTCGAGGAACAGGGCATCCACAGCATCAAAGCAGGCAGCGAATTTTTGATCTCGATCTTCGGCAGTCAAGCGCAGGCCGAGTCCGAAAACCTCAGCGCGAACATCCGCTGGGGCAAGGACAAAGCTGCCGCGCAAGGCAAGGTCGCTTTCCCCGCAAAACTATACGGCTACCGCAGGAATCCGGACGGAACCGTCGAAATCGTTCCGCATCAAGCGGCGGTTGTGCGAAGAATCTATGATGCATACTTAGACGGCGATACGATCCTTGATATCATCAAGAGCCTTGCAGCCGACGAGATTCTTTCCCCGGACAGAAAAGAAAAATGGCACAAGAATACGATCATCGGTATTCTCACCAATGAAAAGTATGCAGGTGACTACTTAACGAACAAGACCTTCTGTGCAGACTGCCTGACAAAGAAAGTCCTGCGCAACAACGGAGAGCGGGTGCAGTACTATATCGAGGATCATCACCCGGCGATTATCCCGCGCGAGATTTTCCTCAAAGCGCAGGAAGAAATGGCTCGCAGGACAAGCCTTGAGCCGAAAGGTGATTTTTCCTCAGCGACCGGTGTTGGCAAGTACCGCAGCCAGTATCTGCTGAGCGAGATTCTGATATGCGGAGACTGTGGCGCGCGCTATAAACGAGTTAACTGGTATCGCAACGGCAAGCGCAAAGTGGTCTGGCGCTGCATCAACCGTGTGCAGGGAGGCCCGGAGCGGTGTAGCTCGCCGACCATCGAAGAACAGCACCTGCATGCGGCCATTATGCAGGCAGTCATGCGGCTTGCAAAACAGGATACCGATGTCCTTCACATCCTGAAGGAGCAAATCCGAGCAGGAATCCTCGGCGGTGATGACGGCACCGGAGATATCGAAGCCCTGCAGCAGCGTATCGCCCTGATCGATACTGAAATCGACGCGAAGATCAGCAGCGTCACTGCAGACAATATCGAGGACTATGACGACAAGGCCATCATGGAACTGCTCATCATGGCCGACGCCGCCAAGCGCGCGTCCGCCCGCACCGTGAGCGCCGTCGTGCCGTGCTACGGCTACGCGCGCCAGGATCGCAAGGCCGCCGCGCGCGAGCCCATCACCGCGAAGCTCGTGGCGAACCTCATGACCGTCGCCGGCATCACGCGCGTGATCACGATCGACCTGCACCAGGGCCAGATCCAGGGCTTCTTCGACAATCCGGTCGACCACCTGACCGCGTTGCCCATCTTCGCCGACTACTTCCGCAAGAAGGGCCTGGACATGGAGCGCGTGTGCGTCGTGAGCCCCGACGTGGGCCGCGCAAAGGCTGCCAAGAAGCTCTCCGACATGCTGGGTACCGATCTGGCCATCATGCACAAGGGCCGCCCGGAGCATAACAAGGCCGAGATCACCGCGCTCATCGGCAACGTTGACGGCAAGATCTGCATCGTCAACGACGACATGATCGACACCGCTGGCACGCTGTGCGCCGCCGTGGCCACGCTGAAGGAGAAGGGCGCCGAGAAGGTCTACGTGTGCGCGAGCCACCCGGTGTTCTCCGGCCCGGCGTACGACCGCCTGGAGAAATCCCAGATTGACGAGGTGGTCGTCTGCAACACCATCCATGTGCCGCAGGAGCGCCAGACCGGCAAGATCACGGTCATCTCCGTGGCTCCGCTGCTGGCGCGCGCCATCCGCAACGTCTACAACAACGGCTCCGTCGCCGAGCTGTTCGACCCGGAGTTCATGCTGTAAGAGGCTCCACGCCCGGTAGGCCGGCGGAGCAGGCTGACGCTGCGAAGCATCCTGACATTCCATCGGTCAATGCAAGCCCCCTGTGGCGGACTTAAGGTCCAGCCACCGGGGGCTTTCCTGTCTGTTCGGGTGCCTTTAGGGGGGTGCCAGCGTCTTTCGTTGATCCCGCGCGACCTGAGTGACAAAAGGTTTGAAGGCTCTGGCATGCTTTCGGAATGCTTTTCGGTAAGGCCTTTGAACCCTTCGTGCAGCAAAATCGGGCAAATTGGTGACGCTTTTGACGATAGGGACGCTCGAGTGCGTCCCTATCGTCAAAAGCGTCATCTGTCATAGGGCTGCAAGCGATGGTGCCAAGCTGTGACCTGGTGTTTTGCGAAAGCGAGATTCTAGAAGAGGCTCGCGTGGTCTCGTTCGAGCGTCCCTATCGTCAAAAGTGTCA
>ERZ827512.3461-NODE-3461-length-11031-cov-4.508746_pt1 | contig 11031 bp, 8 predicted proteins | sample MGYA00519916_ERZ827512 | MGnify/ENA primary metagenome ERZ827512 (study PRJEB31778, sample SAMEA3449335) | human gut metagenome | biome: human gut; feature: human-associated habitat; material: faeces | place: United Kingdom | collected 2010/2012 ... | reverse complement strand
TTCTTTTCCCAAAGCCTTAAAATAAGCGAGCAGATAACCGTCATAATAAGGTAAATGGTAAGCGTTATAACGGCGGACGGGAAGTATATGTACTTAGCGCCCACAATTGCCTTGTGCGCCGCGAAAAGCTCGGTATAGCCGATAACAAACATTACCGAGGTATCCTTAACGTTAATAATAAGGTTGTTGCCTATCTGGGGGATTATGTTACGTACGGTCTGAGGCAGAATAACGTAAAGCATGGTTTTAAAGTGGTTCATACCGATAGACTTTGCGCCCTCGGTCTGCCCGATATCGATAGACATTATGCCGCCGCGCACAGTCTCAGCCATATATGCGCCCGTGTTTATTGAAACAACAAGGTACGCCGCAAAGGTAGGCTCTAAATTTATTGCGCTGTTTGTAAAATAGGGCAGTGCATAATAAATAAATATTGCCTGAATTATCATAGGCGTTCCGCGGAACACCTCAACGTAAATACGCACAACAGCCTTTACTATGCCTAAAAGAATGCGTTTTACGATATTATCGTTTTTGCCGCACGGTATAGTTTGAATTATTCCGCAGGCAAGACCTATTATGCAGCCTATCGCCGTAGCGACCACGGCAAGCTCTATTGTTTTAAGCGCGCCCGTTAAATACTGGGACGAGCTTTCGCCCCAGCACTTGACTATATCGCTCCAAAGCTCTGCAAGCTTATCCATATTATACTACGTCTCCCGAATTATTTTTCGGCAAGGGGCTGAATCTTTGTAGCCTCTGCCATAATGGAATTAAAGTCGTCTTCAGTCATATCCTTTAATACCGCGTTTATCTTATCCTTAAGCTCGGTATTGCCCTTTTTAACCGCAATACCTATATTTATATCGCCCTCGTCTACCTTAAAGGAGTTTTCCTCTAAGTCGAGTATTTTAAGATCGCTGTAAGCGAGCAACGCGCCCTGAGCGGTGGGCATATCGGTGCAGATAAAGTCAACGGCTCCGGTTTCAAGCGCCATAAGCATTGAGGGGGCGGTTTCCTGCGCGGTCTGAATGTCGGCACCCTTTATCTGCGGTAAGCAGGTCTTGTACCAAATCGTTCCGAGCTGCGAGGTGCATTTACCGCCCGAAAGGTCGGAAAGCTTGGTGGCACCTGCAAATTTGCTGCTCTTTTTGGCCATGCAAACAATGCTGGCGTAAAGGTACGGACCTGCAAAGTCAACCTGCTGCATACGGTCTGCGGTCATAGACTGACCTGCTATCGTAGCGTCTACCTGACCGGTTTGAACCGCGGGAACAAGCGAATCCCAGTCAAGGCGTACAACCTCAAGCTTCCAGTTGTTGGCTTCGCATATCTTTTTAGCCATCATAATATCGTAGCCGTTTGCGTAATCGTTTGAGTCCTTAATCGGAACCGCGCCGTTAGAGTCGTCGCTCTGGGTCCAGTTATAGGGTGCGTAAGCGCATTCCATAGCAACGGTTAAAACGCCGTCCTCAACGCCCGACTTGGCGGTTGATTTGCCGCCACAGCCTGCAAAAAGCGCCGCCGTAAGAGCGACCGATAAAATTGCCGATAAAATTTTTACTGTTCTGTTCATTTTGAACACTCCCGAAAAAATATTAAAAAATAAGCCTGTGACACGAAGTAGTATCACAGGCTTTGAAATTAAATTAGCATAACAAAGCTCATGATAGCTCTCCACAAAAAAGTGACAGTACCGCGCTTATTAAACGCAGTCCCAGCAACCGAGCGGCGGCAACCGCAGGGAAGCTTCGGCGGAACGGCCTTTTCCCCATAGCCGCTTACCGGCGTTATGCTAAGGGGTACTTTTCCTATCCGCGTCCTCTACCAAGTGCTGACTTAAATTTTATTGTATTATAAACCCAATGCTTTTACTTGTCAATACTTTTTTTAAAAAATTACCCGTCGTAGTCCTCGATTGCGGTTTCCGCCTCGGCGCGGGTGGGAAATGCAATTCCGCTTTCAAGCATACGCACGTCCTCAGGCGGCAGGGTATCAAGTTCTACCTCGCCGTAGATTGCCTTTATCTCGTCGCCGTTGTAAAGCGCAACGCTGTTGCCGTATGCCTTTAATACCCAGCCTGTAGGCTCATAATCGGTATCGGCGGCGGCAAAGCCCGCAACCAACAGCACAATAACCGCCGCGGCTGTTATTGCTATTGCAGCCGCAATAAGATTTCTGCTTTTTTTGTTTTCCATACTGATCACCGTTTATATTTTTAGCCGAAATTTTACCATTATTCAAAAGCTATGTTAAATTGACCTGATTTTGAAATACTAATAAAAAACAAAGAACGGTGACTGTTATGGATATAAAGGAAAAAGCGTTAAAAAAGCATATTGAATGGCAGGGAAAAATTGAAATAGTACCGCGCGCGGAGCTTAAAACGGCAAAGGATCTTTCGCTTGCGTACACACCCGGCGTTGCCGAGCCGTGCCTTGAAATACAAAGGAACCCCGAAAAATCCTTTTTATATACAAGGCGCTCTAACCTTATTGCGGTTGTAACCGACGGTTCAGCCGTACTGGGGCTCGGAAATATCGGAGCGCTGGCGGGTATGCCCGTAATGGAGGGCAAATGCGCGCTTTTTAAGGAGTTCGGCAATGTTGACGCGTTTCCGATTTGCATAAATTCCGCCGATACCGATGAGATAGTTGATACTATATACAGAATATCGGGCAGCTTCGGCGGAATAAATCTTGAGGACATTTCTGCGCCGAGGTGCTTTGAAATTGAAAAAAAGCTTAAAAAAATTCTTGATATTCCCGTTTTTCACGACGATCAGCACGGCACTGCGGTATGCGCGGCGGCGGCGCTTATAAACGCGCTTAAATTAACCGGAAAAAGGCTTTGCGATATTAAGTGCGTTATAAACGGCGCGGGTGCGGCGGGAGATGCCATATGCCGCCTGCTTTTGAAGTTGGGAGCGAAAAATATAATAATGTGCAACCGTGCGGGAGCGCTTTATAACGGCAGGGAGGATATGAACGAAAGCTATAAGGAATTAGCGCTTATTACAAACCCTAACGGCGAAAGAGGAGCGCTTAAGGAGGTAATAAAAAACGCGGACGTATTTATAGGCGTATCCGCGCCGGGCACGGTAACGCGCGAAATGGTGGCAAGCATGAACGGCGGCGCCGTTGTGTTTGCGCTTGCAAACCCCGTTCCCGAAATAATGCCGGACGAGGCCCAAAAGGGCGGAGCGGAGATAATAGGCACGGGGCGCTCGGATTTTCCGAACCAGATAAACAACCTTCTTGTATTTCCGGGAATTTTCCGCGGAGCGCTTGACGTAAGGGCAAGCGATATTAACAGCGAGATGAAAACCGCCGCGGTTTATGCGCTGGCTGGCGCGGTAAGCGAGGATAAGCTTGACCGCAGGCATATACTGCCCGACCCCTTAGACAAAAAAACAGCCGCCGCAATAGCGAAGGCTGTGGCACAGGCTGCGGTAAAATCGGGAACGGCAAGAGTTTAAAAGCTATCCGGCGTTATGCCGTTTAAAAGCAATACGGCGGCTGACGCCATAACCGCAAAGGGGGTGTAGCTGCCCGTAAGCTTTATTTTAAACTCGCCTGGGTCTACAGCGTTGCCCCTGCAATCGGTAACGGTGCGCTGAAGCGCCGCCAAAAGCGAGGTGCTGTTAAGGCTTGAAAGCGTTACGGTGTTTTTGGCGCTCATACCGCAGCTTATTACGGGTATACGGCTGTTTTTAAAAAGCTCAAGCGCTTTTTGGTTGCGGTCCTCGCATATCCCTACGGTGCAGGGCGGAAAGCTTTGCCCGTTAAAGCGGTCGGTCTCCTCGGTAAATACGGCAATACAGCTTTTAAGCTTTATATCGGTTTTTTTATATTCGCTTACTAAGGTAAACGAGCTTGCACCGCCTGTTATCGCTTTATCCGAAATATAGCCCGCTCCGTATCCGCAAAGAATTTTTATAATTTCGCGTTCTGTTTTGCTTTTCCTTTCTGAAAAAAGGATCACCATATACCTCACCCACCGCTTATTATCTGCAATGAGTGCAAAATTATTATTTAAGGCTTTCGGTTATGGCGCTGAAAACGTATATAAGCAGCGAAAGAAACAAAAATGTACCGCTCACAATGTAAAACGGCATATAGTAGCGCCCCGCAATAAGCGTAATAAGCGCTATTATAAGGCAGCAACAGCAAATAATTCTGAAATCGTGCGAGGTTTTATCGGTAGGAAATTCGCCCGACTGAACCTTTTTGAGTATGCGCCTTAAGCGCAAAAGTGCAAAGCCGAGAAACGGCGCGCACGGGTAGCAGGTAACCATAATGGTAGAGGCAAGCGAGCTTGAGCGGTGCATTACCTCGGCATACCACGAAACGCCGAACGGAAGAGCCGCGGCGACAATAATGAGAAGACCTATAAATATATCGGTTAATATTATGCAAAGCTTAACTGATTTTTGTGCGTTTAACATATGTATATCCTCCGAAAGGTATTGTATAAAAGCCTATTCCTCCACAACGGGCGGAGTAAAGCTTTCAATTGCGCTTCTGAGCCTTTGGTGGTGAATAATAAAGTGTATAGCGGGGAAATTGCCCTTTGAGATCATTGCCCAGCGCCCCTCGTGCAGTATTATCTGCAAATTTCTGAAGGGGTTTGCCCTTGTAAATTCAGCCGAGTAGTTTTTATGCGTTTGCGCAAATTCCTCGGTTTTCTTTAAAAGGGCGGTATATTCGCCGTAGGTAAGCCTTATATCCTTTCCGTAAAACATTCCCGAAAGCGGAAGAACCGCAGGGTGGAGCTCGAATTCCTCTTCGCTCATAAGCATAATTTCATCTGTTACGGTTCCGTTTTCAAGTATTTTTTCGGTTATTTCCCTTTGCCGATCGGCAAAATCTAAAATTTTGCTTATATCCTCCGCCGAAATACCGTGCGCCGCCAAAAGCTTTTCAAGGTAAGCGTTATCCGCCGTGTAAACAGGCGGCACGGATAAAACGCTTCTTCGGTTTCCCGCGGTTTCAGAGTCTGTAAGTAAAAACGCGTTAAGCCGCTGCGCGCTGTCTTCCCGGTAAATATCCATTAAGGGGGACGCGTTTTTCAAAAGATCGTCCGCCCGTTTCTGGTAATAGGCTATATCCTCCTTTGTTTTTGAAAGGTAGTATCTTCCGTTTGAGTGAAAGCCGGCTATTGCCTCGCCGGAAAGCGCCGCCGCGCCCGAAACCCGCAAAAAATGGTTAAATGTGCCGCCGGGCGCCCGTTTAAGGTAATACGGGGAGATCTGACCGGTCATATACATAGGTATCCAGCTTTCAAGGCCCAACATCATTTCCTCAAAGGAGCGGTCTATATTATGTATATTATTAAGATGCAGACCCTTTTTAAGCATAAGCGCCATACCGTACATCCATTTTTTAGGAAATTCCTTATCCTTTGCCATTTCGGTCATCGGCATATCGCTGTAAAGCGTAACGCTGCCGTTTGATTTTGAAAGCACGGTAGCTTTAAGAAAATCAAGCTCGCTTTGCATCATTTCCGAAATCCCGTAATAGTATTTAGAGGTGGGCAGCTGAAACGGGAGCGACGGCACCTTCACCTCATCAAAATGTATTGCCTTTATGTATTTGTTTAGGTCAAATTCATCAAGCTTATTCAAAAAAACCGAAACGCCGCGCCCGCTTTCCGCAGGGCTTTCGCTGTTGAGCAGCCAATTCTTAATATCGGCGTAAAGCGAAGCCCTGCTGCCGCCCTTAATGCCCGTTGCCTCGTAAAGCACGGCGGCAATTTCCTTTGTATTTATTATGCCGGAAATATACTGTGCGGCGTCGTCTGCAAATTTTTCGGGTTCGGACGGTCTGCGCGTGCCGTTTTTAAAGCGAAAAACGGTTGAAGCGTCGTAATTGGTATGCCTGCAAAGCTCGGCAAGGTTAATGTCAAGAGCGGCTGCAAGCGCGCTGAAATTGCGGCAAAGCCTGTTTTTATCAGCCGTTTTAAAGTCTTCGCAGGAAAGAAAGGCGTCTGCAACGCTTTTTTCGGTTATATCGGTTATACCGTGTTCTCCTGCGGCTTCGGCAATAGCGGAGCAAAGCTTTGAAAATACCTCCGATCCTGTTTCGGGGGCTCTTTCGCCCGAACGGTAACGGCTGAGCGTTGCTGCGGAAATTCCCGATATACGGGCTATATCCTTTGCGGTACAGTTTAGGGCGCTTATATATTCGTTTAATTTTTCGTAAAATTTCATAGCTACACCTCTTAACGCTTTTTATTATACAACATTATTGTTAAAAAGAAAAGCAAATAATAATGTAAGCCTACAAGCGAAAGCCGCAATTTTCATTTCCCGCTCTTGACAAATTGAGGAAACGGTGCTAAAATACCGATATAGGATAAATGCTACGAAGGAATTATTTTTTACTTTCGGCGGTTTTAAGAGAGTCGGCGGTTGCTGTAAGCCGATACGGCAGGGTAAAAAAGTCTCGTTCCCGAGCAGAGCGGCGGAACCTTTAGTATGCCGCCACGGAAGTGCACCGTTATCAGGGCAGAAGGCTTGTTGGAGCCTTACGGAGCGACCGTTTTATAAAAACGGTAATCAGGGTGGTACCGCGAAAGATATTTCGTCCCTGAGATTGCGGCAAAGCAATCTCAGGGCTTTTTTTATACCATCATTTCCAACAAAAAACAAGAAAGAGTGATAGGTTATGAAAAACATTAAAATCTGCGACAGAACGCTCTGCACGGCAGGGGCGCATTTCAGCTTTAAGGAAAAAATTGAAATTGCGCGTCAGCTTGAAAGGCTTAACGTCACCGCGGTCGAGCTGCCCGAAATTGAAAACGCAAAGACCGATACTTTACTTGTGCGCACGGTGGCGTCGTTTGTTAAAAACAGCGTGTTATCGGTTTGCGGCGGTAAAACGCGCGAGAGCATTGATTTAGCCGCCGACGCGCTGCGCACCGCCGCAAAACCGCGTATTCGCATTGAGCTGCCGCTTTCTACCGTGGGTATGGAATATATATGCCACAAAAAAGCGCCTAAAATGGGCGAGTTTATAACCGAACTTGTAAGCTATGCAAAGGAAAAGTGCGGCGATACCGAGTTTTGCGCTATGGACGCAACGCGTGCTGACAAGGCTTTTCTTTACGAAATGATCGATACCGCAATAGCGGCGGGCGCGGGCATTATTACCGTAAGCGACGACGCAGCGGAGCAAATGCCCGATGAATTTGCCGCCTTTATTGCCGAAATTGCCGCACATATAGGCGGCAAAGCCGAAATTTCGGTTATGTGCAGCGATAAAAACGGGCTGGCTTCCGCCGCGTCGGTTATGGCGGTAAAGCAGGGGGCGGACAGCGTTAAAACCGCCGTTTCGGGCGATATTACCTCGCTTGAGGGCTTTGCCGCAATGATAAAAAACTGCGGTGATACCTGCGGCTTTTGTTCAGACATTAAAAATACCGAGCTTAACAGAATTGTAAAGCAGATTGTAAGAATTACGGGCGGCAAAACAGATACCGCAGCCCCCATAGCAGCCGAGCAGAGCGGAATTACCCTTGACGGCAGCGACGGAAAGGACGCGGTCGTATCTGCCGCGGCGGCGCTTGGGTACGATTTATCGGACGAGGACGCGCAAAAGGTTTACGAGGAGTTTCGCCGCGTAGCGGCTAAAAAGAAAGTAGGCGCCAAGGAGCTTGAGGTTATTATTACAAGCACGGCTATGCAGGCGCCGCCCACATATACGCTTGTGAATTACGTTATAAACAACGGCAATGTAATTTCCGCCTCGGCTCAGGTAACGCTTGAGCGCGACGGTAATCGCACTACGGGCATAAGCATAGGCGACGGACCTATTGACGCGGCGTTTTTGGCGCTTGAGCAGATTATAGGCAGCCGCTATGAGCTTGAGGATTTTAAAATCGAGACCGTAACCGAGGGTAAGGAGTCGATAGGCAGCGCGCTTGTTAAGCTGCGCTTTTCGGGCAAGCTTTATTCGGGCAACGGTATTTCAACCGATATTATAGGCGCGAGCATAAGGGCGTACATAAACGCCGTTAATAAGATAGTTTACGGGGAGGCTTGAAAATTATGAAGTTATCGTTTTCTACAAAGGGCTGGCATAACAAAAGCTTTGAAGAATTTTGCAATATTGCAAAAGAGCTTAAATTCGGCGGCATTGAGCTGCACAACATAAACGGCGAGTTGTTTAAAAATAAGGACGGCGCGTTTCACGGCTACGCCGCGGCGGCAACCGTAAGGCGGCTTTATGAAATGAAGTTAGAACTGCCGTGTATAGACGTAATTTCCGATATAAGCGAAGATACTGCTATAGCTGAAACCGAAAGCTGCATTAAAATTGCTAAAGATTTGCACATACCGAATATTCGCATAAAATCCGCCGAGTGTGATAATGATACCGCAAAGAAATTTATAACCGCGGTTCTGCCTAAGGCTGAAAAAGCGGGCGTTACGCTTGTTATTGAGACCTCCGGCGCGTTTTGCGATACCGCCGCGCTCAGAGAGCTGCTTGACAGCTTTGCAAGCGATAATTTAGCCGCCCTTTGGGATATGTATTCAACATTTTTCAAGGCGGGCGAGCAACCCGAAGAAACCATTAAAAATTTGGGCGCGTATGTAAAGCACGTTCATATAAAGGACTTTGACGGCGAGGGCTTTTGCCTTATAGGCGAGGGCAAGCTGCCGGTCGGGGATATGATGTCCGCCCTGCGCTCTGTTAATTACGACGGCTTTATTTCGCTTGAATGGGACCCCGCGTGGTGCGAGGGGCTTGACGACAGCGAGATAATATTCTCCCACTTTGTAAACTTTATAAGCCAGTTTGGGGATACCTCAAAGGCGGAGTCTGCCCTTTATTACAACCGCGCCCGCACCGGAAAATATGTTTGGAAGAAAAACTTGCTTATTGACGAAACCTTTTCGCAGGTGCTTGACAGAATGGTGGAGGAATTTCCCGACCAATACGCCTTTAAATACACCACGCTTGATTACACGAGGACCTACAGCGAATTTCGCGACGATGTGGACGAATTCTGCCGTTCGCTTATAGCCTTGGGGGTAAAGGCAGGCTCGCATGTGGCGGTTTGGGCTACCAATATTCCGCAGTGGTATATTGCTTTCTGGGCGGTCACCAAAATAGGCGCGGTGCTGGTTTCAATGAACACAGCTTATAAAATTCACGAGGCGGAGTATCTTTTAAAGCAATCCGATACCCACACCCTTATTATGATAGACGGCTACCGCGATTCAAATTATTCAGAGACTATGGCGGAGTTATGCCCCGAACTTGAAAGCAAAAAAGCGGGCGAGCCGCTGCACGCAAAGCGCCTGCCGTTTTTGCGCAATATTATAACCGTAGGGTTTAAGCAAAAGGGCTGCCTTACCTGGGAGGACGCCATTGAGCGCGGCAAGACAGTGCCGACAGCCGAGGTTTACCGTATGGCGGCGGCAGTTGATAAGGACGACGTTTGCAATATGCAGTATACATCGGGTACAACGGGCTTCCCCAAGGGCGTTATGCTTACGCACTATAATGTTGTAAACAACGGCAAGTGCATAGGCGACTGTATGGAATTATCCACCGCCGACAGGCTTATGATTCAGGTGCCTATGTTCCACTGCTTCGGAATGGTGCTTGCCATGACCGCAAGTATGACTCACGGAACTACGGTTTATCCTCTCCCTTATTTTTCGCCCAAGCCTGCGCTTGCCTGCATAAATTCAGAGCATATAACCGCATTCCACGGCGTTCCCACAATGTTTATTGCAATGCTTGAAAACCCCGATTTTGCAAAGACCGATTTTTCATATATGCGCACCGGCATTATGGCGGGCAGCCCCTGCCCCATTTCGGTAATGCAGGACGTTGTGGACAAAATGAATATGAAGGAAATTGTTATAACCTACGGTCAGACAGAGGCGTCCCCAGGCTGCACAATGAGCTCTATTTACGATACCATTGAGCAGCGCGTGGGCACCGTGGGTAAAGCTTTGCCCGAAATTGAGTGTAAAATTATAAACCCCGAAACGGGCGAGGAGTGCCCTGACGGTGAAAACGGCGAATTTGTGGCGCGCGGCTACAATATAATGAAAGGCTACTACAAAATGCCCAAAGCCACCGCAAACGCCATTGATAAGGACGGCTGGCTGCACACGGGCGACCTTGCCTGCCGCACGCCCGACGGTTATTTCAGAATTACGGGCAGACTTAAGGATATGATAATAAGGGGCGGCGAAAATATTTACCCGAAAGAAATTGAGGAATTTATTTATACCCACCCGAAGGTTAAGGACGTTCAGGTAATAGGCGTGCCGGACGAGCAGTACGGCGAGGAAATAATGGCCTGCGTTATTTTAAAAGAGGGCGAGACTATGACCGAGGCCGAAATGAAAGAGTTTATAAACGCCCATATGGCGCGGCATAAGGTGCCGAGGTATATCGACTTTGTGGATAGCTTCCCGATGAACGTTGCGGGCAAAATATTAAAATACAAAATGCGCGAGGACGCGGTTAAAAAATTAGGCCTACAAAAGGCGGATAAGGTGGTAACGGCATAAATGGTGGGAAATAAATACTTTGTAACCGACGCGCACTGCCACATCTACCCCGAAAAAATAGCCTCGCGCGCGGTTGCGGGAACCGATAATTTTTATCACGAGCACTCGATAGGCTCAGGCACCGCAGAGGGGCTTACGGAAATGGGCGATAAGGCAGGGATAGACCGCTATATCGTTCAGTCGGTAGCCACAACGCCGCACCAGGTTAAAAGCATTAACGAATTTATTGCGGGCGAGGTTAAAAAGCACCCTGGCAGGCTTGTGGGGCTTGGCACTCTGCACCCCGACAGCGCCGATATTAAGGGCGATGTTGAGCACTTAATGTCGCTGGGGCTTCGTGGGGTAAAATTACACCCCGATATTCAGGCGTTTAAAATAGACGATTACCGTTGCCTTAAAATTTATGAGCTGTGCGAGGAAAACCGCCTGCCTATACTTATGCACACGGGTGACAGCCGCTACGATTACTCAAACCCCAACCGCCTTTTGCCCGT
>ERZ827512.3456-NODE-3456-length-11041-cov-3.470144_pt1 | contig 11041 bp, 9 predicted proteins | sample MGYA00519916_ERZ827512 | MGnify/ENA primary metagenome ERZ827512 (study PRJEB31778, sample SAMEA3449335) | human gut metagenome | biome: human gut; feature: human-associated habitat; material: faeces | place: United Kingdom | collected 2010/2012 ... | reverse complement strand
CTACATCGTAGTAGGCTTTCATGTTATCAATACCGATCACTGCAGCTGAAGGAACTTCCTCATAGATTCTTTTCACCAGATTTGAGCCAATGAAGCCAGCTGCACCAGTGACCAAAATTGTCTTATTTTTCAAATTTACTGTACTCATTTGTATCTTCTCCACCCAATTCTTTCCACAAAACAAATTCCGCAACAGAGTATGCGCCTTTGCATTCGATGTTGCGGTCAAGTTCAGTCTTTTCTCTGTAAGTTTTTTTGATACCGTCTCCCTGAAGCATGTTCTTATCCTTGTTCCTCAAACCATTTTACCGGTACAGAGGCTTCCGATCCTATTTGGAAGCCTCCTACGCACCGTTGCCCTCCATGCCCAGAAGCACCTATAAACAACTGGCGTCATCACCGACGGTCCTGCTTCTGTTCGGTACAGGTACCAGATCCGTCCTGCAGCTTAACCTCGTTTATTTCTCCGTCTTCAAAATCCGTGACTGTTCTGCCACATTATTGGAAGAATCCACAGCTGCATAGGTTACGATCACTTCGCCATTTCCGGTTTCTGTCACCTTTTCAATCAGTAAGGAGGCTGTCACATCCCCGTCATGGGAATCGTAAGCGGTTACGCCTTCCAGCAGCTGATCGGTATCTGTGCCGGTTGTATAGGTCTGCTCGGTATCCGGCAGTGTGATCACCGGCGCTGTCCGGTCCATTTGTAAGTAGAAGAATGCGCAAACCGCAATCAAAGCTGCATCTGCAATAAAAAATCCGATGGTCAGACCCTTTGTACTCACTTCGCATCCCCCTTTTCTTCTGTGCTCTGCTGCGGTACAGCAGTTTCTGTCTCAGCAGCTGTCGCGTCGGTTTTGGAGCCTGCATCCAGCATCAGCTCATCCTGTGCTTCGTCTGCACCATCCTGTCCGTAGCCGTAATAGCTGCCATAGTAATAGCCATAATATTTTCCATAATAAGGATTCTTTTTGGTGTTGACCTTGTTCAGGACGCATCCAAGAATCCGGCAGCCTACCTTGTCCAGCTGTTCTTTTACATTCTGGGCAAATTTATAACTGATGGCTCCGCTTTCGACAACGAGTACCGTTCCATCGCAGATCGCACCTACTACCGCGCCGTCGATGACGCTGCCAAGGGGCGGGGTATCTACGATGACATAATCGTATTTCATCCGCAGCACTTCCAGCATATTTTTAAAGGCATCGCCTCCCAGGAGCTCACTGGGGTTGGGCGGTATCGGTCCTGCAAAAATAATATCGAAATCGTTGACGTTGGTTCTGCAGCATACATCGTCCAGCTCCATCTGTCCGCTCAGGTAATGGGACAGTCCGTATTTTTCACGGTTTGCTTTATAACGGCCCCGCAGTACGGATTTGCGCAGGTCTGCGTCAACCAGGATCGTCTTCTTGCCGCTTTCTGCAAGGGACAGACATAACTGGAAGGAAACGCTTGTCTTTCCTTCATTTGGCGTACAGCTGGTCAGAGAAATCACTTTGACATTTTTTCCTGCAAAGCTCAGATTGGTACGCAATGTTTTATAGGCTTCTTTTGTTCTGAAATCCAGACGCTCAATGGAGCGAATTACTACGTTCTGCATATTTCCCTGTCACCTCACTTTCCGCTTGTCGCCTGTTTTTTATATTTTTTCTTTTTCTTCTTGCTGTCAGCTTCATTCAGCGGAATCATCGCAAGGGTGGAAATTCCAAGATATTTTTCCACATCCTCTTCCGTCTGAATCGTATCATTCATCAGGTGGGAAAGGATGACGATGACTGCTACAATCAGGATACCAAGCATTCCGCCCAGCACCGTGTTCTTTCCGGCGGAGGGGCTCGCCTTATGGGTCGGTACGTTTGCTGTTTCTACGATATTCACTGCTTCGATATCCATAACGTTGCGGATATGGGTCGAGGCTGTTTCACGGATTGCATTAGCAATTTTCATTGCCGCAACCGGATTGCTGTCCGTCACCGCAATGGAGATCACTCGGGTGTCTGCGGGCGTGCTCACTGTAACCTTACCGCTTAACTGCTCATAACTTAACGGCAGATTCAACTGCTCGATCACCGCTTCCAGTACGAAACGGCTTTTGATCAGCTCCGAATAGTCCTTAACCAGCTGCGTGCCTGCCTGCAGGTCGCTGTAGGTTACATTTGTGTTGCTACTGTCCTGTTTGTTCAGAATATAGATTTTTGTTACAGACTGATACGTGGGCGTCATCAGAAATTTGCTTCCCCCAAAGGCCAGAAGTGCTGTAAACAGTCCCACCGCAATCATCAGCGGAAGCTTTCTCCAGAGTACCCAAAAAAGTTCTACCAGATCGATTTCGGTTTCCTCGTTGCTTCTCTGGTTTTGATTTTCCATGTCTCGTTCCCCTTTTTCTATTCGATGTCTTCCATATCTGTATTATCCAGAATGTGTGCTGCGTTTTTATAGAGCAGACGTGCCGCATATTCCGGGCTGCAGTGTCTTTGCAGCCATGAGGCTCCTTCCGCCATCGATACAGACCGGTCTCCCTCTGCTCTGTGGGCGTCCGTTCCGATAAGATCTGCAAGCTCTTCTTTTATCAGACTGCGTGCTGTGCGCTTTAGCTGTCCGCCCAGCAGTCCCGGCAGCTCTCCTGCGTTGATCTGGATCCGGCAGCCCATGTCCTTTAATTCTTCGACCCGGTTGAAATCCTTTACCACGTTACGATAGCGCTCGGTATGCGCGACAATCGGACGGTAGCCCTCGCAGAGCAGATCATACAGGCAGTTCCGGATATACGCCCATTCTTCGTCCGGTGAAAATTCTGTCAGAATATAATCTGATCCGGCAAGGGTTCCCGCCTTGCCCTGTTTTAACAGCTCGATGGTATCCATGCAGCAAAAAATCTCACCGCCGCTGTAAAGTCTGATGTCGATTCCGTTTTCCTTCGCAGCCTGCTGCAGCTTCTGTGTCCGTTCCAGTGCGGAAGCAGCGGTAATGCTGCGTCTGTTCGGTTTCTGATGCGGAGTCAGGATAACTGCTGCAACGCCCTGTTTTACTTCCTGGCGCAGCATCGTCAGGCTCTCTTCCAGATTTCTCGCGCCGTCATCCACCTCCGGCAAAATATGACAGTGAATATCTATGTACTGATTTTTCTTCTCCGGCATCTCAGGCCTCACTTCCGGAGTTTTTTTTGCTGTCCGAGCTGCTTTTTACGGTCTCCGGTACTGTCTCGCATTTTGCTGCAGCCTCCGCCTGTGCTGCCCGAAGTCCGTCGGCAAACAGCCACAGCATCCGCAGGCAGTAATCCTGTACACTCTGAGGCATCCCGTTGAGTCCGCGCATCAGCTGTTCTTCCTGACTGACTGCGGATTTTTTCTCTTTCTCGCCATAAATCAGCGTATCCAGACTCACTCCATACAAGCGGGACAGGTTGATCAGTGTTTCCACACTCATGCCGCAGGTTCCCCGCTCGATATCCGCATAATATTTATTGACGACACCGAGCCGTTCTGCCACCAGCTCTCTGCTCCAGCCGAGCTCAAGCCTCCGACAGCGCAGCCGCTCTCCGGCAGCGATCCGGTCATATGCCGGCTTCTCCTGCTTTCTCTTCATCTTGTCCCCCACTTGTTTCTTTCTGTTCATCCTAACGTATTTCTACTCCGACAATTATGTTTTTTGTCGAAATTACAAACTTCTTGCCACCTATTTTATTATACCATCTAACGTCTTCCTTGCAAGCAGACAACGTGGCAAATATTTATTCCATTTTTATTAAATTTTTATTAAAAGTGTTAAAAAATGTTATAAAATCTTCTCTTGTATCTCGTATTTCGTTTTTTTCCTTCTGAATCGGTATGTTTTTCCAGGAATCCCGTTCGCCTGAATGTTCTCTGTTTTCCCATTATTTTCCGGGTTTTACCCCCCCCTCCGAATAAAATTCAATCATTTTTATATCGGTATATCGTTTATTTTTATTTTCCGTTTTTAGAATTCGTTTAAATGTGTGTTTCTGTTCGTTTTATAGTTAATCTTACTTTTTCTGCAGTCTTTTCCTCTTTTATTACACAAACGTTTTTTCGTATTTTTTAGTTCTATATGACTTGTTTTTGTCCAATCCGCCTTGTTTCTATTTTCACTTTTTTCTTTCCAACATGCACCTGTATCGCGCCGACCTCCGCCGTGGAATACCAGCGGATCCCCCGCTCTTCCAGGCGTTTCAACGTTTCCGGCGCCGGATGCCCGTACCGGTTGTTTTTGCCGCAGGAAATCAGGACCAGCTCCGGCTGTGCCAAATCCAGCAGTGCTTCTCCCGTCGCGTTGGACGCGCCGTGGTGCCCGGCGTCGAGGATGGTGCAGCGGAGGGGATTTTGCGCAGCGGGCTGGGTTGACAGCGCACACGGGAGTGCCTGTTCCTGCCCAGCGGGCTGGGTTGACGGTGCACACGGGAGTGTCTGTTCCTGCGCAGCGGGCTGGGGCTGCTCCACGGCGGGTCTCGCCTGCTCCACCAGCCAGTCTTCGCCGCTCTTTTCCAGATCTCCGGTCAGCAGCATCTGAAAATCGCCCTGTGACAGGCGCAGCACCAGCGACGCATCGTTGCGATCCTCCGGCACTTTTTTCGCATAGGGGTGCAGGCAGGAGATCTGCAGCGCGCCATCGGTCATGTGCTCTCCCGCAGAAAGGTATTCCACGGAGACGTTCGCCTCTTCGATCTGCTGCAGCAGCGTTTCCAGCACTTCATCCTTCAACGCCACATCCGGCAGAAAAATGCGCCGGATTTTGACCCGGCTGCTTTTCGACCACTCCAACAGCTCCCCTACCGCGCTGATGTGGTCTTCGTCCCAGTGCGTGATGAAAATTCCTTCCACGCTTCGCGTCCCGATATATTTCAGCCATGGAATAATCTGGTACTGTCCGGTCTTTTTCTTCGACGTACTTCCGGCATCCACCAGATATACATGATGCTCCCGGGTTTCGATTCCAACGCACTCTCCCTGCCCGACGTCCAGCATCGTGACGTTCAGTTCACCCGGCAGGCGGATCAGAAAAATCCCCATCAGACACACAGCTGCTGCAAGCCGGAGGTGCGGACGGAGTTTTTTGCCTGACACAGCCAAAGCAATTAGTCCGATTGTATACACGGCCAGTGCCTGCCAGGTCGGATATCCGGTGTGCAGGATACTGCCCGGAAGCGCCGTTGTGAACCGGCACAGCTGCTCATAGCAGGAAAAAATCGCTTCGATGGCGGTGCAAAGAAGGTGCTGGGGAATCTCCAGGCAGTGGACAAGCGCAGTCAGACGGGCAACCAGCTGCAGTCCGATCAGGCATGGCAGCAAGATTCCCATCAGCGGAATGACTGCCAGATTCAGCAGCACCGACCATGGACTCCATTCATAAAAATGAATCAACAGAAACGGCAGCATCGTCATGGTAATGCCCAGACCGGCAAGGATATTTTGACGGAGGAAGCGGTAGGCCCGGGCGATGGCAGCCCGGGCAATATTCCATCCGGCAACTCCATCTGTGACTCGCAGTGAAGGTGCTGCGTCCTCCCAGCCATCCTGCAAAACCGGAATCATCCCTGCAATCCCGAGCACTGCCGAAAAAGAAAGCTGGAAACCTGCATCCAGAATCCGCTGTGGCTTGGGCACAAGCAGAAGCAACGCCGCAACCGCAAGGGAGGTTGGCAGATCGGGCGTGCGTTTGAGCAGTCCCGCCGCCAAAAACAGCAAAAACATGACAAGGGCGCGCCGGGTAGAAATGCCCATTCCGGTCAGCTGCGCGTATACAATCAGAATCCATGTGGAAATTCCGGCGCTCAAAGCAACCGGAAGCCGTACTTTTTTCAAAAGTCCGAACAGTCCTGCGCCGATCAGGGACAGGTGCAGTCCGGAAATTGCCAGCAGATGGCTGATTCCTGCGCCCTGGTATAGCGCTTTTACTTCGCTGTCCATTCCTTTTTTCCGTCCGAGCACCATGGCGGATGCGGTCGCACCGTTCTTTTCCCCCAGCAGCTTCCGGAACAATACCTCCGATTCATAGCGCAGCTGTGAAAGAAATTCTTCCAGCCGTCCATAGTTTTTTGTCTGAGCAGTAATTTTTGTTTTTCTCAGCGCAAACAGACAGTCTTTTCTCCGATAATAGGCTGCTGCGTCGAATTCTCCAGGATTCGTTGCCTGCAAAAATGACGACACTTCACCCAAAACCCGAACATAGCTGCCTGCCCTTGGCAGCGCTTCGTCTTCCTGCAAATAGCACAACGCACTCGCGTTTTTCCCGAATATTTCCTGCATTTCATAGATTTGTGAGGTTGTTTTCTGAGAAGAAATAAGAATTGACATCTGGTCCGCATCTGCCGAACCGGATATCTGTGACAGGTTATCGGTCGATTCCGCCGAATCCCCTGAAAAAACAAAAGATGAGGCATCTGCCTCGATAGAAAGGTCTTTTAAAAGAAAGCTGGCGTTTTCCTGCGCTCCATCTACAGGCTGCCAGCAGTCTGTGACTTTGCCCGTCAGGCACAGGGTTTCGCCATCCATGGTTTCCAGCCAGGTGTCAAGCTGTGTAAGCGAGGTGCGTCCGCCAATGGGTGCTTTCTCTGACTTGTCTGTGCCAGCGTCCGTTCCCACCCACTCCGGCAGCAGACGCGCTGCCAGATAGAGGGTCAGGAAAATCAGGATTGCCGCGCACAGCGGTCTTCTGCAGTTTTTTATGATTGTAATTCCTCCGTTTCGTAAACCAGATCAAGGTTCCGGTCAAACACGTTAGACAGTGAAATTTTTTCCCGGAAAATCATATCCGTATTCCCGTTTACCGCAATCTGCACCTTGTTGATGTTCGACAATTCTACCAGAGAGTTGACAATGGAATAGATCTGAACCTCTGCGGAAACATTGTAGGTCTGTGTCAGGAAACCGTTATCCAGGTTTACATAACATGTCCCATCCTTTACCGTCACGCCCAGCACCTTTGTCGCAGGGTTGATGACCGGGTAAAGCTCTTCGTTTTCTGCATCCGGTCCGGCAATCAGCCGCTCTACCACCAGTTTTTCCATGGAAATGTTGCTGCTGTATACAACCGGTTTTGTCTGGACACCGATCAGGCGCTCGCCGTTTTTATTGGTAAAATAAAGAAGCAGACGCGTTTTTTCGTATGCATTGATTTCATTTCCGGCGTTGTCGATAAACAGATCTGCCGTCATAGGACCGACCACATTGCCGAGGCTGTCCGTCAGTGCTTCTCCACCGACCGTCACCGAAACATAGGAAATTCCCTCCAGCTGCGTCATCGTACGCACAATTGCAGCCCGAACCAGCACTTCTGAGGACGGAGACAGCTTTTTATATTCCACACTCATGTCCAGCACCAGCTGATCGTCTTTGACATTCCAGCTGTTGATCGCAAAACCGCTGATCGGCGAACGCAAAGACAGCTCTACCGGATTTTCCTTCAGCTGGGAAATACCCCATTCCGCCTGTTTGGAAAGGGTGTCGCCCTCCGGCTCTTTTTCCACTGCCGTGATTTTCGTTTCTTCTTTATTAATATAATAAACGCTGACCGTATTTGCAGGCGTCTCTTCTTTCTTCCCGCACCCGGCAAATATTCCGGTCAACAGCAGACAGCCCAAAAGCAGCGCAACCGCCCGCATTTTTCTGATCTCTGACATAATCTTCTCCAAATTTTCTGAAATCACTTGATGTAGGACAAGGGGATTTTCACCGTAAAGGTCGTGCCCTGTCCTTCCACGCTGCTCACTTTGATCGAACCACGGTGCAGCAGAATCGCATTTCTGGTAATCGCAAGTCCAAGGCCGGTGCCGCCGATTTCACGGGAATGCGATTTATCTACTCTGTAAAAACGTTCATAAATATGCTCGTAATCCTCCTCCGGGATACCGATGCCGGAGTCGGAAACCTCTACCGTAAAAAACTGATGATCCGCATCCAGAAGCACCTTGACCCAGCCGTGTTCTTTATTGTATTTAATCGCATTTTCCACAAGGTTCGTGAAAATCTGAGATATTTTGACCTCGTCCACCTCTGCCGTAACCGGGCGCAGGCTTTCCAGAACCACCTCGATGTCCCGTTTGCGGGCGATGGGACGCAGGCGCTTTAGCGTCGTTTCCAACAGCTCGTTGATATCCACTGCGGAAATGTCCATTGAGCCTTCGGTTTTGTCCATTTTTACAAGGGAAAGCAGGTCGTTGATGATTTTATTTTCCCGCTCGATTTCCTCCGTAATGTCCTGCATAAACTCCTGATACAGCTCTACCGGCACGTCCGGCTGCTGATTCAGGGAATCCGCCAGCACCTTGATCGAGGTCATGGGCGTTTTCAGCTCGTGAGAGACATTCGATACGAATTCCTGCCTGGAATCGTTGATGACCTTCATTCTGCCCAGCAGCTGGTTGAAGGCATCCACGATATGCTCGGTTTCCAGATAATCCGGTACGGAAATCGGCTCGTCCGTGAAACCGTCCTTGACCTCACTGATCGCCTGGGTTACACGCTTAAAGGGCATAATCAGGATGTGCGAGAAGAAAAAGACGATGCCGATAATGATAATTCCCATCAGGATTTCCAGAATCAGGGCTTTCCGGCTCAGGATGTCCAGCGTCGCCGCAATGCTGTCTGTCGATGCACTGGCCAGAATCACGCCGCGTACGATGCTCGTCTGCCCTTTTTCCCCGTCTACCGTCTCCGTAATCGGAACCGTCATCTCGATATAGCCGTTCGTCTTGTCGTAGCGGGTCGTACTTTCCCCGCGGAAGCACTTGATCACCTCCTCGGAAATCATCGTTTTCCCCTCGCTCATGGCGTAGGTGTCTTTCACAATGCGGAAATTACTGTTGATAATCAGCACACGGCCGTCATACAGGTTGGACATCTGCTCCAGCTCGGCATTGACGACATCGGAGGTTGGATTTTGCAGGTAGTTGTAATTGACCAGGTGGTTTGCGATAATCCGGTACTGGGACGCGACGTCCGAGCCGCGCAGATTCACCGCACGTTCTTCGTAATTATTCAGAATGCCCAGCCGCATGATGTCGCTGGGCACGATTCCGATGATCAGCATCAGGAGGAAAATGTAGGCCTTCAGGCTGCGGAAGATCGGAATTTTATAAGTGAGCCGCCGGAATAATCCGGGGGTTTTGCTGCTTGTGTTCATGAATGCCTCCGGGGGAAGGGGTGTAAAAGGATGGGGCTGCCGACGGGAAACCGGACCTTTTGCTTCGCAAAAGCCCGGTTCGCGTTGCTCACCGGGTTACCGTCTGAAAACCGGCGAACTTTTCTGCAAGCTGGCGTCCGGGACGCTGCCGACGGGAAACCGGACCTTTTGCTTCGCAAAAGTCCGGTTCTGCTTATACGCGGAAGAAGTACCCCACTCCCCATTTGGTGTGGACGTAGCGGGGTTCGCTGGGGTTGGTTTCAATTTTTTCGCGGAGGCGGCGGATGTGGACGTCTACGGTGCGGACATCTCCGGGATAGTCTGCGCCCCAGACGAGGTTCAGAAGTTTTTCGCGGCTGTAGACTTTATTCGAATTGCGGATCAAAAGCTCCAGCAGGTCGAATTCTTTTGCAGTGAGATTGACCTCTCTGCCGGAAATGCTGACGCGGCGGCTTTCGCAGTCCACGCGCATATCTCCGCTTTCCAGAATGCTTTCCGGCTTTGCGATCTGTCCTCTCGCAGAGGTACGGCGCATGATCGCCTTGATGCGCGCCTTTACCTCAAGGATGTTAAAGGGCTTGGTGATATAGTCATCTGCACCATATTCCAGTCCCATGATTTTGTCCATGTCGTCGTTTTTGGCTGTGAGCATTACGATCGGAACATCCGAAAACTCCCGAATCTGCTGGCATACTTCGGTTCCGCTAAGTTTTGGCAGCATAATGTCGAGCAGAATCATATCAAATTTCTGCTCTTTCGCACACAGCAGTGCCTCTTCTCCGTCATATGCGCAGGTCACTTCCATTCCGTCCTGCTCCAGACTGAACCGGATTCCTTTTACAATCAGCTTTTCATCGTCCACAACCAAAACTTTCTTTGCCATGTTTCTCCCTTTTCCCGACCGGACAATCCGTTTCTCGCTGTTTGTCCGGATTCTTTCTGTCTATGATTAAACTGTAATTTTGTCTTTGATTTTTGAAAATGCAGCCTGCTTGATTCCGCTGATTTTCATGATATCCTCAATCTGCGCAAACGCTCCATGCTGCTCCCGATAGCTTATGATCGCCTTTGCCCGGCTTTCCCCGATTCCAGGCAGCGTCATGAGTGCAGCAACGTCCGCTGTGTTGAGGTTGACCAGACCGTTATCCAAAGCTGTAGTGCTGTTGCTTCGCACATTTCTGTCTGTCGTTTGCATATCGCCGTACGGCGAAGTCTGGATTCCGGCTTTCTTTTCTGTCTGTCCGTCAGTGCAGCTTTCCGATTTTGTCATGATATAAATCTGACAACCGTCCACGATTTCTTCCGCCAGGTTGCAACATGCTTCATCCGCTTCCGGCAAAAAACCGCCTCCTGCCTCCACGGCGTCTATAATTCTGCTGCCTGCCGGAAGCTCATAGACCCCCGGAGCGGATACTGCTCCGCAGATGTGCACCACAAGGGTTTTTGCTTCCTCTGAGGAAGCATCGGAGAGCTCTGTCCGGTCTGTGCTTCCGGAACTTAGCTCAGCCTTGCGGTTTTGATCCGTGTCCCCGGCATTTGACTCAGCCTCGCGGTTTTGGTCTGTATTCCCGGCATTTGGTTCAGCCTTGCGGTTTTGGTCCGTGTCTTCGACCTTTGATTCTACTTTGCGGTTTCCATCCCCATAGGCTATGCTTTCCTTTTCCGACAAAAAGAGCTCTTCCCGCTGTGCCCCACAGGCCCCTAGCGTCGGACATAGCATTGCCCACAGAATTCCCCATAAAACCACTCTCCAAAGCCGGTTTGTTCTTTTTTTCTGTTTCCAGGATCTCAACTTTTCTCCTGCGGCGCGGCATGCCGCAGCAACTGTTTGAAATATCGGCATTTTATCCTCCATTCCGCAGGCGCTTTGCGCCGAAGGAACCGCGAGCAGAACTTCCAGTTC
>ERZ827512.3454-NODE-3454-length-11054-cov-3.309392_pt1 | contig 11054 bp, 11 predicted proteins | sample MGYA00519916_ERZ827512 | MGnify/ENA primary metagenome ERZ827512 (study PRJEB31778, sample SAMEA3449335) | human gut metagenome | biome: human gut; feature: human-associated habitat; material: faeces | place: United Kingdom | collected 2010/2012 ... | reverse complement strand
ATTTACAAGGTTTTTGCGAAAGTTAGGACGAAAATCCGCCCGTCAAAACCGATGAGAGTTCGAATATCATCAGCCAAGGACTCGATTCACCCATTCTGAACATTTTTTCCTATCCCCAAAGAGAAACTGAAAATCCTGTATTTTTTGCAGTTCCTGAGAATTTCGGATCCCCGTCGGGCGGCAGACAGCCGCCTCGGCGGGTTTTGCGCAGAATAACTAAAAGGCGTTTTGTCAGGTTTGTATAATCAGCCGACATAACGCAAAGAACCGTTTTGGCTCAAAAGGGCAGAGTTGCCCGCGCTGTTGCGGAAATTCTGCAAAAACCATAAGAAAAAAGGAAAAAAACGAATGAAAAAAGGAATGAAAAGTCTGTTTTGCATATTGCCGACGGTGCTTTTGGTCGTGTTTGCGTTTTCGCTCGTTCTTTTTGCGGGAGAAAATGCCGACGGTTCGGCTCTGAAAGGCTCTTTTGTTGACCCGATATTGCCGCCCGACCCGTTTTTTACGACGACGCAGCCCGAGCCGTCGACAACACCGTCGAATCCGACAACGACGGAGCCTTTCACCCCGACTACGACGGAAACTGAACAGCCGCCGACCGAGCCCGAGCCGCCGTTGCCGCAACTTGCAAAAGGCGATGTCAACGGCGACGGAAAGGTCGATATAGCGGACGCAATGCTTGTTTTTTATCACGTCGCACAAAAAGAAAGACTGACGGCAGCCGCGCTTGATGTCGCAGATATTGACGGCAACGACGATGTCGATATAGCGGACGCGATGACCGTGTTCTATTCGGTTGCGTTCGGCGGCGAGGACGACCATTGCCACATATTTGAAGATACCCGCATTCCCGCCACTTGCACCGAAACGGGAACATTGACAAGAAAATGCATTGTGTGCGAGAAAGCGCACGTTCGGGTTCTTGCCGTCATTCCGCATTCATACCGCACGGAAAAACTCGAACCGACCTGTGATGCGGACGGATATATTCGCAAGATATGCGAAACCTGCGGAAAAACCGAAGAAACCATATTGCCCGCAACGGGGCACAGTATAAAAACCGAGGAAAAAGCCCCGACCTGCGAAGAGGACGGGTATAACCGCGAATACTGCGAAAAATGCGGTTTTGAAAAGAGAAAAACGCTGAAAGCGCATCATAAATGGGAGCGCGGACAAATAATTTCCGAACCGACCGAAAAAGGTGAGGGACGCGCCGAATTTGCCTGTTCCGTCTGCGGAAAGAAAAAGACCGACGATGTGCCGCGGCTTCGCGGTAAAGCGGGTATTTTCAAATATTATTCGCAATGGGAAGACAGATGGTGCAACGCCCGTTTCGGCAACTATACCATGGGACGCAACGGCTGCGCGCCCACATCCGTGGCGATGGCTCTTTCTTACATCGGAATCAATGTGACCCCGATAGAGGTCGCAACTTGGCTTTACGACAACACCGAGGAGTTCTGCAAAACGTTCAGCGGTTCTTCCGGTTCGGCGATTAGACTTGCCGCCGAGCATTACGGAGCGACTACGCTGAATATATTCGAATATGAGGACTTGCTTTCCGCTCTTGAAAACGACGGCGTCGTATGTATTGCGGTCGGAAAGGGGCTGCTCTGCAACAAAGGAACTCATTGCGTTTTCCTTTACGGCTACGATGCGGAAAGCGGCAAAGTGAACGCCGCCGACCCGTGGACGTCCGCAAGAAACGGCAGTTACGATCTTTCCGAGATATGGGCGGAACGTTCGACTTCGCCCGTGGATATGCGCGAAGACGGCTGCGTTGCTTACGGCATTCGCTGACGGCAGAAGCGTATTAAACTCTTATCTGCGTCAAACCCAACGGGGAAAAGCGTATTCTTTACATATATAAGAGAAAGAAGATTTTTATGGATATTGTCAATCTTATAATGATAGCTGTCGGGCTTTCGATGGACGCTTTCGCCGTTTCGATATGTAAAGGCCTTTCCGTGCAGAAACTGCGCCCCAAACACTATATTCTGATAGGCGCGTGGTTCGGCGGCTTTCAGGCTCTTATGCCCACCGTCGGTTACCTCCTCGGCAAAAAACTTGAGGAATACATTCAGAAATACGACCATTGGGTCGCGTTTGCGCTGCTCTGTCTTATAGGCGCGAACATGATACGCGAAAGTTTTTCGAAAGAAGAGGAAAGTGTAGACGCGTCGTTTTCGTTCAAGGCAATGCTTGTGCTTGCCTTTGCCACTTCTGTTGATGCGCTCGCCGTCGGAATTTCTTTTGTCACGGTTATCCCGAACATTCCCGTTTACATCGCCGCACCCTGCATAGGCGCGATAACGTTCGGTCTTTCCGCGCTTGGACTTAAAGTCGGCAACCTGTTCGGCACACGCTTCAAAAACAAAGCCGAACTTGCGGGCGGCATAATCCTATGTCTTATCGGCATCGAGATTCTGCTTGAACATCTCGGTGTCATTTCCGCGATCTTCGGCTAAATCCTGATTTAGGATTTGTCCATTTTCTACAATCTCATTGTCCGCGCTTTGTGAAAATTACAAAAAATCTGCATGATTGCAAAAAAATGTTGAAATTTTTTGCCGTATATGATATAATCACTTTATAAGGCGTATTTTTTACGTCGGAAAGGCTTTGCAAATGACAAACGGTAGCACCGCCGAAAAAAAAGAGAAGAAGAGTTTCAAAAGCAAGCTCGAAAATTTTTGGTACTATTACAAATGGCATACTTTGGGGGCTCTCGTCGTTCTGCTTGCCGTCGGTGTCGGTCTTTCTCAATGTATCGGCCGCGTTGATATCGACGTTGTTGTATATTATCTTTCCGCCGACCCGATATCGTACGCCGAGGATAAAACAAACCTGAAAAAGGCTCTTGAACCGTATGTCCGCGACTATACGGGCGACGGACAGGTCAGAATTGAGATAGAAAATTATTTTATCGGCGAAAATCATGACGCCGACATGGTAAAGGACAACCTCAGAAACTTCTCCAATATGTACACCGCAGGCTCTGTCATGCTGATAATGGTGGACGACGCGGGCTTGAAGCAGATGACGGAAGTCGGCTATTTCGGCGATATTTCGGACCTGACGGACGAACCTCTGCTGTATGACGGCACTGTCTGGAATGCCGAGGGTTCTGCATTTAAAAACAGCGAAAGCCTGAAATATTGGACAACTCCGATGTATTGGGGTGTTCGTGTTTTCAATGAAAAATCCCTGATAAGCATAAGCAAAACGAAAGGCGAAGAATACGAATTTGCACGCGAAGTGCTTTCCAATATAATCAACGACAACAAAATCAAGTGAGGATTCGGATATGAAGAAACGCGCAAAGATACTGCTTGCCGCCGCGCTTGCGGTCTGCATTATACTCTCCGTTTGCGTCTGCCTTGTCGTGACCTCAGCCGCAAACTATTCCGGTTCATGCGGCAACAACGCAACCTATTCGTTCACGTCGGGAACGCTGACCGTCAGCGGCTCAGGTGATATGAACAGTTATTCATCGGCAACCGTTCCGTGGGCGGATTACCGCTCTCAGATAAAGAAAGTCGTTGTGTCGGACGGCATAACATCCGTCGGCTACTACGCCTTTTCGAACTGTTCCGAACTGACGGAAGTCGCTCTTGCTTCAACCGTGACTTCGATAGGCAGATTCGCGTTCGCAAACGACGCAAAACTTGCGTCCGTAACGCTTCCGAACAACCTTAAAAACCTCGGCAGCCACGCATTCCTGAATTGCTCGTCTCTTGCTTCCGTCGTTGTTCCCGAGGGCGTAGAAACGCTCGCGCCGTCCGTGTTTGACGGCTGCTTGTCTCTTACGTCCGTAACGCTTCCGTTGACGCTGAAAGTTGTCGGCGCGTCCGCCTTTGAGGACTGCACCGCGCTTGTCTCGCTTGTTATTCCCGACAATGCGGTGTCGCTCGGCGATTACGCCTTTGCAAACTGCTCGTCTCTTACGGCTCTGCGTCTTCACGCCGCGGTCAAAGCGTTCGGCTCTGACCTCTTTGACGGCTGTCCGTCCTCGCTTGTCGTGACCTGCCCGAAAGGCTCTGACGCCGACGCATACTGCTCCGCCAATAATATAACCGTCAAATATGAGGGACTTACCGACGGCGGAAAAGACCCCGACCCCGGCGAATGGAGCCCGTGGTTCTGATTGTGCCGAAAGTGAATTTTCATAGGCAGAGCATATTTAATCTCAAAAATATACAATTGTAATATATAGCAGCCCCCGAACCGCTTGCGGTTCGGGGGCTGCTATGTGTCTTTTATATATTTTTTGCTATATTTATAATTTTAAGTCCGTGTTTATTTGCGTATTCAACGGTATATGCCGTACCGCCGCCGCTCTGCGTCAGATATGCCACGCAGACGGAACTGTTATCGACAAGGTGTCTGTTTCTTTTTGCCATACAACCGTTGTAATATTTTTCGGAAGTATATACCGTCTTATCCGCCAACTTCTTGATACGCTCGTATTCTCTGCTGTCATCTTCGTTCCAAAATTTTGCTTGGTCGGTGCAGGGCAGAACGAGAATCAGCCTTATCTTCGGATATTTGTCTTTCAATCTTATCACGGTCTGCGCCGCAACGGTATCAAAACCGAGAGCCCCGCCCGTGCCGAAAAAACGGTAACCGTCCGCTATAAGCCCGATAACGGTTTTTTCAAGTTCGTCCGTGATTTTGTTAAGTTTCTCCGTCGGCAACTTCCTGTGCCCGGTGAAACAACAGGTTTTATCTTTCATATAACTAATCCTTTCAACGATATTATAATGCTAATAGGATTAGTATATCATATTTTTTGAAAAAATAAAAGAGGGAAAAAAAATTAAGCCCACTATTTTGTAGGCTTAATTTTGTATAATCTATTTGTTTTGTAAAAATGCTTCCAGAATAGCAAAGGCTCGTTCTTTCTCTTTATTCGGAAGTTTCTCGATATCCTCGGAAATTTTCGAAGCCTTTATTTTGTAGCCGTTTTTAATAACGTCCGCAAAAACATCATCAGCCGAACAGTCGAGCGCGTTTATTATCGCGACCAACTTTTCGAGCCTTACGGAACTGTTGCCGCGCTCTATATCGGAAAGATAATTAGTTGATATGCCGACCTTTTCGGCAAAGGTCATCTGCGTGTAGCCCCTTGCTTTTCGCAGCTTTTGAATGCGTTTGCCTATCAACTGTTCAACCGATTCCTTTTCGCTCATGTTCCGCCTCTTTTCGCTGTTATTCTTCAACCTTACAGCGATATTATAACACTCTGAAACGGAATTTTACACAAACCAGCAGCGAATGTATAATGTTGCCAGCGTTAGTTTTTTCAAGTTTTTAATTATCTTTTTTATCAGACGGCGGATTTTTGTTCTGCGTCGGTTTTCTGCCTTTCATTCGGCTTCTTTCATTGAATAAACGCGTCGCAGGACAGAAAAAATATTTTTGACAACCGCAAACGTGCAAATAATGGCTCTGAAAACACCCTAAAACGTGCAATTAATTGATTTGAAAATACCCGTAAACGTGCAATTAATTACAAAAAGGGCTTGAAAATGCGAAAAAAACGTGGTATAATAAAACCGTAAACAAAAGGGAGGTTTTTATGAAACGAAATGCGTTGAAAGAGTTGGTCTCTTGGAATGAAAACGGAAATAAAAAACCTTTGATAGTATGGGGTGCGCGTCAGGTCGGAAAGACTTATCTTGTAAAAGATATTTTCGCGGAGACGTATTACAAAAACAGTTATATTTATATTGATTGCAAAATAGAGGACGAGATATGCGAATTTTGTTCGCAAACGGCGGACGCAAAAAGAATCATAGAATACATCTCTCTTACAAAGGGACAAAAAATCGACGAAAAGACGCTGATTATATTCGATGAAGTTCAGGAGTGTCCGAACATTGTTTCCGCGCTCAAATATTTTTGTCAGGATTTCAGAAAAGTCCCCGTTATTGCAACGGGGTCTATGGTCAGAATTAAAATTCAGCGTGAGACGCATAAAAGAGGGCAGGCAAGCGGTCAGAAATTCTTGTTCCCTGTCGGAAAAATAAATCAGATAACGGTTTATCCGATGACGTTTGATGAGTTTTTGATGAACGCCAACGAGGTACTTTTTGAAAAAATAGAAGGGGCGTATGAAAAGAAAATTCCGCTTGACGGAAAAATACACGAACTTGCGCTTGAACAGGTTTACAGGTATCTGCTTGTGGGAGGAATGCCGGAAGCCGTTGCGGCATATCTTGACGGCGGCAATCTGTTTGACGCAAGAAATATTCTGAAAGACCTCTATGACAACTATCTTGCCGATATGGAGCTTTATCAGGCAAGCAGGGAATCGGTGCTGCGCTCCCGAACGCTTTTTTCAAACATATATCCCGAGCTCAATAAAGAATCAAAGAACTTTGCCCCGGGACTGATTGAGAAAAACAGCAGAACACGGGATTTCGAAACCGCAATACAATGGCTGACAACGGCGCATATCGTCAACAGGTCTTATCAACTTAAAGAACATATAACATTGCCGCTTATGCCGGACAGCGAAAGCAATTTCCGTCTGTTTTTGGGCGATATCGGTATGTTCTCTTACCAAAGCGGGATAAACGCCGCTTCGTTTATCTCAAAAGACAGAGAAAACACTCTTTCGGGGATTTTCTTTGAGAATTTTGCGGCGGACGAATTGACCGCAAAGGGCTTGAAGTTATTTTATTGGAAAGGCAAGGCGTCTGCGGAACTTGAATTTGTTGTTGAATCGGACAACAGACTTTTCCCGATAGATATTAAGAAAAGCAAGGGAAATCTGAACTCTCTTGAAAAGTTTTCAGCGCATAACAAGTTTGAATATGCGATAAAAGTAAAAGTTTCGGGCAACAATTACGGCTATGACGCTCCGAAAAAATTGCTGACCGTTCCGTTCTATTTTCTTCCGTTTGTTGCGGGAGACCTTGCGCAAGGAAATATGCCGAGCGCCGAAAAACTGTAAATGAATAAATTGCAATAAAAAATCGCCCGTGAACCATAACAGAGGTTCACGGGCGATTTTTTATTTACTTTATAATTTTACTCAAATTTCCGACGAGCAGGCTTGTGGACGTCATCATGATATTGTTCGCGAAAAGCAGGTCGTCCGCGCCGACCTCTTCGGCAAAGGAGACAAGGTTGCCTTTCCAATAGCGGTAGTCTATTTCATAGATTTTTGAGTAGTGATCAACGAGGTAGGGGAGAAGCGCGTTGCCGAAAGATTCTTTGACAACTATCAGCACGGAGCCGTCCGCGACGTCGGGGTTTGTGAACTCCGTTATCGGGTTGTCGCTGCCCGCAAAGGTGTTGTATTTTGCGCCGCTCGACCATTCGGAAACGTCCTTGACAATGGGCCAATCGTATGTTGTGCCGTCCGTGTTGGTGAACTTCATCGCCGCATTTGCGCTGACGGGCAAAAATGCTTCGACCGTGTCTGCGGGAAGCAGGTTTTCGTCCTTGCCGTTGTTCTGATACATCGTGCCGAGGAAGCCGTCGAACTCTTTTTTCTCACGTTTTTCGAGCGTGAACGGCTCGATGCCTTTTGTTCTGCAAAACGCTGCGTAGGCGTAATACGCGCCCTTGCCGTTCCAATGGTGGTCGGTGCGGAAATACAGATATTCGTCGCGGTGGGTCATCAGGTCGTCGTAACAATAAACGGGAGTGACGTTTTCGGACATCTTCGAAAAGACTTTTGCAATGTTTTCGCCCTGGTCGGCATAGTTGGCTATCTGCGTTTTTATATCGTCGGGGAGCGTCACGCCGTATGACGTGGGAATTATCAGCGAGTAGACTTTTGTTTTTCCGTTAAGGCTGTCCGCGACTTCGGAAACGAGCGCGGCATATTTTGAGGTTACGCTGTCGCTCAATGTTCCGCACACGCTGAATGCGGCGTTGTCAACTCTTATCGCGCCCGAAGAATATGTGCTGAACGTGCCGTTTTTGCTTTTCAGTTCGGGATAGTCATGCGTCGGTTCGGGCGCCGTGGTCGGCGTTTGCGTCGTATAGGAAGAAGACGTCTGCTCCTCGGACGGCGACGTTTTCGGCTGCCGCGCGTCTTTGCCCGCGTCAGGCAAAACGTATCGGATAATTATAAAAACAGCCGCCGCGGTAAGCAGCGTAACAAACACAATGCCTATGGTCAGTTTAATTTTCTTCGCTCTTCTTTTTTTCCGTGCCCGTTCGGCGCGCGCCTTGCGTCGCCGCTGTTCCGCAACCTGATGGCGGCGCTCCTGTTCTTCCGGTGTCAGAAGAGTTCTTTCTTTTTCATTCATTTCAGCACCGTTTATTTCAGAATGGCTTTTGCCGTTTCGACGTCATCAGTAACGCAGACAAAAACATAAAGTCCGTTTGTGTAAACAAAAGCGTTTTCAACTCTCGGAACTTCCTGCGGGTTGTAATCCCTTAACTGCGCCGTGAGTTCGGTAAGGTGCGTTTTTGCCGCTGTTTCAAGAGCCTGCACGTCCTCTTCCTTTGCGGCTTTCATCATTATCAGTTCGTCGGGATGGCTTCCGCTTTCGCAGGTGTACATCTTTATTTCGGCGTTCTGCGGCAGGTCGGAAAACATAAAATCCGCCGAGGAACTTGTGTCCGCAAGCGTTTCCGCATATTTTACATCCGAAAGCAGTCGCGAAAATGCCTTTTCCGCGTCAAATGCCGCCGTTGTCTGTTCCGTTTTGTCCCCTCCGCACGCCGCAAGGGTCAAGATAACCGCCGCAAGTACGGCGACGGCGCAAAAAACATTCAAAAAACTTCTTTTCATTTTTCCGTCCCTCTTTTTTGTTATATATTTGTATACCTGTAAAAATATAATACCGCAAAAGGCCCGCGCTGTCAAGAGAAAATAAGTGACAAAAGATATTTTTGCAAGGTTTTGTCAGACTGAGTTTACCTGAACGTGGGTCGGACTTGACGGTACGGAAATTCTGCGCGAATGTACCCGACTTGCTCCGGCTGACAATTCGTAGTTCGGATGCGGAAGTTTTTTCTCCGTAACGTTTGAAACGCAAAAATGTGACACGCGAAATAATGAACTTTGTGATATATTTATCGGAGCTTTTTGCAGAATTCGAAAATAAGATTGAAAAAAATGCGGGCGTGTGATATAATACAAGTTAAAGAGAGAAGAAAACCCCGGGGGAGAAATTAAAAATGCTTGCAATGTTTTTGGAAACGCTTGCGACGGAAGCGGAAAAGGCGAGTTTTACCAGAATATACGAACTGTATTGCTCAACGATGTATCATTACGCGCTCGGTATTCTGAACAACAAGGAGGACGCGGAAGACGCGCTGCACGACGCTTTTTGCCGTATGATCAAGGTGCTTCCCGCACCTGAGGACGCCGAAAGCGACGAGGTCAGAAGTTATTTGTACATGACCGTTCGAAGCGTTTGCTTTGACGCTTTGCGCCGCCGCAGAACGGCAAATCAAACGGAGATCGGAAGTGTTGACGAACTCGATCTCGTTTCCGTCGGCGATGACGGAGTGGACGAAAAAGTGTTCAGCAAAGTTATGTATGAAAACGCCGTCGAAAAACTCAAAGAACTGCCTGTCGAAATAACCGACCCGTTTGTTCTGCATTATATGAACGGACTGTCATTTGCTCAAATTGCCGAACTTCTCGGCGTTTCCGAGGCGGTGGCAAGAAAGCGTTCTTCGAGAGTAAAACGCTTTTTGGCGGCGGAACTCAAAAAGAATGACCGGTAAAGACCGTTTGAGAGGAAATTTTCTAAAAGGAACATCGAGCAATGGGAAACAGAACTTTTTATAAAGACGTCGCCCGTGCTGTTGCGGGCAACTCGTTCGACGTGATTCGCCCGTCGGACAACGTTCCCGATTTTTCGGAACGGCACAAGGAACGAATGGAAAAACTTTTTGCGAAAAAGCGTGTTTTCACGGTCTTTTACATAATACCGAAGCGTGTTTTGATAGCGATTCTCATAGCGTTGACCGTGCTTGCCGTGCCGCTTTCGGTCAAGGCGATACGCGAACCGCTCTTCCGCTTTTTCTCGCAGACGTTCGGCGGCGAAAGAACGGAAATATTCGCTTCGGAAGAAGAGAGACAACGTGCGCTTAACGCAAAAATCGAGAGCGATTATCAGCCGTATTTTATTCCTGTCGGCTATTCGCTTGTTTCCGAAGACCATACCGACACTCACAATTTTTATGAGTTTTCGGACGGCGTAAAAACGTTTTCAATAGAGCAAAAAATGGTCTCCGTCTCTGCTCCGTATGTTCCTGACGGGGCGGTGCTTGTCAGCGATGATATGGAGATCTCGCCTTGGGACATAAAATACTATCGCTACGATAACAAGATTTTGTTTATATGGCTGGATTACCGTTACGAATTTAGGCTTGTTGCGGACGATACGATGTATCTCGGCGTTGTCAAGGAGATCGCATCCAATTTTCTTGATGAGATCGGATATGAGACAAGAAAAATCGTTGAGGCGGGTTTAAGAGGCGAACTTGATGAAACGGAACGAACAACGGGTATTTGGGACGTTGAACTTTCGCCGGAAACACTTCCGGAAGAGTTCGGATTCAGATTGCCTGACGGTATAAGGGTTTCCGGCTGGTATAATTTGACATAGTTTTGGGAAGAATATTTTGACATTGATGTCAGGTGTGAAAGTGAGAATAAAGAAATAGCAATAGATATCGAGATATGTGACCTTGAACTTTACGGAAATCCCGTATTCTATGACATAGAAGAAAAAGTTAAAATCAATGATGAGATAACCGTAAGTTATTTCAAGAATATTTCATGCTGGCATTGGGTTGATGATAAGTATATATATGATGTTCATCTTTTTGATGAAACCATACCACACGAAGAAATATTCAAAATGATAAGAGAGTATTATGGAATAAAAGGATAAAGAGGAAATGTTGTTGAGATTTCGCCCGATGCGGACTTGTCTTAACTGCATTATCTTTGGAAAAACGGAAGCAAATGAAAAACAAGACTTTTTACAGAGATGTCGCCCGTGCTGTTGCGGGTAACTCGTTCGACGTGATTCGCCCGTCGGACAACGTTCCCGATTTTTCGGAACGGC
>ERZ827512.3452-NODE-3452-length-11064-cov-5.305477_pt1 | contig 11064 bp, 10 predicted proteins | sample MGYA00519916_ERZ827512 | MGnify/ENA primary metagenome ERZ827512 (study PRJEB31778, sample SAMEA3449335) | human gut metagenome | biome: human gut; feature: human-associated habitat; material: faeces | place: United Kingdom | collected 2010/2012 ... | reverse complement strand
CGCCGTAGCGCATGATGGAGCCCTTGCCGTACATCTTCTCGATCTGCTGCATGGCCGTCTCCAGGGCCTTTTTTTTGTCGGAACCCGCAGGGACTGCGGCGGACGTATCCTTTTTCGCTGCCATTTTCGTCTCCTCCTCTAATTGATTGCCATAATGCTATCACAAATACTGTCCGGAAAAGCGGACAGTCAGATCTCCTGATACAGGGCTCCCAGCACCACCCGGGGAATGCCCGCCGGGTCCGGGAGAATTTCCAGGTCGCCGAAGCCCACGCTGCGCATGAGCCGCAGCACGTCGTCGGCCTGGCCGATGCCCACCTCAAAATAGAGCCGGGAGCCGGGATGCAGCACCGCAGGCCAATGCCGCAGGATGGCCCGGTAGAAGTCCAGCCCGTCGGCGCCTCCGTCCAGGGCCATATGGGGCTCATAATCCCGGACGGAGGGGTCCAGCCCCGGCAGGTCGCCGGTGGGAATATAGGGGGGATTGCTGACGATGCAGTCAAAGTCCCCCAGCCGCTGGAGCGGCGGGTGCAGGGCGTCCAGCTGCATGGCCGTCACCCGGCCCGTCAGGCCGTTGCGGCGGATATTCTGGCGGCAGATGCGCAGAGCCCCGTCGCTGAGCTCCCCCAGCACCACCCGGGCGTCCTTCACCTGGCTGGCGATGGCCAGACCCAGGCACCCGGACCCGGCGCACAGATCCAGCACCCGGGGGCCGTCCTGCTGCGCCAGCCAGTCAATGGCGGCCTCGGCCAGGGTCTCGGTGTCGGGCCGGGGGATCAGTACGCTTTCGGAGATGTCCAGGGGCAGGCCGTAGAACTCCCACTCGCCGATAAGATAGGCCACCGGCTCCCCGGCCAGACGGCGGCGGGCCAGGGCCCAGGCCGCCTCCTCCACCTCCGGGGACGCGTACAGCGCGCCGTCCCGCAGCAGCCGGGCCTTATCCTTTCCGGCGGCGAAGCACACCAGCTCCCGGGCCTCCAGGGTGGCGGCCTCGATGCCCGCCTGCCGCAGCCGACGCCGGATATCCAGTGTCAGGTCGTTGTATGTAGTAGCCATCCGGTCCTCCTGCCGTCATACGGAATACAATCTGCTCCAAAATGCGGTGCAGCGCATTTGGGAAGGCGCTTACCACTTGTCCTTTCCCTGCTCCTCCGGGAGCACCAGCTTCAGGGCCTCAATGGCCACCTCCAGCATGGAGTCGTCCGGCTCGTTGGTGGTGAAATTCTGAAGCCACATGCCCGGGGCGGACAGAATACGGGTGACGGCGTTGTCGTGGCGGCCCACAAAGCGGTTGAACTCATAGGTGACGCCCACCACCGGGATCAGCAGCAGCAGGTGCATGCCCACCCGGACCCACAGATTCTGCCAGTTCACATAGCTGAACACGATGCTGCTGCACAGAATGGACACCACGATCACCACGAACAGAAAGCTGGTGCCGCAGCGGGGATGGTGCTTGGGCTGGATGCGGGCGTTTTCCACCGTCAGCGGCAGCCCCGCCTCATAGCAGAAGATGGTCTTATGCTCCGCCCCGTGATAGCAGAACACCCGGCGCACGTCCTTCTGCCTGGAGCAGAGGATCAGATATCCCAGGAAGATCACGATCTTCACCGCCCCCTCGATGAGGTTGTGGACGGCGGCGTGGCGGGCATGGAACAGCCCGGCAATAAACGTGGGCAGCAGCATGAACAGCAGCAGCGTCAGCCCCAGGGACAGAAGCACCGACACCCACACCAGCACCGACTGGAGCTTTTCCGCCGGAATGTGGGCCTCCAGCCATTGGTCCAGCTTAGAGGGCTGGGTATTTTCATCGTCGGGATAGTAATCGGCGGAGAACATCAGGGCCTTGACGCCCCGGACCATGGAGTCCAGAAACGTGACGGCCCCCCGAATGATGGGCCAGCCCAGGATGGGGTACTTGTCCTTGACCAGGGTCAGCTCCTCCACCCGGGTCACCAGGCCCTCCGGCGAGCGGACCACAATGGCCTGCTTCTCCGGCCCGCGCATAAGGATGCCCTCGATCAGGGCCTGGCCGCCGATGGACGTGCGAAATTGGTTGTTTTTTTCCATGGGGAATGGGTTCCTTTCCTGTTTGAACAGTATAACACAGCGCCCGCCGGAATGCAACAGGCGTTCGATTTTTTTATAGCTCCTCCCCGGCGATGGGCAGGCGGATGGTGACGATGGCACCGCCGCCGTCGGCATTGCCGATGTCGAAGGCGCCGCCGTGGCGCTGGACGATCTCGTCGCACACGGCCAGGCCAATGCCGCTGCCCCGGGCCTTGGAGGACCCCTTATAGAACTTCTGCTTCACAAAGGGCAGCTCCGCCGGAGGAATGCCGGGGCCGTAGTCCCGGATGCGCACCACATAGCACTCCCCCTCCCGGGTCATGTCCACGTCGATGCGCTTGCCTGCCCCGCCGTGCTTGGCAGCGTTGTCCAGCACGTTGCAGAACACCTGCTTCAGCCGCTGAGGGTCGCCGGAGATAGGGTCGGTATACAGCTCCTGCCCGCTGTGGTAGTTCAGCTGGATGCCGTCCTGGCGGAACAGCTCGCGATAGGTATAGATGGCGTCCTCCAGCTCCGCCTGCAGGTCCATTTCCTCCACCTGGAGGGTAAAGCGGCCGTCCTGCATTTTGGAAAATTCCAGCAGCTCCTCCACCATGCCCGTCAGGCGGCGGGCCTCCTTGACAATGATGCGCAGGCCCCGGCGCAGCTGGCGGGGGTCGCCGGTCTCATCGCCCAGCAGCGTCTCGCCCCAGCCGCTGATGGCCGTCAGCGGGGTGCGCAGCTCGTGGGACACGGAGGAGATGAATTCCGTCTGTATTTTTTCGCTTTGACTGATCTTCAGGGACATGTTGTTGATGTTGTCCACCAGCTGGCCCAGCTCGTCGGAGTATTTGTTGCTGATCTGGATGCCGTAGCTTCCGGAGGAAATGCGCTTGGCGGCCTCGGACACCTCCGCCACCGGCGTCACCACGTTGTTGATGAAGATCAGGTTGGATACGAAGATCAGAAAGATCACCGCCGCGATAATGGCGGCGATCACCAGCACCGTCAGCCAGAGCTGCTGGTCCATCAGATGGGTGGAGGTGACGTAGCGCATAACGCCCACCACCGCGCCGTTGTAGAACAGGGGGCTGGACACGGCCAGAATGTTCTCGCCGGTCAGGGGGTCCCGGCCGGTGAATGTAGCGGTTTTTCCGGTTTCCACGGCGCGATTCACATCCATCGTGGCGGGGGTGCTGCCGACCACGGCCCCTCGGGTGGACAGCTCCACCTGGCGCTTGCCGTTGATAAATTGCAGCTCCACGGTCTTGCCCAGGCTGTCGCTGGTAGCAAAGTCCGCGGTGTACTGGGCGGCCCGGCGGTAATACTCGCTGTAGCTGCCCATGCTGTAGGCGCTGAAATAGTCCGCCCCGGATTTCGCCTTGGCCTCCAGGGTGGAGCGGGCCCGGCCATAGAGGTTGGAGCTGATGGTCACAGCGGTGAGAATCCCCGTCAGGACCAGAATGATGACGATGGGCCCCACGCTGCTGGCCAGCCACCGGCGGCGCAGGCCCCGGAGCTTCAGCCGCTTCCCCCCGCCGGGGGTAAACAGCCGCAATCTGTTGTCCGTTTGCGTTCCCATGGTATCAGAAGCCCCACTTATAGCCAAAGCCCCACACCGTGGTGATATAGGTGGGGTTGGTGGCGTTGTCCTCGATCTTCAGCCGCAGACGGCGGACATTGACGTCCACGATCTTCAGCTCGCCGAAATAGTCCCGGCCCCACACCAGGTCCAGGATCTCCTCCCGGGACAGGGCCTTGCCGGGATTTTCCATAAACATCCGCATGATGGAGTACTCCACCTGGGTCAGCTTGATCCGCTGGCCGTTTTTCTCCAGGGTCCGGTTCCGGGTATTGAGCAGGAAGGGATCCTGGCGGATCTCGCCGCTTTGCACCGGCTCCTCACCGCCGGCCCGGCGGAACAGGGCGTCCACCCGGGCGGTCAGCTCCGCCGGGGAGAAGGGCTTGGTCACATAGTCGTCGGCCCCGTTCATCAGGCCCGTGACCTTGTCCATCTCCTGGGACCGGGCCGTCAGCATGATGATGCCGATGCGGGGATTGGTGGCCCGGATGCGGCGGCATACCTCGAAGCCGTCGATGCCCGGCAGCATCACGTCCAGCAGGGCCACCAGGGTGTCCGGATTGGCGTGGAGCTTATCCAGGGCCTCCTCGCCGGTCTCGGCCTCCACCACCTCATAGCCCGCCCGGCGCAGGTTGATGACGATAAAGCTGCGGATGCTGGCTTCATCCTCCAGGACCATTACCTTTCTCATGGATCTGACGTTCCTTTCTTCCGATTTTACGCGCCCCACCGGGCCACGATCAGGTTAAAGCACTGGCGCAGGGTCTCCTCATCCAGGCGGCAGGAGGCGGCGCCGTCCAGCAGCTCACCGGCATAGGTGACGCCGTTCTGGCGGCGCAGGGCAATGCGCCCGCCCATCATGGCGCGCTTTTCCCGGTTGTCGCCGGTAAGGGTATACAGGGCCACCACCGGCTGCCCGCTGCACAGCAGCACCACCTGATCTTCATACGCGCCGTTGTCGGCGGTGGTGTAGGTGATCCCTCCGCCCCATCCGTCCGGCAGGCGGAAATACCACCCGGCGGCCAGATCGTGATACGTTACGGTCAGACTCGCGCTGTCGCCGTCTTTGTCGTAGGAAATCCATTTTACCAGTCCCTTGGCCGCCGCCGTGTTGGCTGTGTCGGCCTTGGCAGGCTGCTCCGGGGCCGGGATCTCGATGCAGCCGTCGCCGTCGATATCCTGGGGCGCCAGCTGCATATAGGGGTATACGGCGGAGGTCAGGCCGGTAAAGCGGTCCTGGACCACGTTGGTCAGGCCGCCGTTCTCCTGCCAGATCAGCACATCCGTCATGGCCATGTCCTGGCTGTTGACGCCGGTGGCAAATACGGCGGGGGTGCCGTCGGAGAGGCGCCCGGCAACAATGCTGCCCCGGCTCAGCTCCGCCATGGTGCAGCTGAGCACGCTGCTGTAGCTGGCGGAGATCACGTCGTCCTTCCGGACATACAGGCCCGCCACAGGCTGGCCGTCGTTGTCCGAGCGGAACAGCAGCAGGCTCTTGACCCCGTCGCCGTCCAGGTCCGTGACGGTGAAGCGGGTATAGCCGCTTTGCAGCAGCACATAGGGCTCCGGCTGGGGCACATATACGGCCACGGTCTGCACGTCGGCGCTGATGCGCCAGCCCACGATGATCTCCTGGTGGCCGTTGCCGGTCAGGTCCTCATACTGGACGCTGTCGATAGCGGTGCCGCTGCTCTCGATGACGCACAGCTGGTGGTATGACTCGCCCTCCGGCCGGAAAATGAAAATTTTCAGGGGCTTTTCGTCGCCCTGGAGCCGCATGAACACCAGAGCCTCGGACTGGCCGTCGTTATTGAGGTCCACCATCTGAACGGACTGGATATTCTCCCCGGCGCTGGGGGCGATGAGCTCATAGCCCTGCTTCTGCAGGTCGTCCAGCTCCTGGGACAGGCCCGCGTATTCCGCCGCCACCCGGGGCAGGGTGAACAGGTCCTCCACCGACGAGCGGAAAATGCACCCCGTCAGCGTCAGCGTCATCGCTGCCGCCAGGGCCAGGGCCGCGGCGCGGCGCAGCAGGTGTTTCATGGGACAGCTCCCTCCCTCCGGTCCGATTTTTTGACGCATATATCATACCACAGCTTTCGCCGCTTGGGTACCCCTGTTTTGTCCGGTGTTACAGAAAATTTACAGTCCCGCAGCCAGGAGTCCCCGGGCGGCAGACTTTTTTTGGCTAATTTGGTTGACTGTCCTCTCGTTCTGTGATATAATCAATCTGCCGGATATTATGCGACACTGTGTTCAATAACTCAAAATGACGGCTTATCTGCCGTCCCGGCAACGGAAAGGAGAAACCATATGGAAACGTCTTACACCGCGTCCTCTGCTTCCCCCGCCGTGCAGCTGCCCACCAACCGCAGTCTGCTGAAATTCATTCTGCTGTCCATCATCACCCTGGGCATTTACGGCCTGGTGGTCATGACCAAGATCAGCACCGAGATCAACACCATTGCCGGCCCCTATGATAACAAAAAAACCATGAACTACTGCCTGGTGGTCCTGATCTTCTCCTGGCTGACTATGGGCATCGTGCCCCTGGTCTGGGCCCACCGCTTCTCCAACCGCGTGGGCAGTGAGCTGCTGCGCCGGAACCTGCCCTATCAGTTCGACGCCGGAACCTTCTGGCTGTGGAACGTGTTGGGCTCGCTGATTGTTGTAGGCCCCTTTGTCTACACGCACAAGCTGCTCACCGCTATGAACATGCTCTGCACCGACTATAACGCCAAGGGCTGAATTTTCCCCGTATATCGCAGGCAAAAAAGAGACCGGCTCCCGCCGGTCTCTTTTTGTTATGATTCCATCTCCGCCAGGGCGGCGTTATACAGGTCGTTGCGGGACAGGCCCGTCTCCTCCGCCGTCCGGCGGACGGCGTCCTTCATCCGCACCCCCTCCTGCCTCAGGCGCAGCACCTGCCGGACTCCCTGCTCCAGGGTCACGGCGGGCCCGGCGGCCCGCTGGGCCCCGGCCACCACCAGTACATACTCCCCTCGGGGCTCCTTCTCCTGATACAGGGCCACCGCCCGGGACAGAGTGGTGCGCACCGTCTCCTCATGGAGCTTTGTCAGCTCCCGGCACAGGGCCACCGGCCGGTCCCCCAGCACCTCCAGCATGTCCGCCAGGGTGGGCCGCAGCTTGTGGGGCGCCTCGTGGAACACCATGGTGCGCTCCTCGCCCCGCAGCTCCTCCAGCCTGGCGCGGCGCTCCTTTTTGTTGGCGGACAGAAACCCCTCGAAGCAGAATCGTCCGGTGGGCAGCCCCGACACCGCCAGGGCGCACACGGCGGCGCAGCAGCCGGGGATGGCCTGCACGGTGATGTCCTGCTGTCCGCACAGGCGCACCAGGTCCTCTCCGGGATCGCTGATGGCCGGGGTTCCGGCGTCCGTCACCAGGGCGCAGCTCTCCCCCGCCAGCAGACGCTCCGCAATGGCGGGGCCTGCGGCGGCCCGGTTGTGCTCGTGATAACTGACCAGGGGCTTGCGGATGTCGAAGTGGTTCAGCAGCCGCAGGGACACCCGGGTATCCTCGGCGGCGATAAAATCCGCCGTCCGCAGTGTTTCCACCGCCCGGGGCGACAGGTCCCCCAGGTTGCCGATAGGCGTTGCCACCAGGTATAAGGTTCCAGCCATGGTATCTTACTCCTTGTCTCGAAAATAAGCGCGGCGAACGTCCTCCGTCTCGCCGCCGTCCGGCCCCCGCAGCAGCAGAGGCGGCTCCGCCGTCAGCCCCGGCCGTCCACCCAGCCGGGCCTCCAGCAAAAACAGGCTCGGCGAGGCCGCCGCCGTGTGGTGCACGAAGCGCAGGCGCTTGGGCTCCAGCCGCACCCGGCGCAGCTCCTCCATCACGTCCGCCAGCCGGTCCGGCCGGTGGACCAGGCAGAAGCTGCCGCCCCAGGTCAGGGCCCGGGACGCGGCGGCGCACAGCTGGGAAAGGGTGCAGTCCGTCTCCGCCCGGGCGGTGCGCCGGGCGGCGTCCGGGGCCACGGCTCCGGCCCCCGGCGGGAAATACGGCGGGTTGGACACCGCCAGCCGGAACCGTCCCGGCGGCAGCAGCCCCGGGTCCCGCAGGTCCCCCTCCAGGCACCGCAGCCGGTCCTCCAGGCCGTTTTCCGCCGCCGTCCGGCGGAAAAGCCCGCAGGCGGCGGGCTGGAGCTCCACCCCGGTGACGTTCAGCTCCGGCTCCCGGGCCAGCAGCAGCAGGCCCAGCAGCCCCGTGCCGGCTCCCAGGTCGCACACGGTCATCCCCCGCCGCAGCCGGGGAAAGCCCCCCAGCAGAAACGTATCCGTGGAGGGGCGGAACAGTCCGTCGGCATATGCGAATGTATACCCGCCGGGCCAAAGCCGGTCCCAATGCTCCATGACGCTCCCCTCCCCGGTGTTTTCTCCTATTGTAATATACTTTTTCACAGGACGCAAGGCCATCCCGGCCCCCGGGACTGTGAACCGCCACGAAAAATGAAAGTTTACAGATATTTCATCCGGACAGGGGGTTGCATTTTCGGATTTTCATGATACAATAATGCCATAATCTGAATGGAGGTGCTACTATGGCTTATCAGATCGGCTCTGCTTGTGTCAGCTGCGGCGCTTGCGCTGACGTCTGTCCCGTGGGTGCTATTTCCCAGGGTGACGATCGTTATGTGATCGATGCCAACGCTTGCCTGGACTGCGGTACCTGCAGTGATACCTGCCCCAACGGCGCTATCAATCCTGCTGACTAATTACATCAGTCTGAAAAAATCCCCGGTGCCTGGCACCGGGGATTTTTTTGTCTGTTTCCGGGGATCAGCGGCACCTCTGGGCGGCCTCGCGGCCGGCCCGGAAGGCCCGGATGTTCAGCTCCCGCACCTTTTCCGGCACGGTGTCGGCCACCACCTGCTCCCAGTCGATCTGGGGACAGCCCAGGCTGTCGCACATGGCGCCGAACAGCACCACGTTCATGCACCTGGCGTTGCCCAGGTCCAGGGCGATCTCGCTGGCGGGGACGGCGATGGTACGGAACACCTTTTCCATGGCCTCGATGCAGCCGTCCGGATACGTCTCGGCCCCGGAGGCAATGGTGGTGGATTTGATGGCATAGTCATTGATAACGGCCACGCCGTCGGGCTTCAGGAACTCGGCGTAGCGAACGGCCTCCATCCGCTCCAGGGCCACCATAATGTCCGCCTCGCCCTTGCCGAACACGGGGCCGTAGACCTTGTCGCCCCAGCGGACCTGGGTGGACACGGAGCCGCCACGCTGGGCCATGCCGTGTACCTCGCTCTGCTTCACGTCGAACCCGGCCTGCATGAAGCCGTTGGACATGATCTTGGAGATCAGGATGGCGCCCTGACCGCCCACGCCCACCAGCAGCGCACTTTTCACGTTGGACATGTTACTTTTCCTCCTTTTCGATGGCGTCGAAGGGGCAGACCTGGGCGCACACGGTGCAGCCCACGCACTGGGTGCGGTCAATGACGGCCTTGCCGTTTTCCAGGGAGATAGCCGGGCAGCCCACCTTCAGGCAGCTACGGCAGCTGCGGCACTTGTCGGCATTGACGCGGCACATGCCCTTCCGGAACTTATCCCGCTTGATCAGCAGGCAGGGACGGCGGGTGACGATGGCGGGCTGCTGCCCGGCGTCCAGGGCGGCCACGGCCTGGTCCACGGCGGCCTTCATGGCCTTCAGGTCCTGGGGATCCACCGTCAGCACCGGGGCAAAGCCCAGGGCCGTGAGGATTTTTTCCACGCTGAGAAGTGCGGTGGGGTCCCCCTGGAGGGTATAGCCGGTGCCGGGGTTGTCCTGGTGGCCGGTCATGCCGGTGATGCGGTTATCCAGCACACAGGGGATCATGCGCCCCTTGTTGTACACGATCTCCGCCGCGCCGGTCATGCCGCTGTGGAAGAAGGTGGAATCGCCCACCACGCCGAACACCACCTTGCCGGTGACGCCCTCTTTTTCAAAGCTCTTGGCGATGCCCATGCCGGCGGAGAAGCCCGCGCCCATGCACACCACGGAGTCCATGCAGTTCAGCGGGGCGGCGCAGCCCAGGGTATAGCAGCCGATGTCGCCGGTGACCACATAGTTCTTGTTCTTGGACAGGGTATAGAAGAATCCCCGGTGGGGGCAGCCGGGACAGAGGGCCGGGGGCCGGTTGGCCGGGGCCACGTCCACGGTGCGGTAATCCGCCTTCTGGCCCAGCACCCGCTGGCGCAGCAGCTGGGTGTTCAGCTCGTACAGAAGGCCCGTCAGCTCCTTGCCCACGCAGGGGATGCCGGCGGCCTTGATCTGGTCCTCCATAAAGGGCTCCAGCTCCTCGATGACGTAGAGCTTCTCCACCTTGGAGGCAAAGTCCCGGATCAGGTCCATAGGCAGGGGGAAGGTCAGGCCCAGCTTCAGGAAGGACGTCCCCTCCGGGAACACCTCCTTGGCGTATTCATAGGCGATGGAGGCGGTGATGACACCCACCCTGCCGTCGCCCATCTCCAGCTTGTTCAGGCCGTTTTCCAGAGCCCGGGTGCAGCCGTATTCCCGCAGCTTCTCCAGCCGCTCCTCCACCAGAGGGTGGTTGGCATAGGCGTGAGCCGGGGTGCAGACGAACTTGCGGACGTTGCGGGCATAGGGCGCATGGGTGTGCTCCGTGCGCTGGCCAAATTCCACCAGGCCCTTGGAGTGGCAGACCCGGGTGGTGGTGCGGTACAGCACCGGCGTGTCGAACAGCTCGGACACCTCGCAGGCCAGGGCCACGAAGTCCTTGCACTCCTGGGCATCGCTGGGCTCCACCATGGCGATCTTGGCAGCCCGGGCATAGTGGCGGTTGTCCTGCTCATTCTGAGAGGAATGGCAGCTGGGATCGTCGGCGGTGACCACGATGAACGCGCCGCCCACGCCCATGTAGCCGGCGGTGAACAGGGGGTCCGCCGCCACGTTCAGACCCACCATTTTCATGGTGCAGAAGGAACGGGAACCGGCGATGGACGCGCCGTAGGCCACTTCGGTGGCTACCTTCTCGTTGGGGGCCCACTCGCAGTAGACATCGTCCTTATACTGGGGCAGATTCTCCAGAATCTCGGTGCTGGGGGTGCCGGGGTAGGCGGAACAGATTTTGATCCCGGCCTCATAGACGCCCCGGGCGGTGGCCTCGTTGCCGGACATCAGGTGCTTCATGGTGATCTCCTTCCTTTCTATACGCAGTGGGGTGGTTATGATGTGGAAACCCGCCGGGGCGGCCCGTCCCCCTTCCCAAATGTGACGGGCCGCCGCCGGTGGACGGAAAAATGCTCAGTATGCCAGAGGCTGGGCCTGGCCGTGGAGCACCCGCAGGGCGCCTTCCGCCAGGGAGCGCATCTCCTCCTCGCCGGGGAAGCGCAGCACCGGGGCAAGCCCCCCCACATAGGCGGTGATATCGTCGCAGAAGAACTGCTCATAGGCCATGCCGCCGG